>JACKQG010002879.1_pt1 | contig 21840 bp, 17 predicted proteins | sample 8237621 | NCBI WGS metagenome assembly JACKQG01 (sample SAMN15677084, study PRJNA649215) | marine metagenome | biome: marine; feature: Black Sea; material: saline water; isolation source: suspended particulate matter (SPM) from the Black Sea western gyre | collected 2013-06-09/2013-06-10 | depth... | reverse complement strand
TCACAATTTCGGTAAACTCCTGCTTGTGGAGGATCAAAAAGCGGGCTTCTTCCGCGGTACGAATGGTGGCAGATCGAACAGCATCTTCAAAAAGGGCCATCTCACCAAAATAGTCTCCGGTACCGATTCGGGCCAACTCTATTTCGCGTTCTCCTTCTTCCCCCGCGCCTTTGATAACAGACACCTCCCCTTTGACAATGAGAAACATTGTCTCACCGGATTCACCCTCTCTGATAACGATTTCACCGCCCGGATAATCAACCTCCTCTGTCACCGATGCAATGGCAGCTAATTCGCTCACGGAAAGGCCTTCAAATATGTTGATCCCCTTTAGACGCAAGATCTTGTCAGGAATAGAAATCTCCGTTTCCATATTGTCCTCCATTTTACCTGGGTCATGATGACCTATATCCATGGCACAGAGCGCCATCTGTCGAATAAATGTATTCTCTGACTCTGTGAATGCCTGGACTTTCCCCATATCGATTCCGTCACCCCCCTGTTTAGAGATCAGGAACAGGGTCAACACAACCGTCACCCAATCCTGTTCACCCAAGAGATGGGGGCAGACCGCGCCCTTATCGGAACCAAAATCAGGCAATTTGAAATTTTTCATACCGACTTTTAATGTTTCAGAAGGCGGGATCCCTTCTAAGAGAGGGAGCATGATGCCTGATAGGGAAGTGGTCATCGCATCATCCAAGGCCTCTATGCTGTTAGATCGCTGGCGCGCATCAGTGGAAAAGAGGCCTCTCCAGATAATTCTCATCTGGCCTGACCGATCCTCGGTGGCCAGGACCCGAACGATATTTTCCAATTCAATATGCTTCTTATTTTCCAGATGGTCTATTATCAGGTCTCTCTCCTGACCTTCGGGGAGAAGCCGAACCCCTTCCATTTCAGCCAGATAGTTGTAACATCGCTCTACCTGGGAGCGGGCGAATCGAAAGATATCCAGATCCTTGATGTTCAACGATTCCAACAGGACAAATATCCCCTCACGTACCTTACGCCTGGGGATATTCAGCGATTCAACAAGAACCTGGGCGTTTTGATAGGGAGATGTCTGGATCTTCTCCTGTGCAAGTTTGTAGACCCTTTCTGAGGCATCATCCATCAGGCCAATGACCGTTCTGATGGCATCATCGTTTTCTATTTCAAACGCCTCCAAGCCGGCTAATCTGACAGGTTCTGCGGGGTGAATAAGATAGGAAGTCGCAAAGCTGTTCGGCTCCGGGGCCTTGAGGCGGTGAAGGGCTGTCAATATATAGGGAAGAATCGAGTCGTCCTCTTCCTCGTCAAGCATCCCCCTCAACCGGGAGACATAAGATTCATCTCCAGTTTCCCCTGCAGCAATGATGCCGGCCCTTTTTTCAGAGAGATCATCTGAACTCAGCCATGAATCAATGATCCCTTTGTACTCATCAGGGGATTTGTTGTAGAGCCCTATGACAGCGTAGGCCTTTACGTCCGGATCTTGACTTGTTTCAAAAATTTCTTTGCAGAAACCGTGGGAAAGCCCTGCCGGAAGCCTGTTTGCCGCTTTGACAACGGCAACTGTGAGATCACGGTTTTCAGTAGCCACTAATTCTCTGAACAGGGGAATGGACTGTTCGCCCGCATCGGGCGAAAGCATGGAGAGGAGTTCAATCCTGGTCTTGTCATCATTCTGTTTCAGGACGGCCAGGATATGGGAGTCAAGGTCTTTGACTCCCTGGGATTTGAGTATGCGTGCATGCCACAGGCAGTCATCCCCGCGGGACGCGAGGAGGGTTTGCACAAGCCCGGACTGTATCTGCTTGTCCGCGAAGACACTCCCTACGTCCTTCTCTTCCAAGGATTTCAGATCGAGCATATTTCTTGAAATCAGGTCGAGCAAGATCTGAGAATAACTCTTTTTGAGTGCCAAACTCGTGGCAATCCATCCCCCCATAAAAACCATCGCTGCTATGGAAAGGTACCTGGGGGAGAAAAGCCCCTCAGAGGCCATAATAATGCCCGACCCCAACAATATCCCGATACGGACCACTGTCCCCCTCAAAAAGGGTCTGATCATTGCACGGTAGTCCAATGGAAACAGGCCCATCAAGACGGCCCTTGCAGGATTGTTCATGGTGGTTCTCAAGACATTAGTCGATACCCTTGCATACATGGCCGAGAAGATGTCAAACCTCAGCAGAAAGGCTAAGAATACAAGCATATAATTGAAGGGGTGAAACATAAGGACAATCGGGAGACCCCAGCGGCCATATACCCTCCCCACAAACAGCAGTATAATCAGGCTGACTATATTCATGCAGCCTCTGAAGTAGCCGAAGAAATCGAGCATTCCGGTCTGGGTGGCAAAGGCATTATTAACTGTATAGGCAAACTGGTAATTCAAGATCGGGATGACAACATTGGGGAGCAACGTTAAGAGGATAAGGACTTTGACAAGGGTGGATTCCTTCATAAGAGGGAGTATGTTTTTGAATTCCTGTATGATAGAGGTACGCTTTTTTGCTTTTTTGCCCTTTTTGTCTGAGAGTAACAGAGTCGGAAATCGCGTCCCCATCCCTTTAACGACTACGGCGCCAATTGCGGTGGTTATCAGATAGGCGAACATCAAATTATCCATGGTTATGGCCTTGGCCAAGGGGGGAGTAGCAAAACTGCCGATGATCCCACCTGTAACACCTCCGGCTGTGATCAGGGGGAATAGACGTTTGGACTGTCTGGTATTAAACAGGTCATTGGCCAGATTCCAGAACAAGAGCGCCAACAGGACTTCATATTGGGCCTTCAGGACATATAGCACCGGGTAGATGATGTCAAAGCCGAGGGGCACCACGAAGCGGAGAAGGGCAACGGAGATTCCGCAAAAGAGAAGCATATAGCTAAGCATTCGGCTTCCCGGGATCTTTGCCATGAGACCGGTCAGGAATGCCATGACAAAAAAGGTGGATATGGAGTTTGCCACGTTGACAATCGGCAGGTACTCTACGCCATATCTCTTTAAGAAGGCTGTTTCTGCAAAATTGTTAAAGAGGATGCTTGAAGTACGGATGAGAAAAAGGATGACCAAGACCCAAAAAAAGAGCGAGATCTCATCTTCGTAGATTTTGAGCCATTTGCCAAGGAGTTTGAGCACAGGTCGCCTCACTGTCGAGTGGTGAAGGAATTAACCGAGTAATCTACTTAGCTGCCGGTACGCTGTCAAGCAGTTTAATCCTTGCTCTGGAATTCCGATATAAGGATTAAACAAGAAACTGTGTCGCCTGGGAAAACTCTGAGGCTCCTGGTCAAAATTTTTCGTTTAAGGTTCCCTGTGTATACTTGGTATGGACCTGATCTCTTGTGATATTGAGTTCTTTTGCGATATCGTGAACAGGCACATTAGCCAATATGAAGACTTCACGGGATGGAAAAATTCCGAAGTGCTGGTCTACAAAGACAATCAGTCCCGCCTATATTTGCCATGTAGTTTGTTTACCCAAGGCTTCCAATTGCAATTGTTCTTCCTGCCATCTTAGAAAGGCAGTTGTAAGGGTTTTCATTGCCTTGCATATGCCCCCCTCTCCCTCCTACGTCTGCGCCTGATTGTGGACTCTCGTGCCGCCTGTGGGCTCTCAGGCCCCTTCTCGTTGCAATGCGAAAAAGGGAAGGAAAATCAGGAACATACAATTTTTTTTAAAAAAATTCACTTTTTTCATCCTTATATCGGAATTCCAGGAGGTCACCTGCTCGGTGATCCAGAAAAAGGCAGATGAGTCATAAAAGGCATTGGCAACCGCGATGGTCATGGTCATGGGGCCGGGGCCGGTGGGAAACAAGACGAACCTTGAACCCATGAACCTCTGAACACGTGAACGCATACAAAATGATGACCTCCAGTACTGGAATCGCAGGGCTAATCATAGAGGGATTGAACATGACCGCTGATCCTTTCGCATCCGGCCCGGGCAACTCTGAATACGTCTTCCACCCTTAATCCTCCAATCTTCTTAGAAAACGAGGTGGTTTGAAGAAGGGCGATCACCATGCTTTCTTTGAGGACAGTGGAGCTGCCTTTTTCGATAATGGGAAAGAATTCCGACTGCCTTAGACCAAGGCCATATCCAATGTCATCAGGCAAGAATTTGCCCAGGTTGTTTTCCTCGAACACTTCATAAACCGCATCGTACACGCTACCGGATACGGCACCGTCTCGGAGGACAGAGGCAGCCACCTGTTGTGCCCGAACCACCAAACGCAGATATTCTACCTGTTCTTTTGTGGGTTCGCCGGCAAACGCGGTGCGGCATATGTCGGATGCGTACCCCTCCCAGGTCGCCCCCAGATCAATAACAACCGGGTCTCCCGTCTCGATCTTGCGTCGAGAGGCAAGAGGATGGGCCAGCAGGGTCCGGCTTCCTGATGCTACAAATGTGGAAAAGGCCGGCTTTTCAGAACCCAGTTTGCGCATAACGTACTCGGCTTCTGCAGCGACTCCAATTTCCGTCACCCCCGGTTGAACCGCGTTTAGGGCCGCTTCCATTGCTTTGTCTGCAATCTTGGCAGACTTTCGGATTTTGTGGATCTCCTCGTCTGATTTAATTGCACGTAGCCGATCTATCATAGGGGTTATGTGAATAAATTCGGCGTTGGGAAATGCCCCCAAGAGCATTTCGTAATCTCTCAATAACATAAAATCCTTTTCCACGCCGATCCTTTTGGGAGAAGCGCCCATCTTGTTTATCAACTGAATCATCTTTCCCGTCAGGCTTTCCTGCGGAAACCGGTATCCTCTTATTTCAGGAATAGTGCAAAACCTCTTGGCCTCCGGGGCATCAAGCCACAGAGTACAAAAGACGGGCGCTGCATGAGGTGAAGCCACGATTCCTGAACAGACAGAGGCATACCCCGCAAAGTAAAAAACATTATGGGGTTTCAGGATGCATGCAACATCGATCTGAAGCGAATCCAACTCATTTCCAATATTTGAATTACGAGTAGACATATCCAGTTACTCCCTCCTTCACAAACGAACTTAGGTCGTCTGAAAATAACTATTGCACAACAAAGGACTTATGTAAAGTTCTGAACTTGAAACGAGTGCATGTCAGGTACAGATTTATGGGGGTGCAACCCTAAAAGCGGAGGAGATTGGTTCCTCAGATTTTTCTTGACAACATCAGAACAACCTGAGAAAATAAAATGAGGATTTCATGATATGAAAAATCAAGGGAAATATCGGATCAAAGTCTTGGAAAAGGCCCTAAACATTCTAGAGCTCTTTGACGAAAAAGGAAAAGAACTCACAGTCACAGAGATTAGTGGGAGTCTCGATCTGAACAAGCCCTCCTCATTTCGCATTCTTTCCAACCTGGAAGATTTCGGTTACCTGGATAAAGATCCAAAAACCGCACGATACTGCCTCGGTCCGAAGCTTTATCTCCTCGGATCTTTGGCTGAACCCCATGCCAAAATCAAGAAAGTCGCCCGTCCGTTCCTGAAAAAACTGAACGAACAGTGCCACGAAACAGTCCACCTCGCCGTTCTGCACCAGGGAGAGGCCCTCTACTTGGACAAGATCGAAGGCAAACGGACGATCCGGGTTATCACGCGGGTCGGTGCGAGACTTCCCGCCCACTGCTCCGGGGTTGGCAAGGTGCTCTTGTCCGCCCTTTCGGAAGAAGTACTGGTGAACACGCTCCTGGAAAAAGGCCTGTCCCGTTTTACGAAGAATACCATTACGGATCTGGGTGTTTTGAAACAAGAGCTGGATAAGTGCAGGAAGCGCGGCTACACCATCGATAATGAGGAGATTGAGGAAGGTTTGAAGTGTGTTGCGGCGCCGCTCTATGAGAAAGGAGAAATTGTGGCCGCCATCAGCATATCGGCCCACAATGAACGCCTTAATAAAGAGATCTCTAGGTATATATCCCTTGTAAAAAAAGCGGCTAAGGGCATCTCCGACGCCCTTTCTCAATATTGACCGGTCTGGTCGATTTTCCAACTGGCAGGATCACGGAGAAAAATGGAAAAGGATCCGTAACCGAAGGGGAGAATCCCCGGGAAGGAGTATGGTATGAAAGTCGTCAGTGTTCAACCAAAGGTGGACATGGAGCTGTGTCAGGGCTGCAAGACTTGTCAGATGGTTTGCCCTGTTTATGCTATTGAGGTCAAAAGGATCGATAAGCAGGCCCAGGTCGATCTCGATTATCAGAAGTGCGTTGGTTGCTGGAACTGCGAGCAGCGCTGCCCGGAACACGCTATTGAAATGGTATCTTGTGAGCCCTTTGTCTTACGAACCGATTTTTCGCAGTACGATTATGCAGAAATCGAATCTCTGTGCCGAAAGGCCCATTTCCATCCCAAGCAGGTGGTCTGTTACTGCACCACCAGCCGCGCCGAGGAACTGGCGGCCGCTGTTCTGGACGGCGCCAAAAGCCCGGATTCTGTTGTTCGCGCCACAGGAATAGGAGCCGGATGCGGCATTGAGTGCAATCAGACCATTATGCGCTTCTTAAAAGCGGCGGGTATACAGTATGAAAGGCCAAAACAGAGTTGGCAATGGTACGGCCCGACGGCGACCGCCTGGGATGTCTCTCCAGAGATTAAGGAAACCAACCCTGTCTTCCGTTTTGATGAGGACCGCCAACTACTCGATCGGATTGTCGATGCCTCTGTAGAACCTTAACCTTTAGACCGGAGGTGATCACTATGTATCCAAACCCTATTGCGCCTGTGGAGCCACGCAAGTCCCAATACGGGGTTGAACCACAATACGTCACGGAACGGGCTGCCCAATTGAAGGGTATGACCAGTATCGCCCTGAGAGATCTGATCCCTGACTTCCCACCGGTCATCTACCCCAATGGCCAAGGAGAGGATATCATTCGGGAGAACACCGAGACGGTTTTATCCGGAATTGACCTTTCCAAGATTAAGCCAGGCCATACGGTCAATATCCTTGCCTCGCATCATGGTTTCACCTTGCTGGGTGGGAAACCTTATGCAGAAATGCTCCGTACCATCAAAGACGTTGTGGAACGGGAAACGCAAGCCAAAGAGGTGCGTCTCCGGGCCGGCCTGGGGATGCGCTTCCGAGAAACTGAGGAATACATAAAGGCGCATGGTCTTGATGAGCACTTCAAGGGTAAAGCCTTGGGAATCGCTCCCATTGACGCCGGGATTCCGATTGAGACCAAGTTGGGAACTTTGTATGGGCTTCGTAAGGCCTATGATGCGGATATTATTATCCACGCACATAATAGTGATGTTCGGGAGGTCCACTTTCACCGTCACGTAGACCGGGCCGTAAAGCCATTCGCCATGAGTTACGCGCGATGTGAAACCCGGTCCACCTATCATATGAACTTGGGGCCCAGAGCGGCCAATTTTGTGGCACGATCCATTTTTGATTCCGACTTTGTACAGAGCAAATACGGGCTCTCCGTTTTTCTGATTATGTCTCCCGTTGGCGTGGTGACCGTTGATGCGGACAACGATCTGTATGCCCTAAGCGAACGCGTTGCGGTGGGTGGGCTGAAAAATTACGGCAAAATCATCAATCTCTTAGGCGGAATCGACGAGTGCATCGTAGTCCTTGATTTCCCTTGCCCGGTCCCATACGTGTTCGCCGCGGGCGTTATTTATGCAAACATGGTTTGTGCCAACGTTGACATCTTCGATCTTGACAACCCGCTGCCGCCTTATACCTGGTACACAGAGACATTTTATGATGACCACGGACAGCCACTGATCCCGGAGATTCCCCCGGTCAATCCGGCCATAAAGATGGTTGTTCACAACTATGCCTGGACAGGATATCCGGCGACCTTCTTTGCCGAACAGACGCCCACCATCATGGTGGGCCGCGAGCAGGCCGAACACTTTAACCGAGACCCCATGAACCTCAACTATATGAAGCACGCCGTCCTAGCCGAGGACCTGGGTGCGGCCATGGAGTTCGCATACCAAACTACAAAAACGGACAAGGTCATCATTTTCGATGGAGCCACCGGCGGGGTCAACGTCAGCCGTGCCTTAGCCGACCATCTGAAAGAAGTGGCGCCCGCATTAAATGAGAAGGTGGACAATGTCCTTATGACTAAGTGGCTGGCTCAAAGGAGTCTTGATGAAAAACTGCTTGAAAAGGTTCATTAGCTGATGATGAGGGGGGCATCCGACATCCGCTATGAGATTTTCAGGGAATCTCTGGAAAGCAGCGTAACGGCTGTTCTCATTGCCGAGAGAGGAGGCGTGTTGAGCGGGCTAAAGCGGGCTTCCGCGTCTATGGAATCTTTGGGTCTGCGCCTTTCATCAGACTTATGTGACGGCAGTCCTGTCAACGAAGGCCAGGAGATTGCCAAGGTGTGCGGCAATCCTGTTCAAATCGCCATGGCCGAGGAGCGTATAATTGGTGCCCTCTCCAAATCCTCCGGAATCGCCACAGCAGCGCGTCGCGCCCGCGAAGAAACGCATCCCAACTGCCACGTTGTCTCAGGCGGATGGAAAAAGATGCCCATGGAGATAAAGGACCATATCCGCAAGGCGGCGTTAGACGGGGGGATCGATGTGAAAATCTTGCGGAAGCCATTTGTCTATCTGGACAAGAATTACGTCCGCATTCTTGGCGGAATCAAAGGGGCGATTCAGGCCGTCCTGCCCCTTGAAAGGCCTGTTGCCATACAGGTCCGAGGCGAAACAGACCGAATAAGCAACGAAGCCGTCGAGGCCACGGAGACAGGTGCTAAGGTGATCATGGTGGACACTGGACGTCAAGAAGATGCAGGCCATGTCATCCGGGCGCTGAAGGAGAAGGGCCTGCGGTCTCGGGTAACCGTGGCATTTGCGGGGAACATCGCATTAGAGGAACTGGGGGGTATCAGCCGATTGGGGCTGGATGTGGTGGACATCGGCTATGCGATCCTTGATGCACCATGCCTGCCGATGAGATTTGATGTGATTGCCGTGGAATAAGAGAGAGGGGGGCGACCTGTGGAATACCGTTTACTTGAAAAAACAGAACTCTGGGTCAAGCCCGTGGTCCTTTCCGGGGCAGACCTGGATGCCTGCGCCAGGGTCGCAGCAGAGGCGCTTGGCCTGAAGGGCGACGAGGTGATGGTCACCGATGCCATGGGCGATACCCTCACCTTTGACATCCTGATCCCTACGATTCAGGCGGAACAGATCGTGGCGAAAAAAGGGATTCTGCTGAGGTTGCTCGGGGGGGTTTTGGGCCTGCAGATCCTTAAAGAAACCGAGGTGCACTCCGACGGGGTCCTTGGACTCATCAGCCTGGAGGAGAAGACCGGGAAGGAGATGCTCGTGCGGTCCCGGGTCATGGGCGCCCAAATTGCCGAGCGCATCCGGAAGCGCTCTATGATCTGCGCCACGGGCCAGGAAGTGCTGGCAGGCCAGATAATAGACACCAACACGCCATTTCTCACAAAGGCGCTTGAGCTTGAAGGATATCAAGTGACAAGGGGGCCAACTCTCGAGGACAAGACCGGCGCCATTGCCAGGGCCTTCAGGCAGGCGGCCGAAGACGCCTACGGCCTCATGATAACCACAGGCGGAATCGGTGCTGAAGGAAAAGACCAGACATTAGAGGCCCTGGGCCGCGTGGATCCTCAGGCGACGATGCCCTATATCCTGAAATTCCAAAAGGGAGAGGGTCGGCACCACAGAGACGGCGTTCGAATCGGCGTAGGCACTCTGGAACCGACCCTGATCATCTGCCTCCCCGGACCCCATGACGAAGTCCGGCTGGCATGGCCGGTTTTGAGGAAGGGAATGAACGAGGGCTGGGATAAGGAATCCTTAGCCGGGGCTCTGGCAGATGTCCTGAGGCGGAAATTCCTTGGGCGAAGCGCGGGATGTCAAACCCGTACCGATAACATTACCGATAACATAACATATGAGGTTAAACATGAGTCTAAATGATCCGGAAATTTCAGGGACAGCACAAAAACTGATTGCTGCTTATAAGGATCTTAAACCGATTGAGCCTCTCACGAAGACGTTTCCGGGGATAACGGTCGAAGAAGCCTATCGCATCCAGATCCTAAGCGTAGAGGCTTGGAAGGCGGAAGGCCAGAAAGTGGTGGGCAAGAAAATCGGGCTCACCAGCGTGCCGATGCAGGAGATGCTTGGGGTCAATGAGCCCGACTACGGCCATCTGATGGACAGGATGCTCGTCTATGAAGATCTCGGGATGCCCCCATCAACACTTATAGCGCCCAGGATCGAGGGGGAAATCGCCTTTGTTCTCGACAGCGATTTGACCGGACCAGGGGTTACTCCGGCCGACGTTGTTCGAGCCACAGCAGGTGTCATGGCGGCTCTTGAGATCATCGACAGCCGGGTGAAGGATTGGAAGATCAAGATCCAGGATACGGTGGCGGACAATGCATCTAGTGCCGCCTTCGTAGTTGGAGCAAAGATGGTTCCCATAAAAGGGCTTGACCTAAGGAATGTGGGGTTTGTGTTTGTCAAGAATGGAAAAATCGCTGCCACGGGAGCTGGAGCTGCTGTCTTAGGAAGCCCGGTCCAGTCCGTCGCGTGGCTCGCCAATAAATTAGGGACCTACGGCATCGGACTAAAGGCAGGGGAAATTATTCTCTCGGGTTCTGCTGTCGCGGCCGTGCCTGTCGCACAGGGAGATTCGATCAGCCTGACCGTTGACCGGATCGGGGCAGTCTCCTGTTTCTTCAGCTAATGCCACAGTCCAATTTGTTGAAAGTAATTCTCTTATAGGTTCAGCCCCCCCGGACCTAAAGCAGGGTCTTTCAGGGGCTTGACGGACACCTGAAAGACCCTGTGCGAAATGTTTTCTTAAACATGTAGGATGGTCATGAAACTGCCTCAATACCAGCGCGCATGGCCACCAGGTTCAAGCCCACCTTTGGGGCGGGAAAGCTGTTTCTGATCTCCTCCTCCACGTCTTCCTTTGTCACAGGGATCACTTCTACCGCTGCCAAGGTGCCTAACATCACGATGTTGGCCACAATGGGGGCATTGAGGCCCAAGGCTAGCTGCGTAGCATCCACGAACCAGGACGTCCCGGAAAGCCTTTCCACAGCCCTCTTCAGTCGTTCAAGATCGGGATATTTAAGTCTCTTTGAGAGAACCCCCACCGGATAGATCGGTTCCGTATTGGTAATGGTCTTCACCTCAGGGTTCCCAAAAGCCGTCAGCAACCGCAAGGCCTCAAGGGGCTCCAGGCTCACGATCAGATGGGCACAACCCTCCGGGACCAGCGGCCCGTAGATCCCCTTACTTGAAACCCGCATGCTGCTGAAAACCGTGCCGCCTCTCTGAGCCGCACCAAAGGTCTCCCCAATGTTTACCGAATAACCCTTGCGGGTCAGGATCCTTCCTATCATCCTGGAGAAGAGGATGTTCCCCTGTCCACCTACACCGCCTATTATCAGATTAAGGGGGTCCTTCCGGGCATTCATCGATCGGTTTCCTCCTTCTTTATCGCATCAAAGGGGCAGATATCCACACACACGCCGCACCCCGTGCAAATCTCTTCTTTGATCCTGCCCTTCCCTGTCTCCGAGTCCTGATAAAAGGCAGGACACCTGAAGGCGCTGGAACAGATGGCGCACTCCTCTCCTTTGCACTTCTCATCCAGGATCCGGATGCCAAAAGGCTTCATTTTTTCTGCTTTCATCCGTACGATCTCGCAACGCCTGCGAAGAATGAGGACCCGCACTCCTCTCTCTTCCCTAAGCAACCTGCGCATCGTCTTGATGGTCCCTTTCACATCAAAGGGGTCACTCACCGTCACCTCACAGCCTATGGAACGGCAAAAGGCTTCCACATCAATCTTGGGGGCCCTCTCGCCAACCGCATTGAAACCTGTCCCCGGATGCGACTGAAATCCGGTCATGGCTGTGGCCGAATTGTCAAGCACGATCTGGGTCATCGAAGCGCCGTTATAAACTGCATTGATCAAGGCCGGGATCGATGAATGGAAGAAAGTGGAGTCCCCACAGACGCCGATTACCGGCTGGGTGTAGCCAAACTTTTCCAGTTGCCCGAATCCGGCGGCCAGGCCCGTTCCTGAACCCATGGCATGAAGCAGGTTCATCTGCCCTTTGCCTTCGGGGAACACATCAAGGGTGTAACAACCAATGTCCCCTGTCACATATCCCTGCCTCCCGTCCGCTTTGACAGCCTTTTCCAGTGCCCAGAAACTGGCCCTGTGTGGACATCCCGCACACCATGTCAGCCCGCGGCTGATCAGTAATTCGCTCTCTGCCTCGGAGAGGGACATTACATATTCCGCTTCCCTGGGCTCGTGGTTGATACCCAGGATGGCCGCCAGCGCCGAAAGCACACGGTCTGGTGTGATCTCACCATATCCCGGAATATGCCCGGACCCCTTGCCGAATACCTCTTTTCCTTCAAAATCGGCGTCAGCCAGGGCCTCTTTCACGTGGTCCTCTATATAGGGATCCACCTCCTCTACAACCAGGATTCTGTCAACCTCTTTCGCATGCTCCTTTACCAACCGCCCCGGAAAAGGCCAAAGGGTCCCTATCTTGAGAACTCCAACCCTCTCATTGAGCCCTAAGATCTCAAGGGCCTCAGACGAGCAGAGAAGCCCGCTCCCACCACAGACAATCAGGAGTTCCGGTTTATCAGGTCCTGTGTATCGGTTAAAGGGAGAGGATTCAAATCGCGTCCTGACCTTTTCAAGGGATTCCAGAAGCAGGGCATGTTTTGGCTTGGCAAGATAAGGTGTAACAGATTGTGAGCTGTCGGAACAGGCGGAACGGTCAAAGGAGGGCAACGCTCCCATTTCAACCGTGCTGCTGGCATGACAAAGCCGCGTATATCCCCGGAACATAACATTGCATTGAAATTCCTCCGAGAGATCAAAGGACCACTTCACCACGTCTCTGGCTTCCTCAACCGTGCTCGCCTCCAGAAGCGGCATAGATGCAAACTTCCCAAGCCACCGGGAGTCTGTCTCATCCCCGCTGGAATGGGCGCCCGGGTCATCGCACACCACCGTCACCATGGCACCACCCCCATCTCCGATCCCTGTATAGGCAAGATGGGTCAGGAAATCGAGAGCCACACTCAAACCTGCATTCTTCATGGCCACAAGACTCCGCAGTCCGGCAAAGGCAGCGGCTCCAGCCCCTTCAGCGGAGACCTTTTCGTTCGTAGACCACTCAACATGTACATTCAGGGCGCTGACGGCATCAGACAATCTCTGTATGATCTCCGAAGATGGCGTCCCGGGATAGCCGGTCGCAAACTGCACACCCGCCTCCAGTGCCCCTCTGGCGATCGCCTCATTCCCCATCAAAAAATGCTTTGTACCTGGGTTGTACTGTTCAATACCTGACATTCATCGTCTCCTTTTTCCTCCGGCCGTCAATCCTTGCGCCACCCCGATAAACGACAGACCTCTTTTTTGTGTCTGGAAAGCGGATTGTTTCATAATGTAAAATATACATTTCAAATCTTATAGGTCATTTCTTCTCATATTGCAAGTATTTTGTAGCAGGCTGAAGATTCAATACGGCGAAATCGCTCTTGATGGATAGGCAACCCTTGAAATAGAACCCATTTTCAGTTAAACTTCTCTCCCAGGTTCCAGGAGGGATCCGATGTGAGGAGAAAAGAACGTGAGATCAGAACCGGTGAGGAGCAGAGGCCAGGAAAAGCCGGTCATAAGGTATTCTCAAAATGGATATATTCATCCTTCCTCTTTGAAAGGCATTCAGTGCCCCTGATGTTGCCTTGCCAAATCCGGTCCAAGATAGCGTATTCAAACACGACAATGACATCGAAAGAGCTTCTGGATCTGCTTAGCAGGCAGGGGTTTCTTCAATCACCTCTCCCCGTTCTATAACATAAAATCTATCGGTAAGCATAGCAGCCCGCTTTACGTCTGACTCAGCCACCAAAACGGAGAGTCCTTCCTCCGTTTCTTGGAACTTATGAATAGCGTTTGTCAGATTTCGAGAAAGTGCTGAGGAAATTCCCTCGAAAGGCTCATCCAGTAAAAGGACTTTTTTCCCGTTCACGAAACTTCGGGCGAGCGCTACTATCTTTTGTTGACCACCGCTGAGTTGCACCACTTTCCTGGTCGCCAGCGGTTTGATATCGGGCAATAAAGCATAGATAGTCTCTAATCGTGCCTTACCTGCTGTTAAGTCCACGGCTTCAGCTGGGATCTGAAGATTTTCTTGTACTGTCAGCGAATTAATCAGCCTCCGATCTTCCGGCAGGTATCCTATACCAAGCATTGCCCGGTGATGAGGTCGCAAATGCCCCAAATCATGGTTATCAAGAGTGATCTTACCACTAGTAATGGGGACCAGGCCCATAATGCTTTTCATGGTCGTCGTCTTTCCTGCCCCGTTCCGACCCACTAATGCCACGATACTGCTGGTGGGTACTTCTAGTGTTAAGCCCCGTAGTATGGTGTACGTACTAATCTTGACTGCTATGTTTTCTACCCTAAGCACTATCTTCAACTCCTAAGACGGCTTGTCTGACCGAGGGATCTGCTAAGACAACATCGACGGGGCCATCGGCGATGACTCTGCCGTTATCGAAAGCCAGAGCACGCTCCGCGTATCTTTCAACGATTTCTATGTCATGCTCGATAAACACGGTCGTTACCCCGGCATTTTTGAGTGCATTGAGAAGCGCATCCATCACCGCAAATTTGTCCTTTGCGCTTACTCCACTTGTGGGTTCATCCATCAGCAAGAGTTTCGGCTTCAAAACAAAAGATATTGCCACATCGAGGAGTTTTCTGCTACCTTCAGGCAGGTTGGCAACAACCTGTCTCGCCTCGTTATCAAATCCAAACTGTGTGAGTAAACCAAGGGCCTCCTCCACCCATAGCTTCTCATCGAGACGATTCCAGAAGTCCCAGCTTTTTCCCGTTCTGGTGGCCACCGCCACAAGCATGTTCTCAAGAACAGTGAGGTCGGTAAAAAGCTGAGGTATTTGAAATGATCTCGCGATTCCTAAAGCGATAACTTTCCTTATGGGAAGTCCTGTAATATTCTCCCCTTCGAACCGAATTTCCCCGCTTGACGGTTGAAGATATCCGGTGATGAGATTGATCAGGGTGGTTTTTCCGGAACCATTCGTGCCAACGATACCGACGACCTCCCCTTGATTAACGGTGAGGTTGATGTCGTTGGCAGCTACTACCATCCCGAAACTTCTATTAAGGCTTTCTGTTTCAAGGATGGCTTTCATCGTGCCCACCTTCGTCTTAATGTTCTATTAAGGCTCCAAAGACCCTGTGGCAAGAAAAAGATAATCAACAACAACACCCCACCAAGGGTCATTTGCCATGTATCGGGTGAAAACTTAAAAGCATAATTCCTGATAAACTCGAATACAATCGATCCAAGAAATGGAGCAAATACACTTCCCGTGCCTCCCAACACCGCAACGAATACGAAATCCGCAGACGATGTCCAGTAGGCGAGTTCCGGTGAAACATGCTCTACATTGAGGGCTACGAGTCCTCCTCCCAATCCGCCCAAGGCACCGGAGAGTACAAACGAAAAATAGATTGATCTACTTACAGAGGCCCCAATATATTCAACACGGATCTCGTTGTCCCGCACAGCTCGCATTAGGTACCCCAACGGAGATTGGGTAAAGCGCCAGCCCAGATAGATCACGCCTACGGTTAGGCTCAATATGAGGTAGTATTGAAATATACGAAGGTTATCAAGCGATGGTTGGATACCGGCAATCTTGATCGGCGGGATGGGCATACCATCAGTGCCCCCGGTCAGATGGTAAAATTTGAAAAGGACTGTGTACAAAATCATCGAAAACGCCAATGTTAGCATAGCAAAAAATATACCCCGATATCGCTTTAAAAGCAGACCTGTCAAGGCTGCCAGTCCACCCCCTGTTACAAGACAGAGAGGAATTATGAGAAGTGTTTCACTAATATTCCATTTGTTAACAGCGAAGGCGACCGCATAAGCACCTGCCGCAAAGTAAAGCCCATGCCCGAATGATATAAGCCCTCCGCGCAAAAGCAGCACCACCCCAAGCACCACCATGCCTTTGGCTAAGGCCATGGTAATTAGAAAGATGATCCAGTTTGAAAATAGCAGTGGGGCAAGGGTGAACAGAAAAAAACCAACAATAACAGCCAGCAAATAATTCCTCTGAAATCTTCCTATGAATCTCATATTCGCCGTAGCTCCACTCCCCCAAAGAAACCTTGCGGGCGAAAGATAAGTACCATTATCATCAGCGCATAAATGATAAAGAGCTCCAGCTCTGGATAAAGATGGACAGCAGCAGCCCTTGCAATGCCCACCAAAAGACAACCAAGTGCGGCTCCACCTATACTTCCAAGTCCTCCGATAGCCACAACCGCAAATGCCAACACAACGACCTCCAAACCCATTCCCGGCTCTACAGAGATCATAGGTGCAGTGAAAGCACCCCCCAGGGCCGCCAGAAAGGTCCCCAACACAAATGAGAGCGTATCGATTCTTTGAACACTAATACCCATGGCAGAACTAATCTCCCGGTCACCAATTACAGAGGTCACTTGCCTACCAAAACGGGTGCGGTTCATGAGTAACCATATTAAGGCCCCGCATAAAACCGCAATACCGGAAAGTACAAATGGATATCCAGCGTAGCTAATACCTGCTAAAGTCACTTCCCCCATGATAGTAAAAGGCTGGTCGACGAAATAAGGTTCAATTCCCCATACCAGCTTCATTACATCCTCCAAAATAAGGAAAAGCGCAAAGGTAGTCAGTAGTGGGATGATCTCCTCTTCCTGATAAGTTCGTTTCAAAAATACTCTTTCAATCAAAGGGCCGACCACCACGGCGACTATAATAGCGGCAACTAAGAGTATCGGGAAACTCAACCAGGCAGGATATTGGCCGTGTAGGAATGAGGTCGCAAGCCAAGCGCCCATGTAGGCACCAATGGCAAAGATGCTGCCATGCGCGACGTTAAGGATACGCAATACCCCAAAGATAAAAGTGATGCCAGCAGAGACTAAAAATAGCCACGAAGCGTATACTATCCCGTCCAACACTATAATTGACGCAATTTCCATTCCTACCCTAACCCGGATAAACCGGGACAGAAAAGGTCTCACGCAAAGGCGCCCCAGTACGATCTTCCGGTCCTACCCCAGTACCATCTGCCGGAGCTACGGGGCAGGCGGGGTAAACAAAGGCGCGAAGGTTTTTGAGCAAATGCATCCTTCGGAAACCCTTTCTATTACTCAGCTTTTCGGGCATTGAAAAATGCCTGTCTGCGACGCTGCGTTTCATCTTTAGTAGCTGCGGCGTACGCTGAAGTACTCCGCAGTCTAAAGATTTGTGCGCCTTGCATCTGCTTTTGTTTGCTGTGAGGTGCCAAGTAATGATTTCTTGCGGGCATCATCAAATGTTAAGTATCAAAAGCTCCTATTTATTTTCAGGCCAGCTTTCAATCCACTCAACGGCTTTCGTCCCCAGGGGATTGTTTACTTGAACAGCAGGGTATACCCGCATATTTTCTAGTACCGGGTAACCAAATTCCGGATCGAGTTCGCCGGTAGTAAGACCCCACATACTATCATGCACGGCCTGATGATCTTGTCTTATAAATACAGGACCTCGAGGGGTTTCAAATGCCAGGTTTTCCATTCCCAAAATGACATCCTCGGTACTTGGCCACGCACCCTTATTAAACTGGATCGCTTTTTTATATCCCGCTTTCAGTGCATATATAGCCTGTGCCATAAAATGGCCTTGGTAATCCGGTAACTTGCCAAATTTCTTCCTGTAGCTTTCAATAAATGCATAGTTCGCCGGATTCTTATGGGGATCCGGGAACTGGAGATGGTACCCACGGCCTGAAAAGGCCACGCCCTTGGGTAAGATTTCCGCCTGAGGCAGAAGGCCCGTTGTTGCAACGAGCATGCTCTTTTTAAACAGGCCACGCCTTTTGCCCTGCTTGATCAGGGCGGTCAGGCCGGCCCCCCAATTGACAGTCTGGATTACGTCAGGCTTCAGTAAAAGAAGTCTCGAGATCTCTGCCGAATAATCCGTTGCAAGGAATTTGACCCACAATTCGCCAACCACCTTTACATCCGGTTTCAGTTTGAGGATAGCCTTTTTGAATATTTCCCATGAGTCGCGCCCATATGCATAGTCGTAATTCAGTCCCGCGATGGTTTTAAGATCCGGATTCATATCAAGAACATAAAGGGCTGCACTAAGATTTTCCGACAGGGCATGCGCGGATGTTCTGAAGACATACTTATATTCTCTCTGTTCGAACAATCGGTAATTTGCACAAACCTGAAAGATGGCCAAAGTTTTGAGCTCCTCAGCCACAGGAGCGACGCCAAGACAGTGGGCGCTTGAAGTATATCCGATAACCACATCCACTTTTTCATCCTGGACTAGGCGTCTGAACTCAGTGACCTTGTCGGCAGTAGATCCTCCTTCGTCAACATATATACCTTTTAGCTTAACACCGTCTATGCCTCCCGCAGCATTGATCTGTTCAATGAGAAGTTTGGCTGTGTTGACAGCAGAGGCATCATGAGGGGCTGCAGCACCAGAAAGAAACTGGACGATCGCAATTTTCATCTCCTTAGGTTTGGGCACAGCCGATACTGACGAAGGCCAAACAGTTAATCCAAAAGCAAGGATAATAAAAAAAACTCCCACAATTGTGAGCCAACCAAAAGATCTTCTTGTTTTCATTTTCTTTCTCCTTTCTGTTGTTATTGGGATGTTTTGTGTGCCAACTATCAATTCGCCATTTCCTATACCGAAAAGGGGATTCACGTATTGACCCCTAATCAAAAAGCACCCTAAATCGCCAATTCGGACGATCGTATCTCCAGATTGATAAGTTGGATCCTATAAGCCTCTTCTAGGTTGATCTGAGGATAAATTTCCGTGATGGGATCAATCGGTTCCAAGCCTTTGGCTACGACTATCAATTTTCATATGGGCTTTGAGCCTCTTATTTCACTTAAAGGCATGGCTCACTGTAAAATTTGAGCCTTCAAATGCAGACCATGGTTATCACCCATTTTTCATATTATGAAATGTCGATTTCAATATTTACAACCTCACTATTCTGTTGTCAAGAAAAAAATGAGGTGGTGTCAAAAAAAATGAGGTGGTGTCAAGGGAATCGAGCTCGAAAGCGTAATGCAGGAGGTTGTCAACTTATAAAATTATGAAAGGAAAACGTTTTGAGGGATGGTGAATCAAGCTCTCGCTCGGGCTTCAGGGGCAGATTTCTTTGTCAATAATGAATGGATGGGGCTATGAATCGCTTTTGATCCTGGAAATGGGTTAAGATTGCACTGGGCATTATTCTAAACTCAACATCTTCGTTGTTGAAATATTCGCTAACTGTTTGAAATTAAACGCTTACTGCTTTTCGGTCAGGCACTAGGTGTCTACATAGCGTAAGATCTTAAAATTTGTGTCAAGTTTCTACATGTTGTGGTTGTGGTGCCTTTAGTGACCAGATACTGGATGCTGGTCTCTGGCCTCCGGCTCGTAGAACCTACGGCTCGGAGAGATACTGGATAGAACAAGGAATTTTCTTTCATTTTCTTAGGCCACGTAGAAAGCCATTTAACTGATGACGCTCTGAACCAATGTGGCCAAGTTCTTATCCCCGCTAAAGACGGGATCTTTGACCAGCATCGAGCATCAAGAATCCAGCATCGCGAAGCCTCGTCGGTTTGAGGCGAAGCTTCGCTAGTTATTCGTTTTACCACATTTGGTTAAGGTCTCGATCACCTGGATATCAGGTGGAGGGAAGGTAAGCTTTGAAAGGTCGGGTAACCTAACCCACCTGGTCTCCTGGAGCTGCAGGGGAGCTGGCTCACCCTTCAACCAGGTACAGTTGAAAACATGGAGGGAGATCAGCAATTCCCGCTCATGCCGTTAAAGATGCTTTTTTTAGCATATATGCAAAAAAAGAGCAATATTACCACAATATGTTGTAGGAAATAATTATAGGTTCTTTGTTCGGCAAGTATTTTCCTGAAGAACGGAGGCCAAAAACAAGACATTCAGCCAAGCCCATATGGTTTACTGCATAGGTATCCCTTATTGACAAATGGCCAATTTTGTTAGAATTAGCGTTTTTTGTATGCTTACGCCGTACCATATTAAATTTAAGTGGTATCATATAAAATGATCGGAGGTTGGAATTTTATCCCATAGAGGAGGGCTTCGTAAAGCATCCTCATTGACTTGAACGAGAATTCCCTAAACAAGGATCGCATACGGTCCCACAGCGCTCTTTTGCTGCCGAGTTTATCCCATACGCCTTGAAATAGCGGACAGCAGATCTGCTGTGTTTGATCAACTAAGAAAGCCAACATCATGAGCATCACAAAGACTACGCTCAGATTGTTCTTTCCGAGTCCATAGCTATGTCCGAAATGATAACCTTGATTTTTGAGGGTATTGAAGGTCTCATTTTCGATCTTCCAGCGTGCACGGCCGCCTCGCATGAGTTCATAAGCGTTGCCTTTTGTTATTGTGAAATCAATAACCCAACTGAAATGCTGCGTTTTTGTGGGCGTGATTTCCCAGTATTCCAAAAAATTAGTCAACAGATCTTGATTTGATTCATTAAGAGAAACTTGGTTAAGGAAAAGAAAACGATGAATTTTTTGCGGATCATCTTTGTCGACCAATTCAAATTGAGTGGTCTCACCTCTCTTTTGTGCTTCTTCCACTTGGCTGAACAAAAAGGGATGGTCGCCCTTCTTGACCCCCAGAATGTAATGAAGATTGTATTTTTTCGCTTCCCTTATGTGCGGAGCATTCGAGCTTAAAGCATCTTCAGTAATTATAAGGGGCAAATGTGGATGATCCTTTCTCAGTTTCCCGAAAAAGCGCTTAGCAGCATTACGCTCACAATCGTTCTTGCTCTGGCCGTCTTGCTTGATGATGGGTTCTGGCGCTAAAGGAATTACTTCCTTGTGATCGGGATGAACAATGGCTGCCCCCAACATCTGTTGGTAATAGGTAATTTCGCCAGTTTTTTTGTTCACTTTTTTCAAACAATTATCAGAGAAGAGTTTCTTTGAGGAAAAATAGCCCGTTCCATCCAAAGTCAATAGGTAGCATCCCTGAAAGAAAACCATAGGTTCGAGAGCTTTGCCTCTTTGTAGTTCTCGGAAAATATTTTTATACGCTGGCCGAATTTCCTCGGGATTTACTTCATCCAAAATAGTTCGCATCTGGGAGTCACACGGTGCTTTTTCTATATGGTAAATGCTTTCTAAATTTCCATCAGTTGCTCTTCTCTCATCAAAAGCAAGCAAGGACGGATCTTTGAGGGAGAACACAGCAAAGCCGGACATCAAGGCATCTGCTATAGAGATATGGATATTACCCTCACGGCAGTCCGATACTCTCGAAAAATCGTGGTGCAGCCGCGTGAACAGCGCATCTGCATTAAGATGCTTTCGAGATTTGAGTTTGGCCTTTTTTTGTCCGCTTTGATGTTTCATGACTTTTCAGCGACTAATCATGAATCATCTTTCCCAGAATGTCTAATACTTTTTTAACATCTTTCGCAAATTCGACATTTTTTCTGACAAAATGCCTCCGTAAGACGATTTTTGGCCATTTTCTATGTCAAATCTTTACGAAGGAAAAAGCTCAAGATGCCTTATTTTAAGCTTTTTACCTGGAAGCGGGAATTGCTGGAGGGAGATCCTCTTATTAGGATACTCATGATCCACCGTTAAGAAAGGTTCGTCCACCCTTACCTGGATACCTAATTCCTCGTCTATTTCCCGTTTAAGGCACTCTTTAAGGTTCTCCCCCTCTTCCTGTTTGCCCCCGGGGA
>JACKQG010002878.1_pt1 | contig 21844 bp, 13 predicted proteins | sample 8237621 | NCBI WGS metagenome assembly JACKQG01 (sample SAMN15677084, study PRJNA649215) | marine metagenome | biome: marine; feature: Black Sea; material: saline water; isolation source: suspended particulate matter (SPM) from the Black Sea western gyre | collected 2013-06-09/2013-06-10 | depth... | reverse complement strand
TCGAGTTCCTGCGTCGGCTGGCGAACGAAAACGGAATGATCAACCCCGACCAGCAGCGTGGGTATGTCGTCGACCGCGGGATCCATCGAGTCGATCACCAGCCGCATGTCGGTCAGCGCCCAGCGCAGCCCATCCGAAACAGGCCCGAGTGCGTGGCCCTCCTTTTCGAGAGTGACCAGGGCCGACACCAGCTGGCTGCCCACGCCGTCGTGCATCTCGCGCATGATTCGCTCGCGCTCGACGCCCACTACCCTCTCGTTCTCGAGCACGAGCAGGCGACGGTAGTTGCTCTCCAGCTCGGCGCGCTTGTCGTTGACCTGCCGCTCGAGCTCCACGTTGGCCGCTGCAGCGAGACGATAGGTCTGGGCAAAGCGCATCAACAGGGCGCCGGCAAAGCCCACGCAGGTCAGCGCGCCCGCGAACTGCATGACCCTGCCCCCCGCGGCAGGACGCAGGCCGACCTGTACCGTGAAGTCGTAGCCCACCAGGGCCACCAGCAGCACCCCGGTGACCGCGTAAATCACCAGTTCGACGGTCGAAAGGCGGTGCCTGCTCACCCCGACCATCCACAGGCAGTATGCCGACAGCGCGAGCGACCCGGCGTGGAATGCACTGGTCACGTCGAAGAACACGGCCCGCGGAACCAGCAGCGGCGCAACCGTGGCGGCCAGCCCGAACAGCAGCAGCGCGCGCTCCTGCCGCGGCCCGCTGCGGTCGACCAGGTGCGACACCGCGAACACGAAGAACACCGCAAACCAGTCGAGCGACGCGTGAATGAGGTGCTTCCAGGCCCAGAACGACAGCGGCGGAAACTGCAGGTGATAGTTAAGACTGACCGACGTCCAGGCAAGAGCGACCAGGGCGAAGTAGCCGTACACCCGGTCTCGCACCCCGAAAAGGAAGATGACGCCGAACAACACGACCATGACTATGCCCGCGGTGGTGCTCACCTGCGCCGCTGTTACCTGCCTGCGGTAGCGGGCCCGGAACACCGGCCCCAGCTCGCGGTCGGGCCCCAGCAGCGGCGCGTCCAGGCCGGCGTTGAGCGACCCGCGGGTCTCCAGTCGTATGTCGATCGTGTTAAGCGGAGCCGACAACTCCGACGAAATCAGCGGAAAGTAGAGCGGGCGGTTCCAGTTGCGGGCGCCAGCTTGCACGCTCGAGCCGAGCACGCCAAGCGGCCTTCCGTTGACGAACACCGCCGCGTTGGAGTCCACCCGCGGCAGGTAAACCGCCCAACGCTGGCCGGCCCGGCTGACGGGACCCTGCAACTCGAAGCGGTACCAGCCCACCCCCGTTGTTCCCGGGCGACTGGTGGCCCACTCGTCGGGCAGCGTAACGTCCTGCCCCAGTGGAAACTGAGCTGGGTCGGGGGGCAGCTCGTCGTCGGCGAGCACGAAGCGCGCGCTGTCGAAGATATGTATACCCGACGCGGTGAAAGATGCCGTCGAAGACACCGCCGGCAGGCAGCAGGCCAGCAGCAGCGCCGCCACGCAGCAGGCGAGAAGCGCAGCTACGGTACCGCGCCTGGTCAATTTCCGCGCCATTGCCCCAGACCCTAGGGGCTGGCCACCCTGCTGGCAAGCAGCGCGAGCGCACCACTATTCGAATTCGACCAGGCCCTTACGCGCCGCGGCGTATACCGCCTCGCTGCGCGAATGAACGTTGAGCTTCTTGTAGATGTGGCGCACGTGCGAGGTAACCGTGTGGCCCGAGATCTCGAGCTCCGAGGAGATTTCCATGAAGCTGAATCCACGGCTGATCATCGTCAGCACCTCCTGCTCGCGGTCGGTTAAAAGCGAGTCTGCCACCAGATCGGGCGGGGGATCCTGCCCGCCAGGCCGCGCGACCGAAGGCTGTTGAAATCTCAGCAAAAGGTGACGCGCTATGGGAGCGCTGATGGGCGAACCACCCTCTACAAGCTGCCGCACCAACTCGCCTATCTCCTGCGACGATTCGTCCTTGAGCAGGTAGCCGGTGGCGCCAGCCTCTATGGCGCCCACCACGCTGCCCTCATCGCCGAACACCGAGATCACCATTGCCTGGGTCTTGCTTTGCGCCCCGCACACCTCGCGAATGAGTTCAATGCCGCTGCCGTCGGGAAGGTCGAGGTCGGTGAGCAGCACATCGGGGCTGCAACGGTCGAGCACTCGACGCGCATCCTCACAACTCGCGGCCACTCCCGACAACTTGAGCCCCGGATGACAATCAATGGCGGCAGATATGTGCCCGCGCATTGATTCCTGGTCTTCCACCAACACCACGGTAGCCACGGCTGGAGCGGCGCCGTCATCGTCGAGCGATGCAGTCGCAGAAGGGTCAGCAGTGCCTGGCACGCGGCGCATGGGCCAAGGCTATCAACAAGTGGTGCTCTGTGTCCAACCACCCGCAACTATTATCACCCGGCCACACGACGCTTGAGCAAACTGCACCCGAACTCTATCGCGGCATAGCATAAACACGCTATTGACAGCCGCCGCACCGATTACTTATAACTAGTAGGCGTCGTGAATAGTGTTCGTTCACCGGCGCCGCAGCGATACTGGTGAACGAGTTTCTGCGTCGTGGAGCACGAAGGGGGGAGCACGATGTCACTGAAAGCGCTTTTACTCATGCAGATGGCCCACCTGGCCAGCCTGATCGCAGCCTTCCTGCGCCGCGGCTAGGGCTGGCTCTCGAACCGAGCCGCCTGACGGGGCGGCGGGCACCACGGACGCTGACGTCACTGCCAATAGTGCACTACTGGCATATGCAGCCTGCCGATGCTGATTCCAGACATTCCAGGTCCGGGTCATCGCAAAGACCAAAGCACTGTGGAGCACCGGATTTTTCGCAGGATGTCGTCTTGATCGCGGGAACGCACATCATGGAGGTCTTGATAAGCCCGATGTTGCGCTCGGCGAACTGGTCAGCCGCAATCTGAGCAGTTGGGGGCTGGACCTTGCACTTTGTCATGTAACAGAAGTAATCCCTGTCAAGCTCGCCGCCAGTCACAGGCAAGAGTGAGGGCACCTGGCCGTTAATTTCCCTTACCGTTTTCACGGCCGGTACACAGAAGTACTTGGCCTTCCCTTTAACCTTGCACCCGTCGGCGAGGCCGAACTGTGGCGAGTCAAGATCAACGATTGCTTTAAACTTATGCCCGTCTCTCATCTTGTAGCACTGAAGGTGGTTGGCCTCACAACCACAATCCGCGCTGCAACCGTCGCCACTGACGTTGTTGCCATCATCGCAGCACTCACCAGCGTCAAGCACCCCGTCACCGCAGACGGGATCGGGACAGGTGCAATCGGGCTGGCAGGGCCCAACAAGGCAAACACCAAGGTCGGCACCGTCGCAGTCCTCGTTACCGTTCTGGACGCCGTCGCCGCAATACTCCTCGCACTGGCAGAACTCGTCGCAACCGTCGCCACTGACGTTGTTGCCATCATCGCAGCACTCACCCGTGTCGGGAACGCCGTCGCCGCAGCAAGCCCCGGTGGCCGCATCAAGAACACCGGGGGTGTAGTCGAACTGTACGTAGTCTAAGGCGGTGTCATCCTGAACCCTGACCTGGAGTACGGAGCCGGCAGCTCCGAAACTAGGGATGAGATTGAACAAACTCTGGGTCGAGACCCCTTGGCCCTGGGGGGCCAACAGCGCACTGCAGTCCAGGGTAAGCGTGGCCGTTTTGTCCACGCCAAGGCAGGTGCTAGAGCCACAGAAATCCTCTTCCCAACAGACCCCACCAGAACTCGTCTGGCCCGTTTCCCAGGTTGAACTACAACCGTTGCCGGTCTTGCAGTAAGTGCTATCGAAGACAGGGTCGTTGTTGATTATATTCGAAATATCCTCACTCCAGTAAAAAGTGCTGCCGGTCCATCCCAGGCTGACGGCATCGTTGCAGTTTGTGCCAGGTGCCCGAGTCTCTATGGGAATGGTGATCGTGCAGTCACAGAAGGGCTCCTGGACCTGGAAACTTTCGCAAAAATGCCTGTCTGCATGGTCCTCGTCGTAACATGCAGAGAAAGCGATCGGGTAGGGAGGAACGGTAACGGCCGGGCAATTGTTGGGGCACTCAGCGTTGCTGGTGGAAAACCCGTCGGCCACACCACCAGTGCAAGTACCGCCGCTGCACAGTATCTGCGCACTGGCCGGCTGGACCACGAATAGAAAAACAACGAGAGCCAGGCCAAAGCCCAACGAGATTCCCTTATAAGCCAACATACTAACCCCCTACGATAACCCTGTCATCGGCGGCAAAGGCGTGGCTGCAAATTACTGCCGGCCTTCCGAGTACTGTCCCCGGCCCGCCCCCACGCCGATACGATCGAGGCTACACTACCCCCGCCCTGCCTGTCACTCCCCCTAGCGGGTATAACCACGAAAAAAACCTAAAAAGGTCCCCAACTGCGCCTGATTGCTGAATAAACGTCCCATGCTCCCGTCATAGAATTGTTCGTGGAGCCGGAAGCTCGCCAATGCCTCGAGGGCCGAAAGGCCGGATGGGGCTGTAACCCCCCTGATCGGGGGTGAGCGAGCAGCCGGTATGGCAACAGGCTCAGTAACATAACGAGAGAGCGATAATGACCGGAAACAGCATACTTGAATCAGACTGCCTTTTGCCCGACCAGTACATGGCCCTGGTGGGCGGGGGCGACAACCTCACCGGCGAGCGCCGCCTGATGCTTGCCGTGCTCGAAGACGCCTTGGACCGCTACCGCCGCTTCGCGCTGGCCCGCGATCCGCGCGGCCGCGCCGAGTACCAGAGCGCGCGCGAGTGGATAGACGACGACGAGCGCGAGTGGCTGTACTCCTTTGAGAACGTCTGCGAGGTAATGGGTTTTGACGCCACCTACCTGCGCGAGCGCCTCGCCCGCGCCTACCCCAGCCGCCGCCTGAGCATAGGACGCAGCCCGCAACTGGTGCCGCTCGGTGACCTGCCCGAGTTCGAGGACGGCGTGGCCGATATCGATGAGCCGCGCGAGGCCAACGTCGGCGAGTTTGACCAGGTAGCCTGACGACTGCCTGCCCCGGGCACGCGGTTGACGCGGCTCAGGCCGCGCCTGCTGCTTGCGCCTTCTGTGCGGCCAGCTTGTCTTCGTCTGCCACCAGCCCTCGCGACGCCAGCAGGAACAACACTATGGCAACCAGGTTGGCCAGCAGGCACAGTTCTATTGCGTGGCCGAGATCACCGCTTGCCTCGCTCATCCGTCCAACGGTGTAAGGGCCCATGGCCAGGCCTATGAAGGTGAGCATCAACAGGTAAACGGCCGAGGCCACCGCCCGCATGCGCGGCAACACGAGGTCCTGCACCGTGGAAACCGCAGCTCCCAGCCACAATCCATTGGCCGTCCCCGCACCCACGTATAAAACGTAGGCCATGGTGAGCGAGTCGGTCCGCACCATGGCCACAACGAAGGGCAGCGGCAGCAGCGCCGCCACCACCGCAAAGTACAAGCGCCCCTGGGGTTTGCGCGCACGCCACCAGTCGGCGGCCAGGCCCCCGAAGGTGGCACCAGCCCAGCCCCCCACGGCGGCAATAAGTCCCAGCGTCTTGCCAGCCTCGCCCGCCGACAGGTCAAAGTTGCGCAGGAACCAGGGCACCACCCAGAACCCCGCGCCGTAGCTACCGAACGACAGCAACGAAAATCCGAGCACGGCCGTGCGCAGGGAACGCGCTCGAAAAATCGTGGAGAAAGTCACCGGGTCGCCCAGCGCAAGGTTCTGCACCCAGCAGGCCGACGCGTACACGCCTACCCCCAGCGCCACCCACTGCACCGGGTCGCCCAGCCACAGCGTGAGCAGCCAGGCCGCCATGGCCAGGCCCGCGGCTGTGGCCGCGTTGCCCAGGAGCATGGCGCGCGAAGCCCCCGCCCGCGCCAGGGTCAACACGGCAAAAGGCGGCAGCACCTTGGCCAACTCCTTGAGCAGCACGCGGCCGGGGCGTTCTTCTTCGCCGGCGAGCCCTTCGGCCGCGGCCTGGGCGGCCGAAGGACCGTCCGCGGCTCCCCTGCGCGGCTCTCTCAGCGTACGTACCCAGACCGCCAGCAACAGGCCGGGCATGCCCACAACCATGAACGCCGCCTGCCAGCCGGCCAGGCCCAGCGGCGCATTGCCATCGGGCCAGGCCTGGTTCCAGTTGTCCACCACCATCCCGCCCACGTAAAGCCCCAGGCCCGCGCCTATGTAGAGGCCACTTGAGTAGATAGCCATAACCGTGGCGCGACGCTCGGGCGGAAACCAGTCCGATAGCAGCGAAAATGCCGACGGCGACGCGCTGGCCTCGCCAATACCCACGCCTATGCGCGCGCCGGCCAGCTGGGCGAAGTTGCCGGCCAGCCCCGAGGCAGCCGTCATCAGGCTCCAGGTCGCCAGGCCCAGGGATATAACAGTGCGGCGAACCCACACGTCGGCCAGGCGGCCAAGCGGAATGCCGAACACGGCGTAGAAAACCGCGAAGGCGGTGCCGTAAAGAAAACCGATCTGCGAGTCGCCCAACCCGAGGTCGGCCTTGATGTCTTCGGCGAGGATGGCCAGCACCTGCCGGTCAAGAAAATTAAAAACGTAAACGAGTACGAGTACGCCCAGCACGTAGCAGGCGTAGGGACCACCCGGGCGGTCTCTGTCGTTAGCGGGGTGCGCGTTGCCGGGGTGATGTTTATGCGGCGGCTCTATGACGTGGGTCCTGCACAGTTGCTAGCGGTATTACAGACGCGGCGTGGTGCGGTGGGCGCGCGACGCATACAATGCACGGGTGCCGGCCCCACGCCAATCCTACCGCTTGTTTATTGCCGGTGCGGCAAGCTGGTTCACGGCCTGGGGCATGCAGTCGGTGCTGCTGTCGTGGCTGGTGGTGGGCGAGCTGGGTGCCGACGCCGCGGTGCTCGGGCTGGTGCAATCGGTAGCCATGCTGCCCTCGCTGCTGCTGTTGTTGCCGGGGGGAGTGCTGGCCGACCGCCACGACCGGCGCCGGTTGCTGTGGATATCACACACGGGCGCGGGCCTGGTGGTGGCCGCGCTGGCCGTGGTGGTGGCCCTGGGCAAGCTCTCGCTGGCGGCGGTTTTCGTGTTTGCCGCCTGCATGGGAGTGGCCGTGGCCTTCGTGCTGCCGTCACGCGATGCGCTGCTCAACGACGTATCGGGCGGCGACCTCATGCGCGCGGTTACCGGGCTGACGCTCACGCAGTGGAGTGGCCACGCGCTGGGCGCGGCCGCCGGTGGGCTGGCGCGCTGGATGGGAACCGCCAACGCGCTCGCACTGCAGTCGGCCGTGCTGCTGCTGGGCGTGCTGCCGCTGCTGCGCTTGCCCGGCAGCGGGAACCGTGACCGCGAGAAAGACGAAAGCACCTCGGCGTCGGACGACGGCACTGCCACGAGTGCCCTGGCCGAAATACGCGAAGGCTTACGCGAGGTTTACCATTCGCCGACGCTGCTGAGCGTACTCGCGCTGACTACCAGCGTGGGCATTTTTTTCATCGGCCCTTACATCGTCGCTTTCCCCCTGCTGGTGCGCGACTACTACGGCGGAGACGTGGCCCAGCTGGCCCTGCTCACGATGTGTTTTCCGCTGGGCACAATCGCTGGCTCGCTCTTGCTGCTGGCCAGGGGAGGCATACGTCGCAAGGGGCTGGCACTGGTGTGTGCGCTCGTTACGGGCACCGTCTTCCTGGCGCTCATTTCGCTGGGGTTGCCCTTCGAGCTGATGCTGGTGGTAGTGACGGCCTGGGGCCTGGGCGCCGCCGTCAACATCAACTGCAGCCGCACGATATTCCAACAGGGCGCGCCGCAAACCCACCGGGCCCGCGTGCTGTCGGTCTACTCCATGGGATTCATGGGGTCGACACCGCTGGGCACCCTGCTCTGCGGCCTGCTCGCAGAGCGATGGGGGCCGCTGGCCGCCTGCGGCATCCTGAGCGCCGCGATGGCGGTGGCCATAGCGGTCGTTGTTACCTTTACCCCCATCCTGCGCATCCGCTGACAGGGAGGCGCCGGTGAGGCTCCTGGCGGGGCGGGATTCGGCAGCATGCTGTAACGCCCCCTTCCGGGGGGTGCGAGTATTTATGTCTGGACAGAAGCCTGGCGATGTGCCAGTTTTTACTGTTCCCTGCTACGCCGCCATGAAAAACTCAACAGCTCGACTGTGTTTTTTTAGAGCCTCGCTGGCCGCGACCCTCGTCGTGAACCTCGGCCTGCTTACCCCCGCCGCCGTAAATACCGCGCACGGCCAGGCTTGCCCGGCCGCGGTGACTGCAAATTACTTTGAACGCTACGTCAACGTCATGGGCGTGCACCTGTTCGCCACACCATCGGTGAGCGACGCCAAGCTCGAACACGCGGCCGCCGTTATGGCGCAGTACCTCGACAACGACGAGGACGGCGTGGCCGACGACGCCGCGGTGCTGGCCACGATGGTGGCCACCGACGCGTCGATATTCATGTTCGCCAACGAGAACGACGCCAACTCGGCCTTCAACGACGACGCGCTCATGGATTCGCTCACCTTCCAGGACCTCTACGCATCCGAAACCGTGATCGGCTATCCCGGCTCGACCAACCAGTTCGACTTCGCCCTTGAAGAAGTCCTGCACCTGGTGACCTCGATCGGCTGGGCCAACACTTATCCCTCGGTGTTCGGCGAGCAGCCGGGTTCGACCCTCGCGCTGGCCATGGACACCGCGCGCGGTGGGCACTTTGAAGAAGGTGGCAACGACAACTGCAACGGCAACAGCCAGTGCGCACTGCCACCTGGCGGCAACTACCCCTCGGGCGCCTGGTACACCTACGACGACCCGACCTGCGACTACCGCTGCATGGCTACCGAGTACATCTACTGGGCATTGACCTCCCTGCTGGGAGGCCAGCAGGCGCCCGGACGCCCCGGCGATATAGTGGCCGAGTGGCAACTGGCCACGCCCGCGCAGGTGCAGTCGGGCGACCCCGCCATCACCAATCTCCTGACCGCCCAGGGCTACGCCCTTCCCAACGTGCTGCCCGACGGCAGCTACGCGCCCGGCGTGGGACCCGCGGTGGATAACCCCTGCGGCACGCCCGGTGGCGGGCCTGGTCCGGGGCCCGGCGGAGGCGGCGACTCGGCCGGCTGCGCAAAAAAACTCCGCAAGCTGATGACGAAGTACCCGGGTTCTGCCGTCAAAACCATGGGCAAGTGCCTGGACGGGGTCAACCGCGGCAAGACGCTCGGTCCCTGCCCCGACGCCAGGACACAGGACAAGCTCGACCGCGCTGCCGGCAAGCTGTCGGTCGACCGCGTAGACGCGGCCTGCTCGAGCGAAGACCTGGCCGCGGTGGGACTGGCCGGCGACTGCGCTGCGACTACCACCGCCACCCAGGTGGCGGCCTGCCTCGTCATCGCCGGTGACACGGCCACCGACAGTATGCTCGACCTTGAGTTCGCAGACGCCACTGCCAGCAGTGCGATGGCCGACCAATCGCTGGCCCGCTGCCAGCAGGGCCTGGGCAAGGCCGGCTCTAAGTACGGCTCGGGGCGCGCGAAAACCCTGGCCAAGTGTCTCGCCCAGCGCGACAACGGAAAGGTCGACTCCTGTCCTGACTCAAAGGCTATGAGCAAGCTGGCCAAGCTGCTCGACAAGCTCGACAGCGGCGTGGGCAAGAAGTGCAGCGACGCCCAGGTGGCGGCCTTGGCCGCGGCAGCGGTACCCGGTTGGAGCTGTGCCGCTTCAACCACCACCGTCGAGCTGGCCGACTGCCAGTCGGCGGGTCACGATTCGGCCGTCGACAGCCTCATCGCCACCCTCCCCTGAGAATGGGAAGACGTACCTTTTTTTTTTGGGGGGGGCAGACCTTGTGTCATATGGCTAAAAGGTCGTAGGCCTGGCCTGCGCGGGTCAGAAAAACCGAACCGGCAACTGCTTGATCGCGTTTATAAAGGTTGAACTCGCTCGCTGCGGACTGCCAGCCAACGACACTACCGGTGCACGCGCCACCAGCTCTTCGAAAAAAATCTTCAGCTCCATGCGACCCAGGTTTGAGCCCAGGCAGACGTGCTCGCCTACACCGAACGAGAGGTGATGATTGTTGGCCCGGCCGGTATCAAACCGATCGGCGTCTTCAAAAAAATCAACGTCGCGGTTGGCCGACGGGTACCAGACGGTGATCTTGTCACCCGCGTTTATGTGCGTACCCGCCAGCTCGGTATCCCTGGTCGCGCTGCGCCCGAACTGCATCACCGGCGGTTCGTACCTGAGTACTTCTTCCACGGCAGCGGGCAGAAGCGAGGGGTCGGCCACCAGCGCGTGGTACTGCTCGCGGTGCTGGAGCAGCAGGTGCATCCCGTTAGACGCCGCGGTGCGCACTGTCTCGTTGCCCGCGATCACCAGCAGCAGGAAGAAGGCGTTGAACTGTTCGTCGGTCAGGTTTTCGCCGTCAACGCTGCCCGTGAGCAACTCACTCATCAGGTCGTCGCCGGGCCGTCTCCTGCGTTCGTTGGCCATCTGCTGGGCGTAGGCGTGCATTTCCATGGCCGCGCCACGGGCCGTGCCCGGTGAATTCGTAAACCCGACGTCGAAGCCAATCAAGCGGTTTGACAGACCGTAAAGATAACGACGGTCCTGCTGCGGCACACCCATCAACTCGCAGATGACCTGCATCGGCAGCTCGGCGGCAACGTCGTTGACGAACTCGCAGCCGCCCCGTGACACCGCGAGATCAATTATCTCCGCCGCCCGCCTGCGTATGGACGCCTCGAGACTGCCCAGCTTCCGGCGACTGAAACGACCGGCCACCACGGCGCGATACTTGGCGTGCTGCGGCGGGTCCATGTTGATCATCAACGAACGGGTGAACGAGGGGTCGGCAGCCGCCGCGTCAATAACGCTCACGCCGGCGACCTGGGAAGAGAAAAGCTCGGGGTTGCAGCACACTTCCTTCAGGTCGCCATAACGACTGACGACCCAGAAACCGCCGCCGTCACGTTGGGCTTGCCAGTAAAGACCCCGCTCGTGTCGTAAGGCGGCGAACCAATGGTGGGGAAAGCCCTCGGCAAACGATGAGGGATCGGACAGGTCGATGGGTGACTGTTCAACCGAAGCACCGGCAGACCCGGCAACCGCGCCCACACACGCTGTGCGAGTAGGTAGCTGGCCGCCCGAATGAGAGCTAGCCATATTGTCGAGTGTACTCATGAGACCTGAGTTTTTTGCAACGCCTGTGCCAGCCGGAGGGAGTCGGCTCCCGGGGCAGAAAAACAGCTACCCTCAGTATTTCGAGCCCGGAGATTCCCGTTTCTGCATACGCCACCCTGCCGCTGCTCCCACCCTTGGAAATTCACCACGGAACAGGCAGAAGCCCGCGCAAAGTAGAAAGTCTAACTTCCCACTTTATGGAAGCCCAGCGCTCACAGCGAGGCAGAGTTGGGAATAGCGATTGCCAAACACCGCTTCCACAACGCGCACAGAAGCCCGAAAAGACCAGCAATAGCAGCCCTGCACAACCAGCCGTCCACACCCCAGCTACCCTGCGAACACTGGCACGGGGGTTGCTCGGACCAACAAGCACCCCGCCGCAAACAGCCGCGGCCCGCACAGGAAACAGGAGAAAATCATCATGTACAACGCCGTAGTAAATGAAGGACTCGACCGCATGTCGGAAATGGCCCGGGGCAACTTTGACCTGGACTGGATGGACTCAAACCCCGCCGGTTGGGGCCACGAGGTCAAGCCGGGAAAAACCGGCCTTACACTGTGCGACGTTGAAACTGGCCACTACGACCAGGTGCCAGAACACGGCTCGTCACACGGCAGCCTCGCCCCGCGCGGCTGCATGGTGCCCGACGACACGCCGTCACTCGACATGTACACGCTCAACGAGATGTCGGAAGTGTGGTCAGACAACGCCCGTCACCTTTACGACGAAGCCTGCAACCGCCAATGGAACTCGACTACCGACGTGCCCTGGCACAAGCTGGAGAAACTCCCCGACGACATCGAAAAATCAGTCTGCCAGATGTGCACGGGCTTCGTCGAAGTCGAGTTCGTGGCCGGCGACATGCCGGCCAAGTGGATGTGTCACATCAACCACGACTTCCACGAGGTCAAGCTGTTTCTTGCCACGCAGATCATGGACGAGGCGCGCCACATGGACGTGTTCCGCAAGCGCGCGCTGGCCAACGGCGGCGGCCTGCTCATGGCGTCTCCCGCATCCGAAGAACTGCTGGCCGCCATACTGCAAGCGAACGACTACACGACTGCCAGTTCGTTGATGCATATTTTCGGCGAAGGTTTCATCCTCACGCTGTTTCGCACCGGCGAATTCCTGGCGCCCACCGAGGTCGAGAAAACGATTTTCCGCCTGTGCATGCAGGACGAAGCGCGCCACGTGGCCTACGGAGTCAAGCACCTGAAGTACTTCCTCGAGCGTCACCCCGAACGCGAAGGAGAAATTCACTCCATACTCGACGCCGGCGAGCAGGCGATCTTCCGGCTGACCCTGGAGCCGCAGACCATAGAACCCCGGGCCATACTGGCCGGTGGCGGCATCGAGAACATAGAGCTGGGCATGGCGCGCATCGGCTTCCTGTACAGCAAGCAGATACGCGAGTACCTGCACCGCCTGAAGGTAGCCGGCCTCGAGCGGGAATCGCGCATGGTTATTCCTGCAGAGCTTTCGGTCGAAACCCTGCTCGAGAGAGCGGGCGTGGCGTGAGGAGAACAACGATGGGCAAGAACAAGGCAATACTGTTTCCGTCCGAGGACTGGTTCCGCGGGCTGGTCAGCCTGATGGGTGAGCAGGAGGCGACCTACCGTGAACTGGGCGCTACCGACTGCACGATGGTTGTCAAGGTCACGGGCGGCGCAAGCCAGGGCACGGGCGAGGACGAGGGAGAGAAGTTCTTCGAGGTCGTTTTCGAAGACTACGGCGCGGACAAGGTGCGCGAACTGGCTTCGATAGAAGAGGCCAGCGCGTCGCACTTCGTGCTCGAAGCATCGCTCGAGACCTGGCGCGAGATGATAGACAACATCCGTGACAACGGCAGCCCCGACCTCGAGCACACGCTCAACTACCTGACCTTTCCCGACGACCCGATGCTGGTGACCGGGCCGGACCAGCTCGAGGTGGACACCTTCTACCGTTACAACGAAAGCCTGCAGAGGTTTTTCAACGCGGCGGCCGAATTTCCAACGAGCTACGCCTGACCCGGGCCGAGTTTCACCGGGTCGAGTTTCACCGGGTCGAGTTTCACCGGGTCGAGTTTCACCTGGTCAGCCTTCCCACTCCAGGCCCAGGCCTATGAAATTACCGCCCATGCGGTAGGTGCCGGGAATGATGAGCGCTTCGGATGCATCGATGTTCCTGTCGTCGGGCACGCCGTAGCCGAACACGAAGTCCACGCGCAGGTCGTCCAGGTACAGGCCCGCGCCCACACTTACCTTCCAGTCGCTCACGTCCATGAGCAGGGGGCTCACTCCTTCGTCTGAAACGATGGGGTTGGCGTAGCCCACGCCGCTGCGCAGCTCCCAGCTCTCGCTCACGCGGTATGACCCGCCAAGAGAGTACCGCCACTCGTCGGTGCCGCCGGGCACGAAGGGCGCGTCGAGCTGTGGAGTTTCGGCGAAGTGGATTTCCGACCTGCCCATGGAGTCGGCGCCGGTCCACCGAACGGCCGAGTGCAGCACCGCCCGCTCGCCCAGCGACCAGCTCGAGCCCAGGTAAGCCTGCGCCGGCATCTGCAACTGCAGGTCCAGGTCCTGCCTTCCCGAGGGCGACGGCGCTGAGCCGTCCAACCAGATCATGCCCGGAGTGCGCAAGGCCACCGCGAGATCCCAGCCTTCACGCGGCTGCCAGGCAACGCTTCCGTTGGCCTGTATGCCGGTGCCGCGCATGACGTAGCGCGTGGAGCCAAGCGGCGTGGGGTAATGCGCGCGCAGGTAGGCCAGCAACGGAGTGATAGCGAAGCCCACCGACAAGTCGTCGCGCAGGCGACGGGCCACGGCCGGCCCCAGGCGAAGTATACTCGACTCGGCGTAGAATTTTTCAGGGCCGAAGCCTGGTATCGGGTCAAAGTTGTTACTGGAACCAACGCTGCCGGCCACCGCGAAGCCGTAGTACCAAGGGCCATCACCCCCCAGGGCAAGACCGTAGTCGGGCGCCAAGGCGATAAAATCAGACTTGTCGCTGTAGCCTACCGCCGGGCTGTTGACCTCGGTGCGACCGACACCCACCGCGAAGGTAAAGCCCTCGGTACGGCGCTCGTAGTTGACCAGGGCCGCCGGGTTGACCGCCACCGCATAGGCCGGCGAGACCGGCCGCGCGGTGGCGCCCATCATGCCGGCCTCGGGCGCGCCCACCCCGGGCGCGATCAAGTTCGATGCCACTGCGCTGTTCGGCAACAGCATCGCCCACTGCGATACCAACAGCGCCGCCGCCATCAAGCCAGCTGTTGCAAAGTATCTACTCGCCTTCATTTCCTTTCCTCCAGCCCCCGGACTCGCGGCAACTACGTTTTTACCCCGCTGTCACGGCCACGCAAAGGCGAGACCTACTACCTTTTCGGCTTTTGAGACCACGTCCCAAAGGCCGAAAAGGTACGTCTTCCCTTTTTGACACGGGGAGGCGTGCGGCCGAGGATTAGCGGATGCCTCAACTTGAGAAGACCGGTGCCGTGGCTTTCTGGAAAAAATACGACCGCAAGGCCGTGCTGCGCCAGGCCCAGATCGCTGACGAAATGGGCTACCACTCCTTCTGGTTGCCTGAAGCCTGGGGCTACGAGATCTTCGGCCTGCTCACCGAGATCGCCACGCACACCAGGAACATCCAGCTCGGCACGGGCATAATCAACGTTTTCAGCCGCTCGGCAGCACTGGTGGCCATGCACGCGGCCACGCTCGACGAGATCTCCGAGGGACGCTTCATACTGGGCCTGGGCACGTCGGGTAAAAAAGTCGTGGAGGGCTTCCACGGCGTTGATTACCGCAAGCCACTCACGCGACTGTCGCAGTACATCCGGGTCGTCAAGACCCTGCTCGCCGGCGAACGGCTGGACTCGGCCGGCGCCGACCTGTGGGAGTTTCGCCACTTCAAACTCGAGATGACGCCCGCCCGGGCCGACCTGCCGGTGTACTGCGCCTGCCTCAACGACAAGGCCATACGCATGGTGGGCGAACTCGCCGACGGCTGGATGCCCACCTTCTGGCCCTGGCAGCAGATAGGTCGCGGCCGTGAGCTGCTGGCCGAAGGCGCAGCGCGCTCAGGCCGGTCGGCCGACGACATCACCATTGCGCCCTTCACCACCGCCATGCCCATGCCCGATCGCAAGAGTGGACACGACATGGCACGCGGACTCATCGCGTTCTACATCGGCGGCATGGGCGACTACTACCACGCCTTGCTCAGCCGCATGGGCTACGCCGATAACGCCGACCTGGTGCAGGACCTCTACGTGAAGGGCAAGCGCCAGGAAGCTGCTGCCGCCATAAGCGAAGAGCTGCTCGAAGCCCTGGTGATAGCCGGTGAGCCCGACCAGTGCCGCGAGCAACTCACCGCGTGGCGCGAGGCCGGCGTGCAGTTGCCCGTACTCACCCTGCCAAGCGGCGCGCCACCGGAAATAAGCGAAGCGCTGCTGCAACTCATGGCCCCTGCGTGAAACGAGCGGCCGCGCAGTCTGCGGCGCTCGCCCTCGTGCTGGGCGCGCTGTTTCTGCCCGGCTTGCTCCTGACCCTATCTGCCCCGGGTCTTGTCCTGCAACCCACGCCGCTTGCCATGCTGGCCACCGCGCTCACCGGCTGGGCCCTGCTGATCGCTCCCGGCTGGTTGCTGGCGAGGGTAAGCGGCACGGGCCACGGCGGCCAGGCCATCGAAAGCCCGGCGCTGTACTTCGTGTGTTCGCTGGCCTTGCTGGTGCCGCCGGTGGCCCTGACGGTGTCGCGTGGACAGCCGGCGTCGGATTTTCTACCACTGCTGGTGGCCGAACTGCTGGCGCTGGCCGTCGCCGGTAGCTTGATTCGCCCGCGCCGCCGCGAACGCGCGACCCCCAGCGACAATCCGCCCGGCAGGCTGTTGCCGCTGCTCGTTGCCGCCTGCGCGCTAGCCTGCGCCTGGGCGTCGCTGGAAATGGTGTCCATGGGCAGCGTGGACCGCTGGTGGTACCTGGCCTGGATACGCTGGCTGGGCGAAGGGCGGGCGGCGGCCGTCGGCGATCCGCTGCTGGGCACCGCCACCGTACTGCCACGCTTCACCAGCGGCGCGTGGCTGCCAGCGCTCGCCGCCTGGGCCGAGCTGGCGCGGGTTGATCCCGCCTGGTTGTACCACCGCGCGGTGCCACTGCTGGTGGTGCCGCTTTCGTTTTCGGCAGCCATGGTGCTGGCACGATCTCTGTTCGGCCGCAGCCGTGCGGCCTGGCTCGCGCTGCTGATCACCGCGTTGGGATGGATGACCGGCTGGCTGGTCGCGCTGCTTGCCCGCGCGCCCGAAGACAAGATCGTGGCCGCGGTGGTGGTGGCGCCCGTCGTTCTGGGCGCGTTTCTCACCCGTGCACGCGGCGGCTGGCGGCGTTGGCTACTGGTTTACGCGCTCGGGCTGGTGGCACTGGCCGCTACCCACGCACTGGTCTACGCGCTGATACTGATGGCCGTGGTAGCACTGGCGGCGGTGCTCGTAGCCGGGGGGCGTTGCCGCGGCCGCAGCGCAGCCGTCATGCTCGCGCTCGCGCTGGTCATTGCCGCGTGGCCAGCGCTGACCGGCCGCATGACCACCGCGCCGTTGGCCCGACAGGGCGCGCTGTCGGCTGACTCCACTCACCCGGTGGCCCGCGTGCACCTCGGGCGCGAGCGCTTGCTGCAACTGGGAAGCAGCAGGATCGCGAGCTCCGGCAGCGCGCCCGGTTACATTGTTAACCCACGCCTGTTGCTGCACCCGCTGGGACTGCTGTCCCTGGCCTGCCTGCCGCTGTTGTGGCGGCGGCGACCCTACGAACGCCACGTGCTGGGTACCCTCAGCGCAGTCGCGCTGCTCGTGGCCTTCCTGCCACCGCTGCCCTGGTTACTGGGACTCGCGGTGACCCCGTGGATGGTGCACCGGGTGTTGTGGTTATTACCCGCTGCTGCGCTGCTGGCCGTGGGCCTGGACGAAGCCAGCCGCCGACTGCGAGCCACGGCCTGGCTGCCCGCGCTGCTGGCGTTGGGCCTGGCCTTGCCGTTTGCCTCTTCACACCTGGCCGACTTTACCCGTGTACGCGCAAGCCACGCACTGCCCGATACGCCGGCTTTCAACGGGCTGATAACCGCGCTCGGCGGCCTGCCAGCCGACGCGTTGTTGCTGGCCGCGCCAGAAATCTCGGAACGACTGGCGGCGCTGGGTGGCCCGCGCGTGCTGGCTGCCTCGGACAGGGCGACGCTGGTGTTTGCCGGCCACCGCCACTCGGCCAACTCTCGCCTGGCGGCACGCGCGCGGGCGGCCGCGGGACTGTGGCGACCAGGTAACAGCGCGCCCACTCCCACGCACCTGCTCTACGACGGCAGCAGCCCGGCCGGTCGCTACTGCCGACGCGTGATCTACGAAAGCGACGACTACCAACTGTGCAGCTTTGCCGCCGCCGTACCCGAGCCCGGCATGGCCCTGGCCGTAACGACTGGTGGCGAAACAGGCCAGGCCGTCGACGGCGCACGCTTTGACTGCCGTCCGGGGCTCGAGCGACGAGGCGACAGGCTGCTGTCTCCGCGCCCCGGCCCCTGGTCGGCACGCATGCCAGGCCTGCACTGCCGGGTGTCCCTGGCCGGAAGCCACCCCGCACCACGCCTGCAACTGGGCGCGCTCACGGGCAACACCAACGAAAGCTGGATAGTGTCCGTGCGTGGCCTCCTCGGGGACGAGCAGCGCTGGAACCTGCGCGGCGAAATCGCGGTCACAAACGAAACGAATTTGAAACTCGACCTGCCTCGGGCCAGCGTAGATGAGCTCGAGCTCTCCATCGTCCCGACCATGCTGCCCTTTGTAAAACTCGACCATCTCTTGCTGGGCAAAGCCGACGCGCAGGAAAAAACCGCTCGATGACTTCCAAGTCGACAACAACCCCCACGCCTTCGGGACGTCGACGAAGCCTGCTGCAGGTAGGGGCTGCCTGGATCGCGGCGCTCGTCGCACCCCTGGTCGGTAGCGGCACGGCGGTGCTGACGGCCGTGGTGGCCGTGCTCGTTCTTCCCGGCGCTTTCTTGTTGCGCGCGGTCAGCAGCAGATCGGCGGGCGACTCCTCCCTTGCCGACGACCCGCTGGCGCGCCCGGCAATCGTCATCACCCTGTCGACCGCTCTTTGCGGGCTGAGCGTGCTGGCCTGCACCGCGGCGGCTCTGCCCATGCACGCGGCCCTGCTCACGCTGATGCTTGTTACCCTCGTGCTCGCCGCCCTGCCGTCGCGCGGCAGCGCCCGCCAGCAAGCTGCCAGCCAGGCGGCCGCAAGCCAGGAATCTGCCGGGCTGGCGAGCAACGAGAAGCTGCTGTTGCTGCTGCTCGCGGCGTCGGTGCTGCTACTGGCCGTGATGGCCGCGTCCGGCGCCAACATCGCGCGCGACCGCATGTGGTACATGGCGTTTATCACCCGCCTGGCCGACGGAAACGCCATGGGTATGGGCGAGCCCTTTTTCGGCAGCGGACTGGTACTGCCGCGCTTTGCCGGCAACGCCTGGATCTCAACGCTCGCCGCCTGGACCGGGCTGGCCCGAGTTCCCACGCCCCTGGTATTTGAGCAGGTGGCACCGGTGCTGCTCGCGCCCCTGTGCGCATCGGCCGCTTACGCGCTGGGACGCGCCCTGTTCGGCAATCGCGGTGGCGGCATCGTGACCGCCCTCTGCACTATCGCCGTGCTGCTGGCGACACGCTATCCGTTTTTCTCGCTCGAACGCTACGCACCCTTCGGTCGCCTGGCCGAAGACAAGACGGTGGCGCTACTCGTCTTCGCGCCGACTGCGTTCGCCTGGCTGCTGGCCGTTCTGCGACGTGGCAGCGCCGACGCGCGCCAACTGTTAACCGCCACCCTGCTGCTGGTGGCGGTGGCCCTGTCGCACGCAATCGTCTACCTGGCCTTGATGGCCTGGACGGCAGCTGCCCTGCTCACCGGCTTCGCCCGCGGCGAACAGGCACGCACGCGCACTGCCGTGGGCCTGCTGGTGTTGCTGCTCGCCCTGCCGCCTGCGTTTTCGGGGCTGGCGGCCAGGCAGGGACCGGCCGGGGGCCTGTCGGCTACGAGCATGGCCGAAACCGACCCGCTCGACCCGGTGGTGAGAGCCCACCTGCGCATGCAGCGCACGGTGCAGCTCCCCCTGGGCGGACCGGTTACCAACCCCCGCCTGCTCGACGACCCCTTGTTGTTACTGGCGCTGGCCGCCGGACTGGCGGCCTGCCTGCTTGACCGGCGCAAGGCCTGGGCACGCCTGCTGCTTGCGACCTGCCTCGGGTCGCTGCTGCTCGCCTTCGCGCCGTTTCTGTCGCCCTTGTTCGGGCGAGCGGTTGTACCCTGGATGGCCTACCGCGCCTTGTGGCTGTTGTTGCCCGGCCCACTTCTGGCTGCAGGCCTCTTGGAGCTGCCGCGCCTGATCGTTTTGCCGCGCATGAACACGGGTGGACCCCTGCTGCTGCTCACCCTGCTGCTGCTCGCTTTCAGCCTGCCACGTTTTCCCTGGACCCGCCTCTCCGCGGTCCAGTCCCGCGCCGACACGCAGCTGCAACCCGACCGTGACACGCTCGAACTGCTCGACGAGCTCGCCGCCCTGCCGCCCGACTCCGTGATCGCAACCGGGCCTGGCCTGTCCGAACTGGTGCCGGCTTACGCGGGACGCTATGTCCTGGCCTTCTCCGACCGTGGAACGGTAGTATTTTCGGGATCAAGAAAAACCGGCGACAGGCGACTACGCGCAGCGGCGGCCTTGCTGGGTCTGCGAGGCGGCAGCCGCGGCATGCGCAACCGCCTGGCGGCCACCTGGAAGGTGAGCCACGTGGTCACCGAAGGCCAGCACTGCGATCGCAAGGGCGCGCCGTTGTTTTCGAACCAGCGCTACACACTTTGCGCCGAGCGCTACCACCGCAAGGCCGACCATCAACTGGACCTGACCACCGCCGTGGCCTCGGCTTCGGGCTACGTGACTCCCGGCTACGCGACTCCCGGCTACGCGACTCCCGGCCATGAACTCCGGGTGCTGGCCGGGCTGGGCCGCGGACTGTCCTGCGATCCGGTGCCCGAACTGCTGGACGGCGTTACGCGCTGGCGGCGCGACAGCCGCTGGCAGGGCAGCCCCCTGTCGATTCACTGCACGGCCGAGTTTGAAACTCCACGGGACCTTTCGCGGCTGCGCATAAGCGCGAGACTGCCGCGTGCCGGCGAGGCGCTTGTATACCGCGTGCTTATGCGCGGGCCGGGGCAGCGCATGCGGAGGCACGGGGCCCTGGAGTTCAAGGGAAATCCACACGGCGAAATCCGCCTGCGAGCCCGCGCCGTCGACCGAGTCGAAATAACTCTCGCGCCGGCCTACCTGCCCTACTTGAACCTGGAGTCCCTGGAGCTGATCGAACGCGGGCCGTAAGAGCGCCGGGCGGGTGGGCCGCCCGGTCAGCGGCAGCGCAGCCTGTCGCCCGAGGGGCTGTAGCGACAGCTTGAGCTGGAGGCGCTCCAGCACATGGCCGCCGCGCCCTGGCCGAGCGAGACACGGGTTTCGAGAAAGCTTCCCGAGGTGGCCGAAAGGTCAATGTCTTGCAGCTTGGCCGTAAATCTCCATCCGCCGTCGCGCAACCTGAAGCGCAGTGTCCGCAGGCCACCGAAAAGTTCGGGCTGCCTGGGTTTAAACTTCCATGAGCGGGCTTCACCCGTGCGTGGCGATCTGCGCCACAGCCCCGAGGCCTGGGCAGGGTCGAGGGCGAGCGTGGTCAGCACTCCATCGGAATCGACCAGTTCGAGTAACAGCAGCCTGGAAGCCGGACCGTCGCCCCACTGCGCCTGGTCAGCCACGAGATCGTTGAGCATGATCTTGGGTGCCGACTGGTCGCCGGCCGGCGCAAGCAGTCGCTTGAGCACCGCCGTCCTCAGCAAAGCATCCTCGGCGTCGGGGCTGTCGGGGCACAGGTCACAGACGTCGCCCCTGCCGTCGCCATCACTGTCGGCCTGGTTGGCCACGCTCTCATGCGGACAGTTGTCGCAGGCATCGCCCACGAGGTCCGCGTCGCTGTCGGCCTGGTCGGGGTCAAAGACCAGCGGGCAGAGGTCCTGGTCGTCGAGTACGCCGTCGCCGTCAACGTCGCACATCGAGGGTTGCACCGTGTTCACGCAGGCGCCGGTGGCCGAGTCGCAGGAATCAACCGTACAGGTATCGCCATCAGAGCAGTCGAGCAGCGAGCCGCCCACGCACACACCGGCCACGCACTGGTCGGTCAGCGTGCAGGGCTCGCCGTCGTCACAAGCGACCGCGTTGGGCAGGGAAGTGCAACCAAAACCCGGGCTGCATGAATTGTCGGTGCACGGGTTGCCGTCGTTGCAGTCGGGCAAGCCGCTGCCCCCACACACACCGGCCACGCACTGGTCGACCAGCGTGCAGGGATCGCCGTCATCACAAGAGACGGTGTTGTTGACCGAGCCGCAGCCCTGTCCCGGTGTGCAGGAGTCATTGGTACACGCGTTACCGTCGTCGCAGTCGAGCAGGCCGTTGCCCAGGCAGGCGCCGGCCGTGCACTGGTCGGTCGGCGTGCAGGGGTCAGCGTCATCACAGGCGGCAGCGTTGGCCTGGTACACGCAGGCTCCTGTCACTGGATCGCAGGAGCCGTCGGTACAGGCGTTACCGTCATCGCACTCGGCAGCATCCAGGCAACCGCTGTCTGAAATCACGGCCACGAAAGAGTCTGTTCCACCGGCCAG
>JACKQG010002877.1_pt1 | contig 21845 bp, 29 predicted proteins | sample 8237621 | NCBI WGS metagenome assembly JACKQG01 (sample SAMN15677084, study PRJNA649215) | marine metagenome | biome: marine; feature: Black Sea; material: saline water; isolation source: suspended particulate matter (SPM) from the Black Sea western gyre | collected 2013-06-09/2013-06-10 | depth... | reverse complement strand
TTTTCTTTTATTTCTGGCGTAAGTCTTGCGTGTGTCATTGCCGTTTTTGCCATTTTGCCTCTCTTTTGTACTTTGTTGTATACCTAAATGGTACACATCGGCAATCGATTTGTCAAGATACTTTTTTCCATTTGACGTATAATGGGTCGCGGTAGGAATGCCGGTTCCCCGGCACCCCCCGCACAGATCCCGGCATGCGGAACTACCGCACCGGGCTCCTACCTCGGGTAATAACGCGCAGGCGCTCAGCTAAGCAGAGTGGGTTGGGGGGACGTCCATTTGTAATTCAGTAATACAATATTTTTTTGGCACGGATCACGCGGATGACGCTGTTTTTTTGTTGTTGTAATAGGGATTGAAGAACCCCGCAGCTTGCTGGGAATCTCCCAAATTTAAGGAAAATTTACCCATTTTAAGTTCGTTCGCTAACCCCGCTACGAGCAGCGAGGAATGCGCTTGCTGTGAATTTTCAGGCACATGAATTCTTAGTGCGACCAAGCCTTCGGAGGCGAAGGAGGGGGAATGGGGGACGCAGTGGATTGATGATTTATGATTGTAGATTGATAAAAAGCTCAAAGCTGAAAGGTGAAAGCTGAAAAATGTTAGCAGTTATTGGTTATTGGCGCTGGATACTTGATACTGGATGCTGGATACCGGGTGCTGGTTGCTGAAGGTAGCCCTCTATTTCACCCCTGATTGCGATATAATGCTCATAGTCATTCGCCCATTCAACAAAATCTTCCGAGTCTTCTGACAATCCCTTGCAAAATTTATCGAAAAACTCCTCAGATTCCATCTGGTATTCCATCTGGTATTGGCTCTCATAGTTGCTGAGGCGTTTAGCTATAGCCACCAGCGCGTCTACAGGTGAATCATAATCGATTCTTTGTTTACGCATACTTTCTCCTTCTCAGCGTTGATATAACGCGTCATTGTAATGGTGGATCTCAGGGGGCATGTAGGGGAGATCACGCCTCGGATACCCAATTTTCACATTTGAGGTTTGGTATTCTCGAGAATTCATTGATGTTGTTTGAGATAATCGTTAAATCCAGACTCAGGGCATGGGCAGCTATGAGCGTATCAAGCGGACCGATTGTTTTCCCTTTGGACTCCAGAAATGCCCTTATTTTCCCATAGCGTTCAACCAACCTCTTGCCATGAAACGGCAGGATGGTCAGCGGCAGTAGAAATTCATCAAGCGCCTCTTGATTTCTGTTTTTGTGCTTGCTTTTCGCAACGCCGTACTGAAGTTCCGCGTGTGTTATGGAAGAAATCGCGAATTCATGAACGGGATACTGTTCAAATTTTCTCAAAACCTTCTTTGGCTTTTCATTGATGATGTATATGCAAATATTTGTGTCCAAGAGGTATTTCATTGGAACATGGGCTCCCGCTTCTGCTCTTCTACAGGTTGATTTCGCTCGATTTTAAAATCTTTTTCAAAATGGTTCAAGCTGTCAAAGAGAGGCGCCCAAGACCTTTCTTTGGGTAACAGGACGATCGCCTCACCATGCTTCTTGATATACACTTCAGTACCCGCCATTCTAAATTCTTTTGGCAATCTGACGGCTTGGCTTTGCCCATTTTTAAACAATTTTGCTGTTTTCATTGTTAGCCTCCATGCATAAATATATATTTAGAGTATATACTTACGACACTGTTTGTCAAGCGGAAATTGGCTTTAAGGGGGACGCTGGTAAAAAAGTAAGTTACTTCAATTTTTGGCGCGGATTTTCCCAGTGAAATGCGCTTCGCTGTCATTATCATGAATTTCACGGGACAGGCGCGGATGGCACCCCGGTTAAATGCGCTACGCTGTCCTGCGGAATTGAACTGGGTAAACCGCAAAGGCGCTAAGGGCGCTAAGGGGTTGTTTGTTGGTTTTGTTTTAATCCTGGAAGAAGGACCCCAGGATCAAAACACACCAAGCCCTGACGGGCGATTACTGCTTTAAGTTGTTTACCATTCGCTTGATACCGTTTTTCATTAGAGTTACGTTCCAGTTCAGAAGAAATCCTAGTTCAAGATTGGTAAGTTTGAGATAAGTAAGGAGTTGGGCCTGGTGGATCGGAAGGAGCTTTTCGACTGTTTTGTTTTCTATGACCACAGCTTTCTGGACCATCATATCGATTCGAAAGCCCAGATCAATACTCACTTTTTCGTATTTTACATCTGTAAATGGGGACGGTCATGATTTTATGCGTTTGTTTAAACGGAGATGAAAGATAGAAGCTGAAATCAGCGCCGGGGTGTATTGATAATTGACGATGATTTGCCAAATCCAATCATGCGGCAAACACCGGGATGTTCCTGATCCTAATGCCTGAGTCAGTTACGCTCACCATCGCACCCTTCTTTACCTGAGGTTCAACTTTAGTCCAAATCTTTTTTATGAGAAAGGCCAAGTCAGGCCCTCTCAGGCCTTCCAAGCGAATCCGTATCACAGAAGGAGCAGAGGCATTTGTCAGCGCGAGAATAGTATGAAAGTCTGAATCCAGAGTAATTATGACACGCTCTTCTCTTCGTGCATACTCAAGAATTTGCGCGTCGGTGGATCTGCTTAAACCGATATCTCCTGTATGCAACACGTCCCACCCTTCATCGCGCAAAGCAGAGCCTGCTGATCGGGGAAGACCCTGGTCTAGAAGAATACCGATCACGCCGCCTCCAAAGCAATGCTTTGATCATACAAGTTCCCGGCGGCGAATTGCAGGGCCTGGCGAATGTCCTCTTTTTCCAACTCAGGATACTCATGCTGCAGTTCATCCCAATCTGGATAAAGTGCAACGGCTTCCACCACCCTACGCACAGTTAACCGCATATTCCTTATACACGGCTGACCATTCATGGTTTCCGGATCTACGGTAATTCTGTCAAATTTTGCCCTCATTATTGCCTCCTTAGGTTTTGTGGGATATTTGGCACTGTGAATTTCACGGGACAGGCGCGGATGGCACCCCGGTTAAATGCGCTACGCTGTCCTGCGGAATTGAACTGTATACGTAATGGGGGACGCAGTGGATTGATGCCCCTGTTAAATCGACTACGCCGTTTCACTTCGTGAGTAGGAAGCGGGACGTTGTTTCATTGTTGCGTTACCCCATGTGACCTTTATGTGTTGAGGGCATTATTCCAGTACCTTCTTCTTACGCTCCGTTCGCGTGCACTCCAGTTGGGGCACCTGGCTGAATCCGTTGAATCGCAGCGACGCCCGAACCCTCTTGATCAGCTCTCCCCGGCTCAGCGCTCCCTGTGTCTCTCTGACATGCTTCGAGAAATAGTACGTGAAGGCGCCGTTGTAGCTCCCTTTGATATACGCATCCGCAGAGGTCTGATTATCTTTGCACCCGCTGAAAAGCACATGGGTTAAGGGATTACCGCCCTTCGCCAGTTTTCTGACCTTCAGATCATCGTCGTCAACACGGGCGAGTATATCGGCAGGCGGTGTCAGGAACTTTGGCTTAAAAGAGAGATCCTGAGGGAGGCTCTCAATACCGAAAGCCTCACGCGTCCCGGTGCCGGAATGACAACAGTCCAGCAGGACCTCAAGGTTGATTCTCTTAGGGAGCGTACTGAAAAACTCCCCCAACTCATCGTCTACAATATACCTACCATCCCAATCCATATCGTGAGGGCAGAGGATCTCGTCAAGGTGGTCTTTGAGCTCATCTCCGTCCCTGTCCCGGATCTGGGAGCCGTGCCCGGAAAAGTGAAACAGGAGGCGGTCACCGGCTTTTGCATCGGCGACAAGCCAGCGCAGCCGGTTCATGATGTTCTCTTTGGTGGCACGCTCGTCGATGACCACACGGATGTCATTGACGTCAAAGCCAAAGTATTTGAGGAGGATATCTCTCACGTTGGTGACATCGTTGACACATCCGTTGAGATCCGATCCCGGGATGTTGTATTTGTTGACGCCGACGAGAAGGGCACGTTGAGTCATGGTATTCACCTCGTTTGTCTGGTTTATCTGGTTTTTGATAAGGGGGACGCTGGTAAAAAGTAAGTTTCTTCAGTTTTTGGCGCAAGGATAGAGGTTCAAAGCTGAAAGATGGAAGCTGATAAGTAAATAAGGGCTGTTTTGTGTTTTCGGTTTTGAGTGTTGAGTTTTTAATCGAGAAGCGCTTAGGACGCGAAGGTTTAAGGACAAAAGCTTTTATCCTGTTTTATGCCAATTTAAGACACGGAAGTTCTCGAATAATTTGAAATCTTGAGTGTTCCGTGTGACCAGAATCAGATCATTAACACTCGTTATCGCCGCGATCTGACCGTCGACAAAAGATGGCATCTTTCCATGCAAGGATAGTTTTGACCTCTGTTCTGCATGCCATTCTGCCGCCCGCTCATCATAAGGAAGGATATCCATGCTCCGAAATACGACATCCTCAAGATATGCTTCGAGCATCTCCCGCTTACGGGAAACCGGAAGCCGAAGGCAGCCGTACAGGAGTTCATGCCATACCGGAGCAGCCGTCACAATCTCGTCTTGATGTTTTTCGAGCATTTCCATCACGTACCGGTCGGGGAGAGCTTTCACGGCTTCAGACAAGACGTTTGTGTCGAGCAGGTACTTTATCATGCCAAGTCGACTTCCCGGCCTGAGGAATTATCTCTAACGCCTTCAAATTCTTCCCCGGTAACAACTACACCTTCTTTTTCCATGTGTTTCCGCAAAGAATTCAATGCACTCCAATAACCTTCTCTTTTTCGGTTCAGCCTTTGATAATCTTTCATTGACAACAAAACAGCAACGGGCCTGCCATGCCGGGTCAGCTTCACAGCCTGTCCGGTTTCCACGGAATGGATGAGCGATGGCAGCTTGTTTTTGGCATCGGCTATCGTATATTGTTCTTCCATAATTCTTACCTCCCTATGCCGAAGGATATGTACTAATCAGGATAATAGCCATATTTATAGCCATTGTCAATAAAGAAGTGTTCTCGGGGACATTCTATGGGACAAGGGGACGTTGTTTCATTGTTGACATCCTGGATTCGTCAAACTGAAGGGCAGGGGGGACGTATTGGATTGATGATTTATGATTGCAGATTGATGATTGAAGGACAAAGAAAAGTTGAACCCCGGTTAAATACGCTTCGATCGGGAAGCGGGACGCCCTTAAGTTTCTAAGTTTTTTGTTTATTAGACAGGATTGTCAGGATGATCAGGATATTTTTGTTCAGCTTTCATGTAATGGGGGATGCATTGGGATTGTGGAGTAATAGGGGACGTGGTCAACTTATAATCTTCTGGTCTATGTAAGCCACTCGATGCTGATTATACCTTGTTTTTCAAGCGATCTAAATTCAGGGTCCCCTGTTAGAAGGGGACAGTTATTGATCATCGCCAAAGCCGCAGCAAAAGAATCCGCATACGAAATAGGATACCTTGCTTTAAGACCGGCGGCTGCCAGAAGAAGTTCCTCATCGATGCGATCGATCAGTTTTATCGGCAAAGCTTTAATTCTGGAGTAGGCTAAGTCTGCCAAACTCTGGCCTTGTTCCCTTAATGTGATATAATAAACCTCACCTATGTGAATTGCGTGGAGATATAGGCGAAAGGCGCCATTCTTTGCCTGAGTGAGAGCGTGCTGGATCTGGTCAGAAAAGGATTCATTTTCGAGATATCCAATTAAGGCATAACTGTCGAGGACAAAACTATTTGGCCCTTGCAATTGTCTTATTCTCCCTCTGTCTTTCGAGCCTTTTTTCTTTCAAATAAGCTTTCAATATTCCAGAACCCTTTAGCATCCCTCGGGCCGCCACAATCGGATTTTCGGATTCGGGTACCATCAAAATGCCTTGATCTTTTTCAATCCAGCGAATCGCTGTGGCCGAGCGTATTCCATATTTTACCCTCAGCCTTTTGGGAATTACGACCTGCCCTTTTGATGTGACCTTGGATAATATGGCTTCCATTTATCTTACCTCAATGATTAGAATTAATAGTGAGGATAGGCTACACAAGAGGTAGGAAATTGTCAATCATATTTTCTTACTTAGGAACAAATTGGGGTCAGATTAACTATTTGGTTATAACGTTGTTACATTGAGACCTTTGCAAAACGCCCCCTTTTGCCCAATCTCTGCGCCACGCTCAAATTTTAATCCTCGAAATATTGAAGAACCCCGCAACGAGATGCGGGTAGTCTCCCAAATGTAAGGAAGATTTGCCCATTTTAGGTTCGCTCGCTAACTCTTTGCGACCAGTAGGGAATGCGCTCGCTGTGCATTTTCAATATATTCCTGTGTTAAAATTATCGCCTTCCTTGATCTTGACCAAAATTGAGCATTTTTCAAAGGTCTTATATTATGAAGTTATGGAGCGGGACCCCCTTCAGCTTCTAAGTTTTCCAGTGGTTCTTGGCACGGATTTCTCGTATTTCACGGTGTTTTGTATTGCCTTTGAATCCGGGCATCCGGATTGCAAAGCCACACCATTCAGCTATGCTCAGAAGTTCCATATGTTAGTGGATGTTGGTGACTTCGTTGACTTCCTGGTTTTGAACCGGGGACACAGGCAGGGTGTTTTTGTTGGTAGGGACGATTCTCCTACTTCAGAAGGCGATTGAAGATCTTACCACACAGATCGGAGAGCATACTGTGTAATAAGCTCATCCGGGGTCAATAGGATCAATCCGGCGACAATAGCCTGGCATATCAGAATTCGGTCAAAAGGATCTTTATGCAGATCAGGCAGTTTAGCCAGGTGTAATGTTGCCTCTTCATCCAGTGAAAGACTGTCTATATTATGCTGGCGCCGTTTAGAAGGAATGTACTCCTGAGGCGGGTTCGGAAGTGACAATTTGCCCAGTTTGTATTTAATAGCGATTTCCCAGGTTGAAGCAACGCTAAGATAAACTTCGTTTTCAGGATCAACAAACAGTTTTCTGGCCTGTCTTGAAAGTTTTGGATCATCAGTAATTATCCAGAGAAATGCACATGTATCCAAAAGTATTTTCATGTATTATCCCCATTAAAGGCGGCAAGGACTTCCTCTGGCAAGGGCTCAAAGAATTCACGGGTAACTTCAAATTCTCCTTTTGCCAACCCTAAAGGGCGTTTATGTTTTCTGTGCGGATGAATTGGCCTGATTTCAGCAATAGGGATATTTCTTTTGCATAAGATGATAGTTTCCCCTTTGGCTATTTCTTCAAGATATCGGGAAAGATGTGTCTTTGCTTCATGTATATTTAGTCTTATCATGAGGTCAATTATAAACTAAGTATTGAACTAAGTCAAGAAAAACATTGTGTGTGATTTATGAACATTTACGGGACGTTCTTCAGATTATAAGTTTCTATTCTTCCATTAAATCCGGATGGTTTTCGTGAAGCCATTCTTCAACCTCTTGGCGAAAACGGCTTGCAAGGTCCAACATCTCTTTAGCTTCCTGGTCGGAGATCATACCGGCATGATCATAACCGCTGATATTTCTTTTCTTTCGAAACTGATCAAACAAGGCAATCGGGCCGGCATCAGCCTTGATAGTATGAGCAAGAGATTGAATAACCCTGTAATGATGAGCTTCTCTCACTGCACGATATGGGGGACGCATTGGGATTGACTATCGACGATTGAATATTGAATATTGAAAGAGAAAGAAAAGTTGAACCCCGGTTAAATAAGTGCAAAGGAGATTTAACTGGGCAGGCGGGGTAAACAAAGAGCGCAAGGGGGATTTTTTTGGTGGTTCAAATTGCGGCATGGAGACCGCAAAGTTCATTTAGGATTTGGTTAGGAATAAACCGGAGACTAATCCCAACTTTGGCCATTGTCAAGAAATATAGATAGAATTCTTGAATTCTTCGTGCGCGGGTCGCTGGGGTCCGCTGGGGGTCGGACCTCAGCAACCTTACAGTTAGTTTATTTTATTAGTTTTTGATACATTTCAATTCTCACCAAAAAGTTCTAAGCCCAAATTTACGATACGCTTTGAAATCGCGATCCTTTGATACCAAGGTCATTTTTCGCTGAATAGCCTGCCAGATAATGATACGGTCAAAGGGGTCCTTGTGTGAAAGCCTTGGTAACCTATGGAAATTAGATGCTTCAGCGGCGGTGATCGGCAATATGTCCAGATTCATATGATCGGCAAAATCAGGCAATTCTTCCGGCTTCACTCCGGTTAATTCGAGTTTTCCAAGGGCATACTTCAAGGAAATTTCCCAGAATGTAACTACACTGACAGCCACGTCATTGTTCGGAGACTTTATCTCACGGATTACTGCCTTGCTCAACTTGTCGGGGGTAAAAAGCGACCACAAAAATCCATGAGTATCCAGTAATAAGTTCATGAGGCCAGCATTTCTTTCTCACTAATCTCAAAGTCGTCATGGATTATGCATCCGGCCCGGTCCTTAAGTAAGCCAAGACTCCTTTCCGGTGTAGAGGCATAGGCTGAATATGGGACAATTACAGCGACTTTTTCCCGCTTTTTGCCGTAACTTATAACAATTTCCTGACCGCTTCTTATTTTTTTCAAAACCTCTGAAAAACTGGTTTTCAGTTCTCCTATCGTAAGTGTTTGCATATGAGCGCTCCTTTCGTATTGTATTGTACATATTGGTCAATATTACATAGTTCTTGACAACTTGTCAAGAACGAAAATCATGTAAAAAAATAAAGGGGTCATCAAGTCTTTGCTTGACTCATGTTGCTATTTTGACCTCAATGTATAATGGGCTACTTAACTGCGTTTCTCTAAAATTAAACCGCTAAGACGCCAAGATCGCAAAGGGGTTTTTTGTTGGTTTGTTTTGATCCTGGAAGAAAGACCCCAGTTAAATACGCCCCGGTACGATTTCCCGAACCTACGGGGTAAACTGCGCTGTCATGGTCATGAATTTCACGGGGCGGGCCCAGGATCAGAACAGAACCAAGCCCTGACGGGCGACTATCGAATGGGCACGTATTAAAATTATGTGAGTCGGAAGCGGGACGTTGTTTCATTGTTGACATTCTGGATTCGTCAAACTGAAGGGCAGGGGGGACGCAGTGGATTGATGCCCCTGTTAAATCGACTACGCTGTTTCACTTCGTGAAAATTTAACGGGGTAAAATTTATGATTGTTGATTGATTGGGTCAAGAGTCTAATGAAAAAACAATAATATTTTCGGCTATAGTCTTGCTAATTCTCTATAGACAGCAGAATCATTGCGTTTGCCGACAAGCGCAATTTTGAGAACATCTTCTTCAACGCGGTAGATAATTCGATATTCTCCGATGTCTGTCCCTCGGTAAGGGTATCCCTTCAATTCCTTTGAATCGAGACCTTTGCAAAACGCCCCCTTTTGGCCAATCTCAGCGTCAGACTCAAATTTCAATCCTCGAAATATTCAATATATTCCTGTGGTTGAAATTTTCGCCTTCCTTGACCTTGACCAAAATTGAACATTTTTCAAAGGTCTCGAATCGTGAGGCTTTGGATCTGCCATTAATGAAAAAATCTTTTTTGAAACCTGCTTGAACTGTTTGGGTGGCAGTTTGTCGAGAAAGGCTATAGTTTTTTTGGTCAAGTCAAGCCTAAGCACGTTTTCCGCTCATAAAAGCCATTGATTCTTCCGATCCAACATATCCATCCGCCTCAGCTCTTGCTGCCTTTTCAGCCCAATAAGCATCTTCAATTTGGGTTAGGCGCTCATATTCCTCAAAGGCTATCAGCACAATGGCCTTACGACCCGTTTTCTCAACAATAACAGGTTCTTTCCTGGCAATATCAGAGAATTTTCCAAACTTGTTTTTTACTTCTGTGGCCGTTGCTTCCATGTTAAGCTCCTTCATCTTTTTTGACTATTTTAATCTTTTTGGCTAAAATAGTCAATACCTTTGGAAAGAATCGGCGTCTATGTAATGGGGGACATATTAGAAGCGTAAAGCTCACCCCGGTGAAATACGCCCCAGATAAATAGGTGCTGAAGCAATTTCACGGGGTAAACTTCGATCGTGACATCGTCAATTTCACAGGGTAAAAAGCTGAAAGGTGAAAGGTTAGGTTTGGGATTCACTGGCACCCCATTTTCCCACACAATCTTGCAGCGTATTCCAGACAGGTAGACCTTGTTCTTGGGACAGAAGACGTCTATCCTCTTTTTGGGTTCTGTCGGAACATTCTCTTCCCGGGGGTTGAAGATCAATCGGTCAAAGGCCAGGCCGCCTTCCCCGATATTTTTAATCAATCCGAATTCTTCACCATACGGTTTTAAAGCTGCTACAGTGCCTTCGGGTGGGGAATAACGTGCGTGTCGTCTGGTTTTCATATTGGCCACGTGCATGTTTCCTGAAGAAGTGGTCTCAACATAGAAAAGAATGATGGCAGAGTTCATCATTTTGGGTTGGAATGAAATTCTGGGGATGAGTTATGAATGTTTCTTCTGATGATGCCATCGAACTGGTTGAGTCAGCGTTAGGTGAGGGCACTTGGAGATGTCAGCTGTTCGGTGCAGGCAAATTTTCACAGACCTTTGCAGTTTCAAGTGAAGACGGGAGACAATTCGTTCTCCGGATTGCGCCGCCGGACTCGGTTCTGCAGCTGTTTTACGAGTACCGGATGATGCGACAAGAACCGGGTATCCACAGACGCCTTCTGAAAGAAACAAGCGTACCGGTCCCACCGATCCTTGCGTACGATTTTTCCCGCTGTTTAATCGATCGAGATTTCTTGATTATGCCCCGTTTGGCGGGCGCCCCTCTGAATACAGTGACCTTGAATACTATTGGCAGTGAACGAGCCTTCCGCGAATGGGGTCAGTACGTTGCTCAGATTCACACGATCACTGATCCGGATAATCGCTTTGGATACCTCGGTGATCATAATTGCATGGAACTGCAACCCAGTTGGCGGGGTGCTTTTAACGTTATGTACCGAAAAGAACTGGATGATATCTGTTCCTCTGGAGTGTATTCGCGGACACAGGCTGACGATGCCATAGCGCTCTTGGAGGATCATCTTGAAGTCTTCGAATCCTGCCAGATATCTACGTTATGTCACGGCGATCTATGGGTAACCAACCTTCTGGTGCAACCCGACGGCGAGGTCACGGGTGTTATTGATTTTGACCGTGCCTGCTGGGGGGATATAGAGTGGGATATGGCGATTGCGGAATATTGTGGGATTACCAGGCCTCCATTCTGGGAGGGCTATGGCCGGACCGTGAATACCCACTCTGGTGATGCTGCCATCAGACGGCTCTTCTATCTGTTGTATGAGCACCAAAAATATATCATCATTTCTATGAGTTCAAGGCGTGATGATCCAGGCCGCGCGCGGCGGTATGCCCGTGAGTGCCTGACAATCATGGACCAATTCAGAAAGACTGGCTGGCCTCAGTTCTAAACAGAGGGTCGAAACGAGTTACCCTTTCTTGGAGAAAAAGTTGATGGGACAGTCGGATTTTCTTGAAGACCTCAGAACCTGTGAACTTTGTGAACACAGGTGCAGAGCAAACAGGTTAGAGGGGCAAACAGGGGTCTGCAGGATAACAACACCAACAATTGCCTCCGCAACGCTGCACCCGGCACCTCCAGAAAGCTACACTGTCTTTATGTCAGGCTGCAACTTCAAATGCCTCAATTGCCAGAATTGGACAATATCTCAGTACCCAGACAATGGGTGTAAGCAAAAGGGATATGAGGATCCACATAAGTTGGCAGAAGAGTGTGTAAATGGGCTGGATACCCTTTCAGGCAGAGTGATGGGAGCGGATAGAATTTTCTTTTCAGGCGGGGTCACAAAGCCCAAAATCCATAAAAAACCGCCCCGAAGGACGGCGTAAGTTGTTGATTTTTCTGGTCGGGGCGAGAGGATTTGAACCTCCGACACCCTGCTCCCAAAGCAGGTGCGCTACCAGGCTGCGCCACGCCCCGTTATTTTGCATTTAAACCTATATTCTAGTCATTTGATCCTGCGAAATCAAGTCAAAATTTGGTCTTTAAGTTCTTGACCTGCAGACGGCTTGTTCCTATAATAGGTACTCAATGAGGGGTTTTGCATCCTTTCGGATTGATATATCTGATTGCCCCTACGGTATTCGCAGAGAAACTTCAGGAGGCGTTGTATGGACCTTTTCAGAAAGATCGGTATCGGAGTGGTCTCGATAATCCCGGCTTTTGTACTGGGGGGCCTTGTGTGGCATTGGTTTGGGTCCTGGTTGTCGGTCCTTGGGGTGGTAGTAATGGTAGGGATCTTTTCAGGATCCGTTATGTCGGGAAAATTTTCCTCAAAAGAACAACACGTTTCCTCACAGGAACACTGACAAGGCCGGTTTACAGGGGTTAAGAGGGTCTCGTTTTGAGACCCTCTATCTATTCCTCTCATGCAATCCCGAGTTTGAACTTGAGGGATTTCAGTGTGTTTTTCATGAGCATGGTGATTGTCATGGGGCCCACGCCGCCGGGCACCGGTGTTATGTAGCCTGCAATCTCCTTGGCTGCATCGAAGTCCACATCCCCTCTGAGTATCGCTATCTTTTTACCGGTTTTTTCGCTGATTTTCTCTCCTACACGGTTGACACCCACGTCAATGACACAGGCACCCGGTTTGATCCACTCAGGCTTTACGAGTCCCGGAACACCGGCTGCAACAATCAAAATATCCGCCCGTTTGCAGTGAGATTCCATATCCTTTGTGCGTGTGTGAACCACTGTCACGGTTGAATTGGCGCCCTCTGCCTTTTGAAGCATCATGTTGGCAATCGGTTTTCCAACGATGTTGGAACGACCGACCACAACGGTCTCTGCGCCACTGGTTTCCACGCCGGTCCTGATGATCATCTCCTGAATGCCTGCCGGTGTACAGGGCGGAAATTTGACCTCAGAGCCCCCTATCATCAATCGCCCCACATTGACCGGATGGAACCCGTCCACATCTTTATCAGGATCGATGGCGTTGAGGACCTTCTTTTCGTTGATCTGCTTGGGAAGCGGCAACTGCACCAGGATACCGTGAATGGAGTCATCCTTGTTATACTTCTCGATCAGGGCAAGAAGCGCTTCTTCAGAGATATCCTCGGGTTGGTTGTCCTGAATCTCTTTGAATCCCAACCGGGTGGCTGTCTCGATCTTGAGCGTCACATAAGATATGGATGCGGGGTTCTCGCCTACCAGAATGGTCACCAACCCCGGAACAACCCCATATTTTTCTTTGATCTGCTTGACTTCCTGCTCAATTTCATCGAGGATTCGCTCCCGGATTTCGGTTCCCTTAATTAGTTTTGCTGTCATCTTAAGTCTCCTTTCCAAAAAATTTGTACCCATCAAGTAAATCTGATAACCTTGAGAAAAATTGCAGAGTCCATGTGGCATCTGCATACCATACTCTCTGGCGTATATCAAATGTTTTGTCTCAAAAATTCGTGACCGTATACGGGTTCGAGGGTTAAGCGTTCAAAGGTTCATGGATCAAAGGTTCAACGAAAAGAAAGAGCCGAAGGCTCAACGCGTCCTGTAAAAGGCGTCCCCTGACGCTTCTTGCTGGAGCATCGGCGTTAGATCATGGGAGGAAAGCAATGGAAACACACCTTATTTACATCACTGCAGGGAGTATGGATGAGGCCAGGGCAATCGGGAAAACGCTGGTTTCGAGCAGATTGGCGGCCTGTGCCAACATCATTGACAACATAAACTCCATATACTGGTGGGAGGGGGAAATTCAGGATGAGAGAGAGGTGATCATCGTGGCCAAGACCAAAGAATCACTTGTTCACGAGCTGATTGACAAGGTAAAATCGATGCACAGTTATGAATGCCCCTGCATCGTGAGCCTCCCGATTATTGAAGGGAACCGGGCTTTTTTGGATTGGATTATGAACGAGACAAGGTGATTAGGGGTCAGCGCTTCTTCTTTTTCAACGTTTTTAACACAATGACCAGGATCACAAGACCCATCAATATCAGGATGATGAGGCTATAGTTAAACATGATTCTCGCCATCTTTTCCCTGACAATATCCCAGTTCGTACCAACAGAATAACCAAGTGCGATCCAGATGAGATTCCACACACCGGAACTGATCAGGGCGAGGAGGGTAACCCGGAGGATTTTCAGTTGGGATATTCCACCGGCTATTGATATGACCGAGCGGATCCCGGGGAAAAACCTGTTTAACAATATCAGGAAATAGCCGTATTTTTGAAACCATTCCTCGGCCCGGATGATGTCCCGGGCCTTAAAAAACCGGTAGTCCCTCTCAATAAAAAATCTTCTCCCCAAGAGGCTTCCGATCCAGAAGAGAAACATAAAACCGAACAGGCTTCCTAAGGTGGTAGAGAGATACACCCCAAAAAAAGAGAGTCTCCGGGTGCCCACCAAGAAGGCCCCGAAGGCAGTGATGGTATCTCCCGGTATCGGAGGGAAAACGTTTTCCACAAAAGCGCTTACTCCTAACAAGAGATACAGGAGGGTGTTGGGGAGTGAATGAAGCAGGCTTAGGAAACTTTCTAAATAGGACAACGGATCTACCTCAGGGGACGAAAAAACCAGTATCGGGTTTCGGATTTCAGGTTTCAGGTTTCCCCGCTTTAGGGCGGGATCTTCGACAGGTTGCAGGCGCAAGGCGTTCAAGCAGTAACGGGTAACCGATAACTCGTAACTCGTAACTCGTAACTTGTAACTTGTTACCCGCACCCAGTATCCAGCATCCTATAATTATTGTGCTTTCCCGATCAAAATACAAGGGATCTTTTGTCTTGACTGAAGTTCCGGCATCTGCTATCTGAACACTTTCATCAGGAGGTTATTTTGACATGGCAAAGAAACTAACCAGAAAAGAGCTGTTGAAGGGGACCGATGAATTTCTGACCCTTTCCAGCAGGGCCGCCATTTTTTTCAGTGCGCATCTGCGCGAACTGAAATATGCCGGAATCGCTGTTGCCGTTATCGTTGCGGGCTATCTTTCCGTATACGGGTACCTTAGCTATATCAACAAGAAAGGACAAGAGGCCTATAACGTTGCCTACGATACTCTTACTGAGGGCCTCAAGCCCGGTACAACGCCTGAAAATCTTAAGAAGGCGGAAGCGTTGTTTGAGAAAGTGATAGATGAATACGCCATGTCAAAGGCGGCCCGACTTGCCCTGCCACAGGTAGGACATGTTAAGTTCACCGAAAAGAAGTATGATGATGCTATCCTCTTTTATGACAAATTCGCAGTCGAGGTCTCGGGTGATAAGGAAAATGTAGATCTGACGTCTCTTGCCTTGGCTGCATGCTATGAGGCCAAGGGCGATTTGAAAAAGGCCATTTCTATTCTTAATTCTCTTGTGGATGCTCAGGATAATCCGTTCAGGGAAACAGCCATGTTGAGCCTCGAGCGTGTCTACAGGCTCGATAAACAGAATGAAAAGGCGAATGAGATTTTGAAAAAATTTGTCCAGGAATATAAGACCTCCCCCTTCCTCCCGATGGCCAAGGCGCGTCTCTGAAAAGAGAGATTGGGCCTGGTTCCTGTTTCACTCTCTTTTCTCAGGAATGGACTGCCCACGCCTATACCATTCCGATTTCGGTTTTTCAAGGGTCTCAGCTTCTCAGGAGGGAATCCATGATTATCACAGAGATTTTGGCCCGAAACGCCAGGATGTACAGAGATGAGATTGCTCTTATTGAAAGAGAGCCTGCAAAGGAGAGGCGGGTAGCGATCACCTGGAAGGAATTTGATGAAATGACCAACCGGGTCGCCAATGCCCTCATTAAGAGGGGGATAAGAAAGGGCGACAAGGTCATTCACCTGATGATGAACTGCCTCGAATGGCTTCCTGTCTATTTCGGGATACTGAGGACGGGCGCCTGGGCCGTTCCGCTGAATTTCCGCTTCACGGCCGACGACATTCGCTACTGTGCAGATATCGCAGAGGCCAAGGCAATGATATTCGGAGAGGAGTTTGTGGAGCGTGTAGACACCATAAAAGGAGATCTCGGGAGCATAAAGACGTTTGTGTTTGTAGGGCCTGACCACCTAAGGCCGGGCTATGCTGAGCCGCTTGATGACTTTTTGAAAACAGGCTCGACGGACGATCCCAATATCCCGATCGAACTCCTGGATGAAGCCGCCCTGTATTTTACCTCAGGGACCACCGGGACCCCGAAGCCGATCCTCCTGACCCACAAGAACCTGGAATTTGCTTGTGTCGTCGAAAACCGGCATCACAATCAGACCCACAACGACAACTTCCTCTGCATTCCCCCCCTGTATCATACGGGGGCCAAGATGCACTGGTTCGGAAATTTTATAGTGGGCGCACGGGGAGTCATCCTGAAGGGAATCAGGCCGGAGTGGATCCTTGAGGCCATATCTGAAGAGAAGATCACCATCGTCTGGTTGCTGGTACCCTGGGCACAGGATATCCTGATTGCCATCGAGAATGGAGAGATCAATTTAGATGACTATGAGCTGGACCAATGGCGGCTGATGCATATCGGGGCCCAGCCTGTGCCGCCAAGTCTGGTCAGGAACTGGAAAAAAGTCTTCCCTCACCACGATTATGACACAAATTACGGTTTGAGCGAAACCACCGGACCCGGCTGTGTCCACTTAGGAATGGAAAATCTGCATAAGGTTGGCGCGATCGGGGTCCCTGGATTTGACTGGGAGTTCAAAATCGTGGGCCTTGACGGCAAAGAGGTGCCTCGGGGTGAACCCGGCGAGCTTGCCGTAAAAGGTCCCGGCGTTATGAAGGAGTATTACAGGAATCCCGAGGCCACAGAAAGTACGCTTATCAACGGCTGGCTGCTGACCGGCGATATGGCCCGGGTGGATGAAGACGGATTCATCTGGCTTGTGGACCGGAAGAAAGACATCATCATTACGGGGGGCGAAAACATCTTCCCGGTTGAGATTGAGGATTTTCTGATGGAGAATCAGAAGGTCCAGGATGTGGCCGTCATCGGAATCCCCGATGAACGTCTGGGCGAGATCGTAGCTGCGGTTATCAAGATCAAGCCGGGGTCTTCAATGACTGAAAAAGAGGTCTTTGCATATTGTGAGGGGTTGCCGCGGTATAAAAGGCCCCGCAAAATCATCTTTGACGATGTCCCCAGGAATCCCACCGGAAAAATAGAAAAGCCAAAACTGAGAAAGAAATACGCAGGCATGGCTGAAAGTTTCAAGATATAGATTTTATCAAAACTCTTTAACCTGAGAGAGGCTGTTTCAATTTGAAACTGCCTCTGAGAGAATGGGGAGGCAAGAAGATGCACAAGTTATTGAGAGACACTCCAGGAGAAGAGATGCTCTTGTTAGGGAACGAGGCAATCGCGCGAGGGGCCTTGGAGGCAGGGGTATCCTTTACCACCTGCTATCCGGGAACACCTTCTTCCGAGATCCCGGAGAACTTCTTTAAGATCAGCCGGGAAACCGACCTCTACTTTGAATATTCAACCAATGAGAAGGTGGCCATGGAGGTGGCAGCCGGTGCGGCCGTTTCGGGTCTGAGGACGATGGTGACCATGAAGCACGTGGGCCTGAACGTGGCTGCCGATCCACTGATGACCCTGGCCTATGTGGGTGTCAGGGGAGGTATGGTTATTATCAATGCGGATGATCCCTCGCTCTTCTCAAGCCAGAACGAGCAGGACAACCGTTACTATGCACGGTTGTCAGGCCTGCCGATGTTAGAACCCACGAACACACAGGAGATGAAGGATATGACCGTGGCGGCCTTTGATCTGTCAGAGGAATTGCAGCTCCCGGTCATCATACGGACTACCACGAGGTTGGCCCATATCAGAGGGCCGGTCGTTCTTGGTGAGTTAAAGCCGATCAAGACATCGGCCCATTTCCAGAAGAAACCGTTCCATTTTGTGACCGTGCCGGCGGTTTCCCGGAATCTTCACAAGCTCCTGTTGGAAAGATATGACCAGGCAAGCGAGAAGTCAGACAGCGGATCATACAATCAAATCATCGGCGACGGAAAATGGGGTATCGTCGCCAACGGGGTAAGCTTTAACTATGTGAGTGACGCGGTTTCTGACTTGGGGATAAAGGACAAGGTCAGCATCCTCAAATTGGGGTTCTCGTGGCCGATGCCGCAGGACCTCTGCATCAGGTTTCTGAAACAGGTCGACAAGGTCCTGGTAATTGAAGAATTGGAACCTATCAACGAAAACGAACTGAAGGCCATTGCCCAGGAAAACGGGATCCTGATACCCATCAAGGGAAAAGGAGTGGGGGCCCTTTCCCGTCTCTATGAGTATGATCCCGGGATGGTGCGCAAGGCGGTCGCCCAGTACTTCGGTGTGGATTACACGCCGTATGAAATGCTCGATATGTCAGATATCCCACAACTCCCCGGAAGGCCGCCGAATCTGTGTGCAGGATGCCCCCACCGTGCCACATATTATGCGGTCAAGCAGGTCTACGGCACGGATGCGATCTACCCGACGGACATCGGATGCTATACATTGGGGGTTCTGCCACCTATTTCCATGGCCGACTTTGTTATCTGCATGGGCTCTTCCGTCAGCTCAGGCTGCGGCTTTTCAAAGGCCACGGATCAGAAGGTGGTGTCATTCATCGGCGATTCCACGTTTTTCCATTCAGGTATTACTGGGCTGGTGAATGCTGTCCACAACAACCATAAGTTCACCTTGGTAATTTTGGATAACGGGACCACCGCAATGACCGGCCACCAGATCCATCCGGGCGTGGACACGGCCCCGATGGGTATTGAACGAACGCGCATCTCCATCGAAAACCTGGTCAGGGGGATTGGCGTTGAGGACATTCATGTGGTGAAGCCTTTCAAGCTGAAAAAGACGATGGAGGCGGTTAAGTCTGCCATGGAATATGACGGTATATCGGTCATCATTTCACAGGAGTTGTGTCCGCTCTTTGCAAAGGCCACAGGCCAGTTTAAGAAGGCCAGACCATTTTACATAAATCATAGCAAGTGCAAGAACCACAGGGATTGCATCAACCTGCTCGCCTGCCCGGCCATGTACCTTGACGGCGATCGGGTCGTCATCGATAAGAATCTTTGTATCGGCTGCTCTGTCTGCGCCCAGGTCTGCCCGGAAAATGCAATTCTACCACTGAAAGCGTAATAAGGGAGGGTCCTATGGAAACAAAAAGATTAGTATTTATCGGCGTGGGGGGGCAGGGCAACCTTCTCGCTTCACGTTTGTTGGGAGAAGCGGCTCTCTCCATGAAGATACCGACGGTTGTGAGTGAAATACATGGTATGGCTCAGAGGGGCGGAATTGTGGAATCGGCGGTCTTGTTGGGCGATGTGACCAGCCCCATCGTGTCGAACGCTGAAGCCGATGTTCTGATCGGGTTCGAGCCCTTGGAGACCCTGCGGGCCCTCGGAAAATGCAACAAAGACACGGTTGTTATTACGAATACGCATGCCCTACCACCTTTTACCGTCGCCATTGGCCAGGGGGCCTATCCGCCTGTGGAAGAAAGCCTGAGACTGATTCGGAGCAAGGCCAAGAAGGTGATTGCATTAGATGGGAATGCGATCGCAGAAGCGGTGGGAAATCCCTTGGCCCTGAATATGGTGATGTTAGGGGCACTGATCGGGTCAGGAACCATCCCGATCGGCGCTAAAGAGATGAAAAAGGTCCTCTCAACATCCACGAAAAAGGCCTTCCTGGAGTCCAATCTGAAGGCCTTTGATATGGGCATGGAAAAGGCCAACTGAAGTGAACTGAAATTTGAAGTGCCTAAAGTGAGCTTAAGTTGAGGAATGTCGTGATTTGAGTTCTTAATGTGTGGGCATAAGGAGACAGATAACTCCGGCAAGTTCTTCTTCTGAAACTGTCTACTATTTGAAAATGTCAGACGAGACCTTTGACTTTAGGCACTTTAGTTCGCTTTTCTACGGCTTTTTCTCGTCAAGATCTCCTTCATAACCGCTTCATCCATCAACTCCAGGTCTGATGGCAGGACATGACCGTCAACGTCATAGCGAACGATCGGGATATCCGAGCTGATATAGCCGTAAAGCAAATTGTGTGCGTTCTGCTCGTCCTTGAGGGTGCAATCGGACGGGAGGTGCAGGGGTCTGTCCATTCCGCACTTTCTCAGGATATCTATGATATAATTTTTGCCGGCGGCATGATTCATGTCCGCATGGTTAGTTGAACGACTGAGCAGTCCGGCGTCTGTATACAGCAATTCCAAATTCGGGAAGACACTCAGAATATTCATATGGAATGCAACCCTGAACCCCTCGCCGGCGAGTCTCTCTTTGAGTTCTGAGATCCTCCTGTAGTTGGTTCTGACATCTTCTGAGTCCCTGCACGGCAAATCCAGGATAATAGATATCTCAAGGAAGATATCCTTGCTCAGGTACTTGACTATATTGTCAACGGCGATTTCGATATCCCTGCTGGTATACCCCTTGTCAACCTGTTGCAGAGAAAAGTCGGAAGTCGATTCGAGTCCAATCAGCAGGCAGTCAACATAATTGTTCAGAAACTCTATGTATCGCTTGTCTTTCAACAGGGTGATGCCCGTATAAACGGTAATATGATATTGTTTTATCTGCTCCAGTATCTCTCGAACCTGCACAGAATTGCTCCTGAAATAGGAGTCGATAAACCGGATGTGATCAGACCCGAAGGTATTCATGAGATGGTGGATGGAGCCCGCAACCCTGCTGGCCTCCTGCCCGGCCAGAAAATCCATTTTGGGCAATTCCCTGTAGGTGCAGAATTTGCACTTTCCATACCAGCAATGATTGTTGAATCCGAGGTGGACCGGCGCCTCACCCGTGTCCCCGTAAAGGTCTTTCAAAAAATCCCTCTGGCAACCATACACCGTGCCGTAATCATTACGAACAATAGCGGTATCCTCCCAGTTTCTGATTATCTGATACAGATCTGTGGTCAGATCAATGTTGCCGGAGACAATGATCAGGTTTTCGACAAGTCTCGAGGGATGAACGCCCATCAGTTTCATGAACTTCCGGATAAAAGCGGGAGACAAACCGATATTTATCAACGGACCGCCCAGCAACACTTTTTTATTGTTCTCAAGGAGGTTTTTCAAAATGAGCAGGTCACAGAAGTTGAGACACGTCAGAATGACATACTCCGTGTCAGTGTCCGTCAGGATGTATTCGTCAAAATACCCGTGCGCCATGAATACATAGAAAATGTTATAAACCATATATTTCTGGTTTAGAAATGACATGACATTTGGTGAAGACCGGAGGACAACTTTTGACATGATCTCATCATAGAGGCGGTCCGCGGTATTTGAGGTACAGGTTGTTACCGGGATATCGCTGAAATCGACTTCAAAGTTTTTATTTCTTGCCAGGTTTTCAGTGATGATCCTCGTTGCCATGGGATAGAAAGGCTTAAACAAAGGTGGATATATATAAGTGACTTTCACCATTTATTCCCCGTTTGGTGCGTTAGGAGTTGCGGGTTGCGGGTTACGGGTTACGGGTTACGAGTTAGACAATCATCAATCGACAGTCATCAATCATCAATCTTATGGTCTGTTACGATCTCTTTAAGGGTGAGAAAGAGGGGATCATTCTCCATCCCGTTCTTTATTGCCGTATTGAGCACCTCGGTTAAGAACATTAGCCTTGACCAGTCAAACGGTTTGTTCCTGAGCCCTCTGACCTTGCCAAGGGTCAGCTCCTCGGGAAAGCTTGAGGGGATTTCATGCCCCAATGCCCTGAAGGCCAACATGGTGCGGACACATTTGTCACAGGCGCAACAGTTTGTGTCGGGGGGGGTATCATATCTGTATTGCCCTTCCCAGCACACCTTCAGGTTTGCCAGCGCTTCCGGCCAGGCAAAGAGGGCCTCTAATTTTTCCATCCTGGTAAAGACCATATCGTGGTGAATCTCAAAGCTGTTGCTTGAGAGCAATCGATCTGTCAGTG
>JACKQG010002876.1_pt1 | contig 21849 bp, 17 predicted proteins | sample 8237621 | NCBI WGS metagenome assembly JACKQG01 (sample SAMN15677084, study PRJNA649215) | marine metagenome | biome: marine; feature: Black Sea; material: saline water; isolation source: suspended particulate matter (SPM) from the Black Sea western gyre | collected 2013-06-09/2013-06-10 | depth... | reverse complement strand
ATACTTATCCCTAACAAACTAGATTTAAAGGATGCGGAATTTCTGAATATAAAAAGATAAATCGTTACGGATGAAATTATTACCGATATTAACACATTCAAATAATAAAATTCCGCCCAAAAGTAGACCCCAAAAACGCGGTTGACTAAAAAATAAACTCCTGCCTGCAAGAACATCCACAATGGATGCGTGAAGGTTTGAGCTCTCTCGGCGACATTGTGAGTTATTCCATATCCGCTGAGAAAATTTTCAATTGTCCTAACAGTGATGAAGGCATCATCCCCCACCCAAGCATTTTTAATAACGATAAAGGCAAATAGTGAGATCAGAAACAATAGGGCCAACTTATTGTCAAAATTGATTTGTGAGTTTAGGTTTCTAACACTACTGTGGTCTGATTTCACGCTTTAGAACTCCAACTATTCGTTTACGCTAAAAATGTATTTCGGAGATTATTGTATTCGGACTGAAGAACTTCTTGAAAAGGAACTGATATTCCCATTTTTTGCTACAAGTCTCTGAGAAACACCAGTTGTCTGACAACTACAAGTTTAGCAAAATTGTAGTTAAAAGTCAATTGTCAGACAACCAAAGGGCGTATTTCAGTTTGGGGGTGAGATTTCAATTAAAATCCCCAAATTCTGAAGTCATCAACAAAAGCTTGAACGCTGGGTAAAATAAGTGAGTGAGCCAAATTACGATCTGAATACGATGACCGTCCGTATCAAGGTTTACCTATACCTGGTTTATCGCCTGATGAGTATGCCAATCGAATTTGGCTCATGTGAATTGGTAATGTTCAAGCTTCTATTGATAAATAGAAAAACGCTCGATTTGATGTTGATATCGAGCGTTTTACAATCTAAAAACATCTACTAAAGGTGCCTACTCAAATACTTCCTCTTCGATTAAACCATAATCAATTGTATACTCTGGGCTGAGTAATACAGCCCCATTTCCATTTGGAGACACAAAGAAGCTGCCAGATACTACAGCATAATCCATGTAAAAATTGTAATCATAGGTGCCAGCAACTAAAGTTACTCGATTCTCCCCAGGGCTGATCTCGATCAAATCATTTATTGGACCGATGATAGTGAGAATTATTGGGAATGAGGCGTGGTTTATGATACGGAAGCTAACCACATTCTGTGCCCCAAATTCGGCTACTGGGCTAGCATAGTATTCACATGAACGCATGATCAGTTGGCTTTTGCCATTATCCAGAATATGAATTTCGCCATTGAAATCTTGAATCGGGAAACAAGCATCATAACTGTAGAAAGTATCTCCAGCCGCGACACTTAACTTTGTTAAACCAGGCTCAATATCATAAGTATCTTCATCATCACCCTGTATCAACGCAAGGGTAGTTGTTGAACCCAGGTGATTTCTCACCCATAAGATGGTTGGTTTCCGATCACATGCGGGAATGACAATCTCGATATCATCTTTCATGTTTATCGAACCATCAATTGTGTCTCCACATGCTTGATAAGCGTAATAATAAGTGTCATCTTCGTCTAACAATACATCATCTGAACCCTTCGATGGGACAATAAATATTTTTTGGACACCGTCATCGTCTGAATCGACCGATCCATAAGGTATGTCAGATCTTGAATATACTTCTACACGCACATCGCGACTTGTTTTATTTACCACACGAAAAGTATTATCATCATCTGCTGCAAGAACACTTGTGAAAGCTCCAATCGCGACCACAAGGGCTATCAACATAGAAATTATAATTAACTTACGCCCTTTCATGGTTCTCTCCTTTCAAAATTATACAGAATTTATACCCAAATTGCATCGAAAATTATACCAACAAACATATGATTGGCCTACTCTTGAATAATCCAGTAAGGTTGATTTTAAATTTGATAGAATACTTAAAAGATTTAATTGTTGTTAGTTGCCCTGATTTCAATTGGAGAGAGGTGTTTTGATGAAAACTGTATTGCTCATGCGCCACGCAAAATCAAGCTGGAAAGATCCATCGCTTCATGATCATGAAAGACCTCTAAACAAACGAGGACAAAGAGATGCTCCGTTGATGGGCCTCCTTGCGAACGACAATGAATTGATCCCCAATATTATTCTTTGCTCAACCGCTAAAAGAGCTCGCCAAACTGTAGATAAATTTCTAGAAACATGCGATTTCCCTGGTGAGATTGAATATGACGATTCGCTTTACCACGCCGACTATGCGACCTATCTCGATTTGTTGAGCGAGTTAGATGATGAAATTCAACGGGCAATGATTGTTGGACATAACCCTGAGATGAGCTACTTTCTTCAGGTTATTTGTGACGAATATGAACATATGCCCACCTCTGCTCTCGCCCATATATCTTTCCCCATTGATGATTGGAATTCTCTCAAAACTAAATGGGATGGAAAATTAGAGAATCTATGGAAACCGCGTGAGATTGATTATTGACTTCATTGACGCCCCAGCAAAAAGAATAGCTCAACTTCAAAATCAGAATTTACCAACCTGTGCCAAACATCTGGAAAACTCTGTTGAAGTTGATCCCTCTCGGTCAATTTATATTGGAAATATTTATTACAAGCATCCTGATCAAGAGTACGTATGCTCTGTGTCGAAGTCTCAATTAGTTCTCCCATCATTTCTACTGCTACATTAGCATCATTCAGTTTCCCCAAATGATCTTGAATTTGTTTCAATTGGTCGATCAATTGCTCACTTTTGCTCCCCAGAACTTCACTAAAAAACTCTAGGCAATAGCGAAATTTCTTAATCTCAATGCGGAGTTTATGTAATTTCTCTACTGGTGCATGATCGACCCCTTTGCCGATTGCTTGAGCACGTAAATAGTGTGTGCTGATCAGCCCAGGCATTGACGATCGCACATCGGGAGGATGAATTTCACCCAAGAGATTCTTTTTTATGCCAAAAAATGGTGTTTCTATAAAACGAGCAAAATCCTTTAGGAGATTTCTATACCTTTTTCCATCTAAATGAAGATTCATAGCCAAACACGCAGTCTCTCGCTCGCTTTCCCAATATCGCTTCAGATCTGATAGGTTGATATTGTCTTTTAAAAGGTGAAATTGTTGACCTTGAGATAAATTTACCAAAAAGACGTCGAAATCTCTTACTCTCCCCAAAACAATTCCCACATCTCTTAAATCGCTCATGAAACGCTTATGATATTTCTTCTGATAGAATAGACGGAAGGTTCCTATCGCCGACCTCAGGCGGCGCGTTGCAACTCGCATATCATGCAATTCTTCAATATCCTCACCCTGACGAGTGCCAGCTTCATGAGAAATCATACGCAGGTAATGAAATCGAAGCACCTTCCGCCCAGCTTCCGAAATCGGGTCTAAATCGGTCAATCCGATCTTCTCTGAATCTTGGTTGCTTAATAAGGCCATTTTTTATTCTGTGAATGAAATCAGAATTTACTTACTTCAATATGCGATACTAAATGCGAGACATTCATAAACTGCATATTGACGACAGATATTTGAACATATATATTATATATGTAGAAACTTGCATATCCCAAGTTGATCGAGGAGGAACAGCATGGTCGAAAAAGCCAATAACCAGGAAGCCCCCAGCTCTATTCCCGAATCAGCATTCAATTCCTCAATAAACGAATTAGAAATTCCTTCATCGGTACAGAATTTACTTGAAGGAAATGGATACTCGAATGTTGGTGATCTGATGCTCGACATAACTGAGGACGAAAAGAAACTCCTTGCTGTTCGTGGAATTGGACCTAAAATCTTGGAACAGATCATATTCGCAGTCAAACAATTTGAAATACCAGAAGAAGATACCGTCCAAGTGAAGCTCCCCCAATATAACCCTCCTGTGCCTGCCTTGGCGGACTACTTTAAACCACCACCCGGTAATAATGTTGACGTTAGAGATGATGACAGGGGAAAGGCTGAAGAAAATGTCCCTTCATACAACCCTCCAGTTCCATCTTTGGCTGATTATTTTGACCCCGAAAGTGTAATAACATCGGTAAAATCCATAAAAGAACACCCGGTCAAGATTGTTCCTAAGGAAAAAACACCTAAGAAAAAGAGCGAGTCAAAGAAGAAGGCCGTGACGATAAAGAAGATTTCCAAAAACAAGAAGAAGTCAAAAGATAAGCAGAAAGCTAAAAAGAAAAATAAGAAAAAATCAAAACCCAAACAAAAGAGAAAGAAATCTTCAAAAAAATCCGAAGGGAAGAAGAAAAAATAACTCATGCTAGAGATGGAAACTACGGAAATCGCTGGAGCTCCAGAGAAAAAACAATACAATATCGGTCATTCGACTTACTATATAAATCGTGAGCTTGGAATGCTTGCATTTCAAGAGAGGGTATTTAAAGAATCGATGGATGCTAGAAACCCTTTGGTTGAGAGGATTAAGTTTTTAGCCTTCGTTGGCCTTAATCTGGACGAATTCTATATGGTTAGGGTCGGGGGACTGAAAATGCAAAACGATGCAGGTATCTTGAAGCTGTCGATTGACGGAAAAACCCCAGCAGAACAGTTAGCAGCTATTCGAAAAACTGCCTATCAGTTAATGAAGAAAGCAATAGATCATCTTCACAATGATTTACTTCCTAATCTCGCCGAGGCTGGGGTTAATATCCTTGATTATGACCAACTCATTACCAAGCAGAAATCAAAAGCAGACGACTATTTTCATGAAATCGTTTTTCCTGTCCTGACACCTCTGGCATTTGACCCTGGCCACCCCTTTCCACACATTTCGAATTTGAGTTTAAATTTGGCTGTCCTGCTACAGGATCATCAAGGCCAACGTCATTTCGCGCGTGTCAAAGTTCCATCGTCTCTACCACGCTTCGTCCCTATAAAAAGATCATCTGGATCGACCAAAAAAGATGGCACTGTTCCTCACAATCATTATTTCGTTTTATTGGATCAGTTAATAGCACACCATCTACACACACTTTTCCCTGGCATGGAAATGCTTGAAGTACACCCTTTTCGCGTAACTAGAAATGCTGATATGACTATCCAAGAACTGGAGGCAGCAGATTTATTGGAAGCGATGGAAGAAAGTGTGCGCAAACGGCGCTTTGGGGCTGTCGTAAATTTATCTGTAAACCCAGACATGCCCGACTTTCTTTTAGATATACTTATTGAGAACCTGCGCGTAGACCCCAATGATGTCTATAAACTAGATGGTCCCTTGGGACTTAGCAGCTTGATGGAACTCCAAAATGTCGATCGCTTCGACCTAAAATACAAACCCTTTATTCATAATATTCCTTCGGCCCTGAGGCTGGAGGGCACTGATGGAACAATCTTTGCCGCAATTCGTAAAGGAGATATCTTACTTCATCACCCATACGACTCTTTTGATCCAATTGTAAATTTCCTAAACAGCGCTGCTCGGGATCCGAATGTATTGGCTATCAAATTGACCCTGTACCGAGTAGGTCGAAATTCGCCCGTTGTCAAAGCCCTTCTACGAGCTCGTCGAGATTATGGCAAACAAGTCGCTGTTTTGGTTGAACTGAAAGCTCGCTTTGATGAAGAAAGCAACATTGAATGGGCAAAGATGCTTGAACGAGAGGGGGTTCATGTTACCTATGGTCTCCTAGGATTGAAAACCCATTCGAAGATTATCCTGGTTGTCAGAAAAGAGAATGATCATATCCGTCGTTACATTCATTTAGGGACTGGAAATTACCATCACGTCACTGCAAAACTATATGAGGACATGGGCATGTTTACCTGCGACGAGGAAATTGGCGCAGATGCTACCGACTTGTTCAATTATCTAACTGGGTATTCGGCGCAAAGAGAATTCAGAAAATTATTAGTTGCGCCAATCAATCTACGCAAACGCCTGGAAGAGTTGATTCATCGTGAAATCCAACATCAAGAAGAAGGCAAAGAAGGTCACATTATCTTCAAGATGAATGCACTTGTAGACAAACCGATTATCAAAATGCTATACAAAGCGTCTCAAGCAGGCGTGAAAATTGATCTCGTTGTGCGCAGCATGTGCAGTCTCAAACCAGGTATTGAGGGCCTAAGTGACAACATCCGTGTGATCAGTCTGTTAGGTAGATTTCTCGAACACAGCCGCATCTATTATTTTCATAACGCGGGTGAAGAAGAGATCTATATGGGGAGTGCCGACCTAATGCCTCGGAATTTGAACAACAGGGTGGAAGTCATATTTCCAATAAGTGACCTAAATCTCATACGCCGAATTCGCGATACAATCCTAAAAACTTATCTCGAAGATTGCGTAAAAGCACACCTAATGGATTCTGAAGGCAACTTCACCAGACTCGAACTCGAAGATAACGGAAAATCGCTTGCACCCCAAGAATGGTTTATCCGCCGAGCTCAACGAGAAATGGAAAGCTAAATCTCCATAAATACAGGTTCAGCAAAAAATGAGTGCACAACACAAATGCACTCATTTTTTATTCAATACAAGCCTGGAAAAATTACGGGTAATATTCGGGCACAAATGTCTGGTCAGTAAGGGGTGGTCTTACGTAACCAACCTCTTCGTGCAGAGGTGGCAACTCAATTGGTGCAAGTGTTAAATCCTCATAAGGCAATAGACTCAACAAATGCCGGATACAGTTTAATCTCGCATGACGCTTGATATCTGCATTGACCACATACCAGGGAGCTTGCTTAATATCTGTGGCAGCAAACATGCGATCCTTCGCAATCGAATACTCGATCCATCGCCTGCGCGATTCAAGATCCATGGGGCTCAGTTTCCAACGTTTTACTGGATCGGTGTTGCGGGCCTTGAACCGTCGTTCCTGTTCCTCGTCACTGACCGAGAACCAATACTTGATCAAGATGATTCCCGAGCGCACCAACATGCGTTCAAATTCAGGGCAGGATCGCAAAAACTCCCGATATTCCTGTTCTGTACAGAATCCCATCACAGGTTCAACCAAAGCTTTGTTGTACCAACTTCGATCGAACATTACCATTTCGCCCGCGGCTGGGAGTTCTGCAACGTAGCGTTGGAACCACCACTGTGTCTTCTCGCGCTCAGTTGCCGTACCTAGTGCAATGACCTTCGCAATGCGGGGATTAAGGCGCTGAGTTATTCGTTTAATTACCCCCCCTTTTCCTGCAGCATCTCTCCCCTCGAAGAGAACAACCACTCGCATGCCCTTCTGTTTGATCCACTCTTGAAGTTTGACTAGTTCAACTTGGAGACGTGCGAGTTCTTCATAATACAGCTTCTTGGATACCTTTTCTTTTTTTGTTCCAGGCGCGACAACTTTCGCTGAACCATTTCCCTTACTACCGATTGACATCTCAGCCTCCTTACAACATGACGACATGAGTTCGCATATATATAATAATGATATTTTCAAAAAGATTCAAGCCGAATTTCGAATCTTGTTAAAAAAGACTCCTCAGAAAACAAGGAGTCTCAGACTTATGGAGAGTTGAATCTAAATTTTGAGAGACCCTATGGCCCAACGGGACGCCAGTCAGGATCAAAATCGTCTTCGGGATCAAAAGTCATTTGGGTGAGATCATTTCCATTTTGTCGCATAATATAAATATCATGAAGGGCGCCATCCGGCCAACTCTCAAAGACCAACCAGTTGCCATCAGGTGAATAATTAGCCTCTCTCATTGGAATTGCCCCTGGATACGGATAAATATAAAATTCAGCAGTAGCACCATCGGGATAGCGCGCAGCATACAGCCTAGGAACGCCTCCTTGCGCCCTCTGAGTATAAAGAATCATCTGACTGTCGGGAGACCAAACGGGATAAGTATTCCACAAATCACGGCTGGCAGTGAAACGCAGCTGTTCGGTTCCATCAACTTTCATCGTCCAAATCTGATATGGCCCATTGCGAGTGCTGACAAATAGAATATTAGAGCCATCGGGGGACCATTCTGGCTGATAATCCTTATTGTCAGCTTCAGACAAGCTGATCACTTCTTTGCTTTCCAAATCGATAATGTGAACCTGTGGGCGGAATGCATTCCTTAAAGATGTGAAAGCAATTTGTTTGCCATCAGGAGACCAAGCCGGATCGAAATCACCTTTTCCAGTAGTGGGTAATTGTTCAAGTCCGCTGCCGTCCGCATTGATAATAAACAAACTGGATGTGTCGTACAGTTCCTGGTTTTCTTCACAGGGTGAGATAAAAACCAATTTGGCTCCGTCCGGAGACCAATCAGGTTGACAAGCTCCTAATTGGGCGTCGGTTAGTTGACTTAAGTCTGTGCCATCAATATCGATAACATAAATTTGTGGTAACCCTGTCCGGAAAGAGGCGAAAGCAATCTGGCCATGACCTCCCCCTCTGGGAGTAGCTACTGATGACAATTCGGTAGTCGATGTGATCGTAGGAGTTTCAGTTAGAGTAGCTGACGGTACCAGAGTATTTGTCTCCGTTGGAATGGATGTTTCAGTAATTGTCACCGTATGTGTCGGAGTCGGAGCCGGTGTCGGCGTCGATGTCGGTGTGTTATCTAATGTCGCTGAAATTATCGCCGTCATAGTTGGAAGTATCGTTGACGTTGGCGGAATATCAGTACTCGTCCATGTGAACGTCGCAGATGGCTCGATTGTCGTTGGTGAAGGTTCAAGGGTAGAAGTTTCCGTAGGCTTTGCCCAAATAGCAACTTCTATCGGCAATAAATCAATGATCTGCTGTGGCAAATCTGGGTTGAGATAGTAAGCAACTCCACCGCCAACTACCAACAATAGTACAACTAGCAATATCGTAGTTAAACACCCACGCCGTTTTTTGAGTGGTTTCGGCATAGGAGGTGTTTCATAATCCTGAATTGGCAAACTGCTCGATAAGGGGCTAGGCGATGAAGGATCGGATGTGAGTTGCTCCATGCGCTCTGACGGTTGCACAACTCCATCCCAAACGCTAGCATCCGATGTCAGTGGATCGACTGTGCCGCCCTCTATGAACCGACGTTTCGATGTAGAGCTAGAACCTAACAGTGATTGCTTAAATTCATCCGCAGTTTGGTAACGGTCATCAGGATGAACTGCTAAAGCTTTTTCAATTACCTTCGAAAATCGGCGAGTAATATCTGGATTGCGATTCCGCAATGGCGTTAATTTGGCTTGCTCCATTGTACGTGCCAAACTATCTTCAGGAACCACACCGGCCATACTGGCATAAAGAGTCGCCGCTAATGAATAGATATCTGATCGATGGTCGGTACGCGCACCGCCGTATTGTTCAGGAGGAGAATAACCCGGCGTCATTGCCCGCGCACCCGTAACTGTGCGTTGCCCTCTGAAGGCAACTTTTGCCAGCCCGAAATCAACCAAAAACACTTTGCCTTCCGACGTAATTTTCACATTCCCCGGCTTAATATCACGATGCAAAATTGGGGGATTTTGAGTATGCATATACGTAAGCGCATCACACATCGCCACACCAATAATAAGTGCTTCAGCTTCCGGAATGACCCCGATACGATCCATACGTTCGCGTAGATCTTCCCCCTCAATATAATCCATAACCAAATATTGTCCCTGATCCTCAAAAACAAAATGGTCAGAAACGCGCGGCAAATTTGTATGGCGCAGCCCAGCCAAAATTGTAGCTTCGCGACGGAATTGGCGCGCATATTCGTCGGTGGTAAATAGATTTTCTTTTACAGCAACCTCAACCCCTAAATTGTCATCGACTGCTCGATAAATCGAACCCATTCCCCCCTGGCCGAGAATTTCTAAGATGCGATATCGGTTGTGTAATAATGTTCCACGTTCGAGTGTCATAGAAGGATTAGTTTCCACAAAAAAAAAGTTGCTGGGTAGATTTTACTACCCTCCAACAAATCAATAACCTACATCTTTGTCAGTTTGAAAACAAGAATTGATCTGCCAATAATCTCAGCCAATCCCAAGAGTGACATCACTTGCTGTTGAAAGAATAATACAACAAACCTCTTGCGGACGCAATCATTTCCATCCAACAGGAGGTTTGTTCATAAACGATGGCTGACTTGCACTGCAACCGCAACCATTATATATCGAGGTTGCGCACCTCACGGGCATGAGTCTGAATGAAGCGGCGACGTGGCGGAACGGCAGCACCCATGAGCATATCAAAAGTTCGATCAGCTTCAGTTGCATCCTCGATCGAAACTTGCAACAGCGTTCTCTCTTCGGGATTCATAGTCGTGTCCCACAGTTGTATGGGATTCATCTCACCCAAACCCTTGTATCGGGACAACGTAACTTTGGAGTCCGTTACACCCATTTCTTTGAGCACAGCATCTTTCTCTTCTTCAGTATACGCATACTGAGATTTTTTGCGATAGTTGATGCGATAAAGAGGAGGTTGTGCGATATATAGATGCCCCGACTCAATCAATGGCTGCATGTAGCGGAAGAAGAAGGTCAGCAACAAAGTGCGGATATGGGATCCATCAACATCTGCATCTGTCATGATGATGATGCGGCCATAACGCAATCCTTCTAAATTAAAACCTTCCCCAATCCCTGTACCCAATGCTGAGATCAGCGCCTTGACTTCGTTATTATTTAGAATCTTATTCAAACGGGCGCGTTCCGTATTGAGAATTTTTCCTCTCAGCGGCAGAATGGCCTGGAAGTGTCGGTCGCGGCCCTGCTTGGCGGAGCCACCCGCCGAATCACCCTCAACGATATACAACTCAGTTTTCTGAGGGTCTCGCTCTGAACAGTCGGCCAATTTGCCCGGGAGTGTCAGGCTTTCCAGAGCAGATTTTCTGATAACCAGGTCACGGGCTTTGCGTGCCGCCCGACGAGCCCGAGCCGATGTTAGACATTTTTCTACAATGGTTTTGCCCGCCCTGGAATCTTGCTCCAAGAACATACCAAAGGCATCATTGACCACCTGAGTAGTGATTGACTGAACCTCGGCGTTCATGAGCTTCACTTTTGTCTGACTCTCGAACTGGGGGTCGGGGTGCTTGATGCTCACAATGGCTGTCAAGCCCTCGCGCGTATCATCACCCTTGAAGTTGGGATCCTCATCTTTGAGTAGTTTTTGCTTTTTGGCGTAATCATTGATCGTGCGCGTAATTGCCGAGCGCAATCCCGTTAGATGTGTGCCACCATCGATGGTGTTGATGGTATTTGCGAAAGCATAGATTGATTCAGCGTAGGCATCTGTATACTGGAAAGCGACATCTACCGTAATATCGTCGACTTCTTTTTCTATGTGCACCACTGGATGCAAAGTTTTACGATTTCGATTCAGATACCTCACAAAGGAGCTGATTCCGCCCTCAAAATAGAAGGTCATCTCACGATCTGCTCTCTCATCATTCAAATAGATATTGACACCCTTGGTGACAAAAGCCATTTCTCTGAAACGTTGCATCAGCGTGGAGTATTTGTAATCAAAATCGCCCACAAAGATAGTTTCGTCGAATTTGAAGGTTTGCCGCGTACCGGTTTCAGTCTTGGGGGCTTTGCCAATGACATCTAGTTCTTTCACAGGTTTCCCACGTTCGTAGCGTTGGTGATATACCTTACCATCACGTTTAACTTCGACCTCAAACCATTCCGAGAGGGCATTCACCGCGGAGAGACCAACACCATGAAGACCACCAGATACTTTGTAGCTACCATCGCCGAATTTACCGCCAGCATGCAGAACAGTCATCACCAACTCGAGTGCGGACTTGCCTCGCTCGGGATGAATATCCACAGGAATGCCACGGCCGTTATCAGTTACAGTCACGCTACTATCTGGATGAATAATCACATCGATGGAATCGCAAAATCCAGCTAGCGCTTCATCGATCGAATTGTCTACAACCTCATAAACTAAGTGATGCAAAGCTCGGATATCAGTACCGCCAACGTACATACCTGGACGCCGGCGCACTGCCTCCAAACCTTCTAATACTTGAATATCTTTTGCCTCGTAAGACAGGTTATTTTTGTCTGCCACGAAAGCCTCCAGTTTCCTTGTCTAAAATGTTCTAATACACGATTAGATTGATTAACTTACGTTACGCACACGTAGCAAGGTTTCCCTGTAAATAGGGGGTGGGGGCTTCGCCCCCGACCCCCTATTTCAGGGAGATTCTCATTAGGTTACGTAACATAAATGATTAACTTTTCTTTTCTAAACTTTTGAGCCACTGATCAGCCTGATTATAGTAAATGAAGCTTGCTGATAGTAAGCCCGTAGCCACGAATGCGTGGCCAAGCACACCAATAAGGGTGAGCCAAGAGTCTTCTGGAGGAATTCTCCACAACATATCGAGTCCCTGGCTCAAAAGCATTACGGCTAAGAAAAATGTTGCAGTATTAGGCAGTGTCATCCTGGTAATCTGCAAACTCCTTCGGATTGAAGCCCAGGCAGCATTCTGATTAATAAAGATGCCATGGGGGGAAAATAGTAATGGAAATGCAATCCAAAGCAGCAAACTGCCAAATACCAGCACAGCTAGTGGGCCAATAGGAAGTCCCACAAGGGCAAAGAGCGAAATGCCGCAACTAACCGGTATGCTGATACCAATTAGCAACCCTAACCATACAAAAGCGAGCAATATCACCTGCCCACCCGTTCGCGGCCATTGCATGAGCGCTTTCATCGGTCTTACTTCGTCATAAATGGCAGCCTTACCTACCATAGAAAAATAAAGCGCTCCTACAATCAGGCCCGCCAAGGTGAATAATCCTGCCAGAAGAAATGCTAATCCTAGAGAAGAAACATCAACAAGAGTGGGCTCACCAACAGGAATCTCTAAGGGAAGATTTGATGCAATAAGGCTGGGGATCCCCACAGGGTATGATCGAAGTGTGATCAGCAAATTGAAACGCTCTGCCATCAGAGTATATAAGGTCTGAGCGGTTTCCGCCATTTCAGCAAATTCTGGCAAATCACTGACGGAAGGCAAAACCGATGCCATCCAGGCTTCTATGAGTGATTTCAGCCGTAAATGGGGAGCCAACCAGATGATTAAATCCAGCCCTACTGGAAAGAGGATCAGCGCAATATGTTTCGTGATAGCGTCAAAACCGGCGATCAAGGTGGTAAATATTCCCGGGGGAGCCGGTGCCGCGTGTGTATTGTTAGTCTCCATCAAAAGAACAATTGTACCATAAAACAGCCTCTCCTCACGCCCAGCAGGGAAATTTTTTAGTCAGATCTACCTTAATTGACTTTCCATCAAATTATGCTATTCTTTTTACAGGAGGATCCAAATGAGTATAAAAACGAACTTACTCAAGCAGGCTGACATCTTTTTTGATTTCTCTCAAACTCAACTGGAACTTGTCGCCAATTTATGCCAGGAGCGCACTTTCGATAATGGCGATATCATATTTTACGAACACACCAACAGTGACGAACTATATATAATTACGCAGGGAAAGGTTGATATTTTTATCAATCCAAATCTGGCTGGTAGAAATTCTGGTAATAATACGAATTTATTATCAATTGCGATGCTGCAGCGGGGGCAATCATTCGGTGAAATTGCACTTGTCGACCAGGGATTAAGGTCTGCTACTGCGCAAGCGGCGCAAAACAAAACCAAATTGCTTGTTATCCGTAGCAGTGAGCTCAGAAAACTATGTGACGTTTATCCCCAGCTAGGCTATCAACTAATGTTCAATCTAGCTGCTGATCTTTCCATGAAAATCCGCAATACCGACCTTCGAATCAGGGAAGAATTGCTCTATAGTCGGAAGAATAAATAATTCATAAAAGCCATTTAGGGTGTCTTGACCATATATTTTCGTGCTTGTAGAATCTTTGTATCCAAAAATGGGGTGGTTGCAAGAAGTGAGCAACGAAATTGCTTTAATGGATTGCGGATGTTAGCTTCCAAAGACTACTCTAGGTTATTGTATGTTCAGCTACGAAAGGAGGCAGCAGCGATAAAATTAAATCTAATTTGTTCCCTGTTCCCCAGTAAAGTTTCCTATCCAAATTTTTTCACTTCCGAGGAGGAAGAAGTATGTTAAAGCGAAGTTTTATTATTGTAGGTCTGCTGGTTATTGCCAGCATGGCTCTGGCAGCATGTGGTGGGCCGACCTTCGAATGTGAAGACCCCATTGGCTGTGTCACTTATGGCGCCGATGAGCCCATTCGCATCGCATCCGCGCTGGTAATTTCCGGTCCTAACACGGACTTGGGCACTGACTCACAGTACGGCGTTGAAATCGCAATCGATTTCAAGGGCGAAATTATGGGTCATGCAATTGAACTTCAGGCCGAGGACGATGGCTGCTCCGCTGAGGGTGGTCAGTCTGCTGGTCAGAAGATTGTCTCCGACCCCACAATTGTGGCTGTCGTTGGCACAAGCTGCTCCGGTGCTGGCGTCCCCATGTCCGAGGTCGTTTCTGAAGCTGGTTACGCGATGGTATCCCCCTCCAACACGTCACCTGCCCTGACCGACCCCGAAAGCGCCTGGAATCCTGGCTACCTGCGCACTGCACACAACGACAAGGTGCAGGGTAAGGCCATGGCTGATTTCGCCTATAATGTCTTGGGCGTAACCAGTGCTGCCGCCATTCATGATGGTGACCCCTACACCGAGGGTCTGGCCGCTGTGTTTGCTGCATCCTTTGAAGAGCTGGGCGGAACCATCGTCGAGTTCACCGCTGTCAACAAGGGTGACACCGATATGCGACCGGTTCTCTCTGCGGTTGCCGCTGCAGGACCTCCCGAACTGCTTTACTACCCCGTCTTCACCGCTGAGGGTGGTTTCTTGACCAAGCAGGCCAAAGAGGTTTCTGGCTTAGAAGGTACCGTTCTGTCTGCCGCTGACGGCATGATCTCCGATGCGGCCATCGAGGCCGTTGGTGAAGCTGGTGAAGGCATGTACTTCTCCGGTCCGGATCTGTCATTCTCCGGTGGTCTGTACGAAGACTTCATTGCCAAGTACGAAGAGAAATATGGCGCCAAGCCAATCTCGGTTTTCCACGCACATGCCTTTGATGCCGCGAACATGATCTTCGCCTGCATCGAGGAAGTTGCCATGCAAGATGGCGACTCAATTCACATTGGCCGCCAGGCTCTGCGCACCTGCCTCTATGCTACCTCTGGTTTCGAGGGCATTACCGGCGAGCTGACTTGCAACGAATACGGTGACTGCGCCGACCCGAAGATTTCTGTGTCGCAGCTCAACGGTGGAGCTTACGAGCGCATCTGGCCCTAATTCCAATTAGGTCAATCGCGAATAAGTAACCAATAAATTAGGGATGGGTTCATGATAAAATCAGCGAACCCATCCCTTTATGTGAGAGAAGAGGAGATAATCCATGCTTCGACGCCTTCAAGATATAAACGTTCTTGATCTCGTCCTGTGGGTTTTCCGAGCAGTTATCATTATCGTTGTTGTTTGGGGAACGATCGCAACGATTATTGAAAACCCTTACCCCGCAGTCACCTGGACAGAAACGATCATCGCTGGAATTGCTCAGGGCAGTTTATATGCCCTCATCGCCATCGGCTACACGCTAGTTTATGGTGTTCTGTTTATGATCAATTTTGCTCATGGTGAATTCTTCATGTCAGGCATCATGACAGCCACTATTTTCCTGGCTCAACCTATGGGCGAATCTGGTTTTCTGGATACATACCCCTTTATCAGTATCCTGCTAATAACCGTCGTTACAGTACTCGTATCCGTTGGCATTGCCCTGCTAACCGAGCGAGTCGCATACCGCCCCTTACGAAAAGCCCCCCGCTTGGTTCCATTGATCACAGCAATTGGGGCTTCTTTCTTTTGGCAAAACTTCATTAGAGGCTTGTATGGCTCTGAAGTAAAACCATTCCCACAGATGGCAATCATGGCAGGCAAAGTAAGTATTGCTGGATTTCCTATCCTAAAGTCTCACATTGTTGTCATCGTTGCTACAATCTTGATGCTGATTGGTTTGTACGTCTTCGTGATGAAAACCAAGACTGGCAAATCGATCCGAGCCGTAGCTGAAAACAAAGATGTTGCTGCTCTCATGGGCATCGACGTCGATCGAGCAGTCAGCACAACCTTTGCCTTAGGTTCTGCCATGGCTGGCATTGCCGGCATTCTATATGCTTTTGTCTTTCGGCAAGTGCACTTCTACATGGGATTCATTCCGGGCATCAAAGCTTTCACCGCAGCAGTACTCGGCGGAATTGGAAGTATTCCCGGCGCAGCCTTGGGTGGTCTTTTCTTAGGGATGTTCGAGTCTGTAGGTCCTGGTCTTTTCCTGGAAGGCTTAGGAATTCCTGCACCTCATCAGCTTAAAGATGTCATCGCATTTACTATGCTCGTCTTGATCCTGATCTTCCGACCGCAAGGCATTTTAGGCGAACGACTGGCCGAAGAGAAAGCGTGAGGTAACTTCCATGACTGACAAAAAACGCATCGACATTCGTGAGGTTATCAATCAAGGGCTTCTGGCTGGTCTGGTTGCTCTAAGCCTCAGCGTAATCGGTTTTATTTCCTTGCTTGGCGAACGTGAGATGATTGCCGGCATCTTTACCATGGGACATGTATTTCTGTTCGCAGCGCCCGTTGGAATTGCCTCTGTATTAGCGGAAAAAATCAAACATGAAAATACTGGTAAAGTTTTGGGGTTTGGTTTTCTGATCGGAGTAATAACAGCTCTGCCGCTTATCGTATTGATCATTTTAGCAACTTCATTTGACATTCGTCAATTCCTGGTAAATGTTTCCCCAGAACTCATCCACTTGCTCACTTTTGGGCAAAATCTGGTTGTTGGCAGCATAATGCTTGTGGTGATCACTGGCATCTTAAGCCTGCTCGCTGCTGGATTACGTCTACTCCCTGAAATATGGCGGAGACCAATCACCAGTGGTTTAGCCTGGACACTCCTTTTTGGTACATTTTCGGAAATTTTGCTCAGCAGAGTTCGAGCATTTTTCGGACGAGGCGTAGCAAAACTCGTCTTCTCTGGCAAAGCACTAAATCCTATTACGGCGTTGCTTATTCTTATAATCGCAGCTGCAATTGCTTACTGGAATGTAACCAAGAGATCCAAATCCGAACAAAAAGAGGTAGAGGTATCACCAGAAAAACAACAGAAATCGCAAAGAATTCGAGTTGTTGTTGGCATTATTTCTTTGTTGATCTTGCCCTTACTGTTGGGAACTTACCTCTCTGAGGTGATGAACAATGTTGGCATTTATGTACTAATGGGGCTGGGTCTCAATATTGTGGTAGGGTTTGCAGGTCTTCTCGACTTGGGTTACGTAGCGTTCTTTGCTATTGGAGCCTATGTCATGGGCATTTTGACATCTGAGGGGCACCTTGGGCTCGGTTTTACTTTTTGGACAGCCCTGCCGTTCAGTGTGCTTGCATCCACTCTTTTTGGCATCCTTCTAGGTATTCCGGTTCTGCGCATGCGCGGTGATTACCTTGCTATCGTTACGCTGGGATTTGGAGAGATCATCCGCATCTTAGCTCTCTCTGATATGCTGAAGCAATTTATTGGTGGTGCGCAAGGAGTGCTACAGATACCAAAACCAAGTATTTTTGGTTATGATCTGACAAAGCCCGAAGCGCTATATTATATTATTCTCATTGGAGTGCTCATAGCAGCTTTCGTTTCTTGGAGGCTGCGAGATTCACGCCTGGGACGGCAATGGATGGCCTTGCGCGAGGATGAAACGGTTGCCGAGGCAATGGGCATCAACCTTGTAAATACAAAGCTATTAGCTTTCGCTACGGGTGCTGCATTTTCAGGTCTTGCTGGTGCGATTTTTGCAAGCAAGCTGACTTCCATCTTCCCCCACAGCTTCAACCTGATTGTTTCGATCAACGTGCTCTCGCTGATCATCGTGGGTGGTATTGGCAGTTTACCAGGAGTTGTTGTTGGTGCTCTAATTCTCGTGGGTCTCCCTGAATTACTTAGAGAATTCGCTGAACACCGCCTACTCATGTACGGAGCCCTGTTGATCGTAATGATGTTGGCAAAGCCTGAAGGGTTCTGGCCATCTGAAACCATAAAACGCGAACTTCATGCTCATAAAGAGTTTGAAGCAGGCAGCAGCGATTAGCATTCATTGAGAGGATATCACTATGCTTGTCCTATCTTCAAAAGGTGTAACAAAACAGTTTGGCGGCCTGGTGGCGGTCAATCAATTTGATTTCGAGCTGCCCGAAGGCAAAATCGTCAGCATTATCGGTCCCAATGGCGCTGGAAAAACTACTTTTTTCAACTGCATCACAGGTTTCTACGAATTCGACCAAGGGACGATTGAATTCGATGGAACCATCGTGAATGGAAAATCCCCCGACCAGATCACTCGCTTGGGAATTTCGCGTACGTACCAAAATATCCGTCTTTTTTCCAACATGACAGCCATTGAAAATATATTGGTCGGGCGTGAACGCCACTACAAGACTTTTTGGGTAGAATCAATTTTCCAGACAAAACGAGTCAAAGATGAAGAAGCCGAATCAACCGAAGAGGCCATCCGCATCTTGAACTTCGTTGGTCTCCAGGGATTAGGCGATCAATTAGCCACCAACCTACCTTATGGTGCACAGCGTCGGCTAGAGATTGCTAGAGCATTAGCCAATGAACCAACGCTTTTACTCTTAGACGAACCCACAGCGGGCATGAACCCCCATGAAACTGCCGAGATGATGCGCTTTATTCTGCATTTGCGAGATGAGCTTGGCATTACTATACTGCTCATCGAACACGACATGAAGGTCGTTATGGGCATCAGTGAAGATATCTCGGTGATGGACTTCGGCATGAAAATTGCCGAAGGAACTCCCGCTGAAATTCAACGCAACCCTCGCGTAATTGAGGCTTATTTGGGCCGCGGTGCAGCCGCTCAGGCTTGATGGAGAAAAACTATGGCATTGCTTGAAGTCAACAACATACACGCATACTATGGAAATATCCAGGCGCTGAGAGGCATTTCCCTAACCGTAGAAAAAGGCGAGATTGTTTCACTCATTGGCGCAAACGGAGCTGGAAAAACTACTATCCTGCGCTGCATTAGCAGGTTGGTTGGCCTCAGAGAAGGCTCGATCACCTTGGATGGTGAAGATCTTTCCAAATCCAAAGCTCACGAATTGGTTTATAAGGGCATTGCTATGGTCCCCGAAGGACGTGGTGTTTTCGCCAAACTAACAGTCGAAGAAAACCTTGAAATGGGTGCCTTCTCACGAGACGATCAAGATGGAATTGATAATGATCTTGACCGTGTTTTCAGTTTGTTTGAGCGCCTCAAAGAACGCCGCAACCAGGTAGCGGGAACCCTATCCGGAGGAGAACAGCAAATGCTGGCTACCGGGCGCGCGCTCATGGCTCGCCCCAGTCTGATGCTGATGGATGAGCCTTCCATGGGTTTGGCACCTATCCTGGTTGAGGGCATTTTCGATACCATCAAAGAGATCAACGCCGAAGGAACAACTATTCTTTTGGTAGAGCAAAACGCCACCATGGCGCTGCAAGTAGCCAATCGAGGTTATGTGCTGCAGACCGGGGAAATTGTCCTGGACGATACCGCAGAGAACTTACAGAAGAACGAAATGGTGCAGAAAGCTTATTTGGGTATCGATTAATCCCTGCCCATCATAGGGATTTCCAAAGCGCAGTGGTGGTAGAATAACCCTTCACTGCGCTTTTTGATTTCATCACTCAAGGGATATACCATGCTAATTCTTAATTCCGAAGAAGTGCGCAAGGCACTCCCCATGGATGCCGCCATTCAGGCAATAAAGTCAGCCTACGCAGCTCTTTCCTCAGGAGTGGTTGAGATGCCCTTGCGCGCTCACCTTTCCATAATTTCCGAGGAAGCTGTCAGCCTTATCATGCCTGCGTATGTTCAAGCCAAGGAAAATGCCCTAGCAGTTAAAGTGGTGTCCGTATTCCCCAATAATCATGAACGCAATCTCCCCAGGATCAATGCCGCGGTGCTGGTGCTTGATGCCAAAACAGGCGTACCTCAAGCTCTTCTCGAAGGTGGTATGTTGACAGCTATTCGTACTGGTGCTGCTTCTGGCGCATCCATAGATATATTGTCTCGGCCCGATAGCAAAACAGCCGCCATTTTCGGAGCAGGTGTACAAGGGCGCACGCAGCTCGAGGCAGTTTGTACTGCGAGATCCATAGAAACTGCATGGATATTTGATTTAGATTCTAACCAGGCAGCAAAGTTTGTCGAAGAAATGAGCGGACAGGGATCGATTCCTGACGACCTCAGGGTTGCTCCTACACCTGAAGAGGCCATTGCCGAGGCAGATATCATCTGCACAGCCACAACTTCGACATCACCCGTCTTTCCCGAGCAAGCTGTCAGAGCTGGGACCCATATCAGCGGAGTTGGTTCATATACCTTAGAGATGATCGAAGTACCCCCCGAAATCACTCAACGCGCCCACGTTTTCGTGGATTCGCGCCAAGCCATCATGGATGAAGCCGGTGAACTGGTCGCAGCCATCAAGCAGGGTTTTATCAACCAAGATGCCTTCATTGAACTTGGGGATGTGATCAATGGAGTAACCCCTGGGCGAGAGGATGCTGATAAAATCACTTTCTTCAAATCTGTCGGCGTTGCCGTTCAGGATGCAATGGCAGCGCAACTTGCCCTCTCCAATGCAAGAAAACTGGGGCTCGGACAGGAAGTCGAATGGTAACGTTCAAACGTTAATCGTTGGACGTTGAAAAACCTTTTCAATAGGATTATTTATGTCATTTCCAGATACAGCGAACATTGTCATCATCGGCGGCGGGGTAATGGGTGCCAGTACTGCTTACCACTTAGCGGCGCGAGGGGTCAAAGATATTCTACTACTCGAAAAAGATGAATTCTTTGGTACAGGCGCAACGGGGCGTTGTGCAGGCGGCGTGCGCTATCAGTTCTCCACCGAGGTCAATATCCGTCTTTCATTAGCCAGCTTGCCTATGTTGGAGCGCTTTGAAGATGAATTCGGTCAGGCCATCGATTACCGCCAACTGGGCTATCTCATGCTGCTGACCAATGAAAAAGATATTAAGACTTTTCGGCACAACGTCGAACTACAACACAGCCTGGGCGTGATGACGGAATGGCTGGATCAAGCAGAAGTCCGTCGACGTGTTCCCGTACTGAACTCCGATGATGTTATTGCAGCCACAAATTACCCTAAAGATGGTGTAGTCGATCCCAATGGGGTTGTGATGGGCTACATCTCTGCTGCACAAGGTTTGGGAGTTAAGGCAATCAACGAGGTTGCCGTAACTGGGATCAACATCGAGAACGGCAAAATCACGGGGGTGCAGACATCCGCTGGAAAGGTGTCCACTCCTGTTGTTGTCAATGCGGCTGGACCCTGGGCAAGCGTCATCGGCCAAATGGCAGGCATTCCAATTCCGGTTACGCCCCTAAGACGACAGTGGCTTACCACCACTCCACTCCCTGATCTTTCGCCAGATTTTCCATTTGTGATCGACTTCGCACAATCATTATATTTCCATCCTGAAGGTAAAGGTCTGCTGACTGGCAAATCCAGCCCAAACGAGCAGCCCGGGTTCAGCCAAAACGTGGACATGGAATGGGAACTTGTTCATTTGGAAGCGGCCATCAAACGATTGCCCTTGTTAGAAAAGGCTGGCTTGGCATCACGTGTGGCTGGCTTATACGAAAACACTCCCGACGCTCACCCTATCTATGGCGAGACTCATATCGAAGGTTTCTTTATCGTCACCGGTTTTTCGGGCCATGGCTTTATGCACGGACCGATCTCGGGCTTACTCATGGCTGAGATCATCTTGGATGGCAAATCATCCACCGTCGATGTGTCTATGCTCGATCTGGCACGCTTTGATGAGGGCCGATTGATCCACGAATACAATGTAATTTGATCCAATCTAAACGTTAAACGGAGTCTCAATGTCTTCTG
>JACKQG010002875.1_pt1 | contig 21851 bp, 19 predicted proteins | sample 8237621 | NCBI WGS metagenome assembly JACKQG01 (sample SAMN15677084, study PRJNA649215) | marine metagenome | biome: marine; feature: Black Sea; material: saline water; isolation source: suspended particulate matter (SPM) from the Black Sea western gyre | collected 2013-06-09/2013-06-10 | depth... | reverse complement strand
TCTTCGCGAGGAGGCCGTGGATAGAACATCCCAGGCGATTCGACAGTCGCTCGAGCGTTTCGAGACTGCGGAGTAGACGAGGATACAAATGAAGTTCAATGCAGATGAAATCGCTTCGGTCCTCCGGCAGGAGATCGAACAGTTTGACAGCCAGGTTGACGTGCGCGAAGTCGGAACGGTGATCGAGGTCGGCGACGGCATCGCCCGAGTCCACGGCCTCTCGAACGTCATGGCCAGCGAGATGGTGCAGTTCTCCGACGGCGTGGAAGGGCTGGCTTTCAACCTGGAAGAAAACAGCGTCGGAATCATCATTCTCGGCGACTACCTCGAAATCAACGAAGGCGACGAGGTCAAATCGCTGGGGCGTCTTTTGTCGGTGCCTGTCGGCGAAGCGGTGATCGGCCGCGTGATGGATCCGCTGGGCAATCCGCTGGACGGCAAAGGCCCCATCGACGCGACCGAACGACGCCCCGTGGAGGTGATCGCCACGGGCGTGGCCCAGCGTCAGCCGGTGAGAGAATCGTTGCAGACGGGTCTGAAGGCTGTCGATTCCATGACGCCCATCGGCCGGGGCCAGCGTGAATTGATCATCGGCGACCGCAAGACCGGCAAGACGGCCATCGCGATCGATACCATCATCAATCAACGCGATTCGGGCGTGAAGTGCTTCTACGTGGCAATCGGGCAGAAGGACTCGTCCGTTGCCGGTATGATCGCGGAACTGGAAAAACACGGCGCCATGGACTACACGACCGTGATCGTGTCCGGTTCCAGTTCGCCGGCACCGCTGCAGTACGTCGCCCCGTACGCCGGCACGGCGATGGCCGAACATTACATGTTTAACGGCGAGCACGCCCTGATCGTGTACGACGATCTGTCGAAACAAGCTGTAGCTTACCGCCAGCTTTCGCTGCTCATGCGTCGACCGCCGGGTCGCGAAGCCTACCCTGGCGACGTGTTTTATTGTCACAGCCGGCTTCTGGAGCGTTCGGCCAAGTTGTCCGATGCACTGGGCGGCGGTTCGCTCACGTCGCTGCCGATTGTCGAGACGCTCGAGGGCGAAGTCTCCGCGTATATCCCGACGAACGTGATTTCGATTACCGACGGTCAGATCTACCTTCAGCCCGACTTGTTCTTTGCCGGCCAACGTCCGGCGATGAACGCTGGTATTTCGGTCTCGCGTGTGGGCGGTGCCGCGCAGGTAAAAGCCATGAAGAAAGTCGCCGGCGGTCTGCGATTGGACCTGGCGGCGTTTCGCGAGTTGGAGGCGTTCGCCCAGTTGGGCACGGAGTTGGACAAGGCGACACAGTCACGTTTGGATCGCGGTTACCGGATGGTGGAACTGCTGAAACAGCCGCAGTACAAGCCGATGCACGTAGTCGACCAGGTGTTCGGCATTTTCGCCGGCACGCGAGGGTACTTGGATGCTGTGCCAGCACGCGAAGTGGGGGCCTGGGAAGAAGCAATGCTGACATTCATTCACGATCGCAAGAACGATCTGTGGCAGAAACTGGACGAGACGAAAGACTTGACCGACGAACTGGAAGCCGAGATGCACGCGGCGATGAAGGAGTTCAACGAACACTACCTGACCGCGGGCGGTGGAGCTGAGACCAAGAAGTAGGTCCCGGCTGCCGGACGGGACCTGGACCTGCAGGGGACGGAATCGGAGGTCCCGCTCGGCAAGCGGGACCTACACTAACCCCCTGGTTCCCGAGCAGAGTTTGGGAACGAGAGGAAAAGCATGGCTAATCCTAGAGCACTTGACAAACGCCGAAAGTCAATTCGCAACATCCGCAAGATCACGCGGACCATGGAATTGATCGCCACCGCGCGCTTCAAGAAAGCGATGGACCGGGCGACGGCTGCGACGGCGTATGCTCGCCATATGACCAACATCGTGGCGGGTCTGGCTCAGGCTGGATTGGAGGTCAGCCATCCGCTTCTGGAAGGACGCGAGGAGACCAAGACGGCGGCGCTGCTGGTCATTACCTCGAATCGTGGTCTATGCGGCGGTTACAACTCGAGCGTACTTCGCCAATTCATGGGACGATATGGCGAACTGAAAGAGCAGGTCCCCGGTTTGCTGATCGATGTATCGGGCAAGCGTGGGCTCTCGGCCATGCGGTACCGAAAGATCGATGTCCGCCATACCTATACCCAGTTCGAAGACCGTCCTCGATTCGAAGACGTCGAGGAGATTGCCACCGGCTACCTAGACTCCTATCTGCTGGGCGACTTGGATCGTCTGGACGTGGCGTACACAAAGTTCCTGAGCAGTTCGAAGCAGGCCGCGGTCGTCGAGACTCTCCTGCCACTGGGCTCGCTGACCGAAGCGACGGAGGGGGAGCAGAAGAAGAAAGACGAAGACGCAGCCGCGGAACTGCAATACGAGTTCTTACCGTCGGCCGAAAGCATCTTGAAGGAGATCGTGCCGACCAGCTTCAAGGTGCGTCTGTTTAAGTGTTTCCTCGATGCGGCGGTCAGCGAACAGCTCGCTCGCATGGTCGCGATGAAGATGGCCACGGACAACGCGTCGGACATCATCAAGCGTTTGTCCATGATGTACAACCGCGCACGCCAGGCACGCATCACGCGCGAAATCATGGAAGTGATTGGCGGTTCGGAAGCGTTGAACGAATAACACAACAGGTGAAGGTTAACCGTCGGGCAAGAGAGCCTGACCTACGAGTAGCAAGAGTGAAAAATGGCGACAGCAACCGAGACCAAGAATGTGGGACGAGTCACTCAAGTCATCGGATCGACTTTCGACGCCGAATTCCCCGAGGACAAGCTGCCCGCGATCTACAACGCGGTGAAAGTCCAATCGGAGCATAAAGGCGTCACGCTGAATCTGACGGGCGAAGTGCAGCAGCATCTGGGTGGCAACCGCGTCCGCTGCGTGGCGTTGGGCAGCACCGACGGGATGGTTCGAGGCCAGGACTGTGTCGATACGGGCGGCCCCGTGTCGGTGCCCGTTGGCGAAGTCACGCTGGGGCGCGTCTTCAATCTGTTGGGCGAACCGGTGGACGAACGCGGCGATGTGCAGGCCGAGGAATATTGGCCCATCCACCGCGACTCTCCCCTGGTCAGCGAACTGTCGACCAGTACAGAGCTGTTCGAGACGGGCATCAAGGTGATCGATTTGCTGACGCCGTTCGTCCGCGGCGGCAAAGCGGGGCTGTTCGGTGGTGCCGGTTTGGGCAAGACCGTGATCCTGACCGAGTTGATCGCCCGTATTGCAAGTGCTCACGGTGGCTATTCCGTATTCGCGGGCGTTGGTGAACGGACGCGTGAAGGAACCGATCTGTGGCTGGAAATGCAGGAGGCCAAGATCGGCGATACGGGCCGCAGTGTGATCGAGCAGACATGCATGGTGTTCGGGCAGATGAACGAACCGCCGGGTGCCCGCCTGCGAGTTGGGCTGTCGGCATTGACGATGGCCGAATACTTCCGCGACACGACGGGCAAGGACACTTTGCTGTTCATCGACAACATTTTCCGGTTTTCGCAGGCCGGCAGCGAGGTATCCGCCCTGCTGGGCCGCATGCCCTCGGCCGTTGGCTACCAGCCGACGCTGGCCACGGAAATGGGGGCCTTGCAAGAGCGAATCGCTTCGACGAGCAAGGGGGCGATCACGTCGGTGCAAGCCGTGTACGTGCCGGCCGATGACCCGACAGATCCGGCTCCGGCAACGGCATTCAGCCAGTTGGACGCATTCATTTACCTGGAACGAGCGATCACCGAGAAAGGAATCTATCCGGCGATTGACCCGCTTGCTTCGTCCAGCCGCATCCTCGATCCGCAGTACGTCGGGGATCGCCACTATGCAATCGCTCGTCGCGTGCAGACGACCTTGCAGCGCTATCGCGAGCTACAAGATATCATCGCGATCCTTGGTGTGGACGAATTGAGCGAGGAAGACAAACAGGTCGTGCATCGTTCCCGCCGCATCGAGCGTTTTCTGTCGCAGCCGTTCCTGGTGGCGGAGGTATTCACCGGCAAACCAGGGGAAATTACGAACCTGGAAGACACGATTACCAGTTTCGAGGAAATCTGCGACGGCAAATGGGACCATTTGCCCGAACAAGCCTTCATGTACGTCGGTCCCATCGAACAGGCGGAAGAGCAGGCCAAGAAGATGGCGAAAGAGGCGTAAGGTGCCATGACTCGGTTAAGTTGCACGGTTGTCACACCGGAAGAAACGGCGTTGGACGAGCAAGTCGAATTTGCTGCTCTGCCGCTGTATGACGGCGAAATCGGCATCGGTTTCAACCACACGCCCCTGGTCGGCCGGCTGGGATACGGCGAGATGCGTCTGCGATCCGGCGACAAGGTGTCGCGTTACTATGTGGATGGCGGTTTCGTCCAAGTCGTCGATAATACAGTCACCATTCTGACCTCCCGCGCCGTCGCGGCGGGCGAAATCGACGCGGATTCCGCCAAACAGCAGCTCGCCACCGCGTTGGAAAGGCCGGCAAACACCCCCGAGTTGCTCGAAATCCGAGATCGGCTGGTCAGCCAGGCCCGAGGGCAAACGCGCGTGGCTCGTCGATCCGAGCAATGACCTTCCCGTAGCTGAATTCGCAAAAATTCAGGGGCGGCATTTCTACAGATTCAGCTACGAATCGGTGCCAGACTGTTCCTGCCCTGCTGCGTTACGGGGTCGTGACAAGTTGGCCGCCTGCCGCCATAATCTACCCTTTGTCCGATCACGGGAGGGCGAGGCTCCCGCCGAGCCGGGTCTTCCGACACTTCGCGGCTCGGCAGGAGCCTCGCCCTCCCAACTTCAGACGAGGCCCAGCACGTCAGGCTTTTCAGCCTGACCGAATCGAGCCTCACCCCCCTTTCCTCCGAGGATTTCCGTGAACGGTCCCGACTTCAATAAGACTGAACTAATACCAGTCATCGCCCAAGACGACGAAACCGGCGTTGTCCTGATGCTGGCGTACATGAACCAAGACGCCTACGACGAGACGCTGCGCACCGGGCGTGTCTGCTACTGGAGCCGCAGCCGCAGTAGGCTGTGGCGAAAGGGCGAGGAAAGCGGCAACGTCCAGGAACTGAAAAGCGTCTACTACGACTGTGACGCCGACACGTTGCTGGTGAAAGTGAACCAGATCGGCGGTGCGGCGTGTCATGAAGGATACCATAGCTGCTTTTTCCGCAAGATAGATCCCGAGACGCGCGATGTGGAGATCCAGGGCGAGCGCGTGTTTGATCCCGCCGAAGTATACAAGAAGAGCTAAACGACCATGTCCGATCAGATTCTCAAGTTAGGTATTCCGGCCGGCAGCCTTCAAGAGGCTACGGCGCAACTGTTTCGTCGCGCCGGGTACAAGATCAGCTTCTCCTCGCGATCCTACTATCCCACGATCGACGACGACGAAGTAGATTGCCTTCTGATCCGTGCGCAGGAAATGGCTCGTTATGTCGAACAGGGCATTCTGGACGCCGGGATCACGGGTTACGACTGGGTGCTGGAAACGGGCGCGCAGGTCGTCGAAATCAGCGAGCTGGTGTTCTCCAAAGTCAGCCGGCGGCCCGTGCGTTGGGTCTTGTGCGTACCGGAGGATTCGCCGGTCCAGAGCGTCAAAGACCTGGAAGGCAAACGGATCGCTACCGAGGCAGTTGGCCTGACGCAAAGCTACTTGACCAAACATGGCGTTAGCGCCAAGGTCGAATTCTCGTGGGGCGCTACGGAGGTCAAACCTCCGCGGCTGGCCGACGCAATCGTCGAGGTGACCGAAACGGGCAGCTCGCTGCGTGCCAACAACCTGCGCATCCTCGACGAGGTGTTGCAGAGCACGACGCGCCTGATCGCCAACCATCAGTCCTACGCCGACGCGTGGAAGAAGGAGAAGCTGGACAACATCGCACTGATGCTCCAATCATGCCTGAATGCCGAGGGCAAAGTCGGGCTGATGATGAACGTCCCCAAGGATCATCTGCAAGACGTCCTCGACGTGCTGCCGGCGCTGCAGAAACCCACGATATCAGCCCTATCCGATCCCGACTGGGTGGACGTAAACACGATTATCGACGAATCGGTCGTCCGCTCGATTGTGCCGCAACTTAAAGCCGCCGGAGCCACAGGCATCGTCGAGTACGCCATCAACAAAATCATCGATTGACGTCGTGCCACAATTAGTCGAGTTTCGGGCGTCCGGGAGTTGCTCTCGAGAGGCCGGTGGCGTCTATTCATGCCTCGTTACAGTCCCGTTACGCAAGCAACCGCTCGATCGGCTAGAATGGTCCTGTTGGAGTTCACGCTTCAGCGTGTTCTTTCTTTCCGTGCCCACGAAGACACGCTGAAGCGTGAACTCCAACGGTCGGTGGCAGATGGCCGGTGCACTGCCCAATCGCGAAAGTACAGCCAATTAGCGACGGGAAGGAAGGTAGCAATGAAAGCGTGCGTTTCATTCACAATGGCAGGTTTGTTTCTTTTTATCTCTGGCGTGGCCCTAGCAGAGGATAGCGACCAAGCTCGCACGATTTCGGTGTCGGGCACGGCCGTGATGAAGGCCGCACCTGACCAGGTCGTGTGGCGAATCGACCTGAGCGACTTCGACAAAGATATGCGGGCGGCCAAGCAACGGAACGACACCAAGGTCCAAGCTGTGCTCGCCCTGCGCGACGATTTGGATATCGGCGAACAGGAACTCGAGACCGGCCACCTGAGCATCAGCCGCGAGTATGAACGCGGCAAATACGGCGAGCGAAATGCATTCAAGCACTATGCTGTTCGACGCAGCGTTACCATCCGCCAGACCGACTTGAAGCGGTTCGACGAGTACCTGGACAAGCTGGTCGCCAGTTCCGAGATGGAAGTCAATTTCAATTTCGAGTCCTCCAAAATGCACGAGATACGCGCTGAAACTCGATTGAAAGCGTTGGCGGTGGCCAAAGAAAAAGCAGCGGCCATGGCCGAGGTTGTCGGCGCAGAGCTCGGGCGTATCAGGACAATTCAAGAGCACTCGCCGGACAGGTCGTTTTCTTCGCCCATGTCCAACGCCGCCTTCACGCACAGCCCTCCGCCCGTGGACGTTGCCTCGGACAGGTTTGTACCGGGGGCCGTCAGCGTGCAGGTAAGCGTGTACGCCACGTTCGAATTGAAGTAGGCAAGCGGCGGCAAGAGCCTTGCGCCCGCGACGAAATCGTTTAACCCCGAGCCGGCAGGCGACGGTCGGCGTGAGTCGCTCGATGCGCCACGACCGTCGCCTGCCGGCTCGGGGTTAAACAGGGCGTAAGTTGCGGGCCCGGGTGTTGCACACCGGCGCGCGAGGCTTATGAGACCTCACTGGGCGCTGGCCCGCCCGCGATAAGTTGCTGCCCAATGTGAACTGGCCCCAGATGAAGTTTCACCTAAGTGCCCCACTCACGTGACGGGCGTCCTCTTACTGAACCAAGAGCTTGATACCGCGTGAGAGGTTCGCGTTTACGATTGATTGGGCTAACATCCTTGCACGATCCATATGAAAGCGCCGATGATCGCGGCCACGCAGACCCAGCCGACCAGGAAGCCGAAGATTGCTTGCGTGGAAGGCATGGGGATTTCCAGGCCCCACGCCGAAACGAGCATCCGTCGCGGCGGAACTTGGACGCCTTTGGGTAACGTGCATGGTGCGGGTATGACTTCGCTCGGTTGGATGGGAGTGCGAATGAGGGCGAAGTACCGCTCGAGCTTCTTTTCGTTGACCGAAGGTGTGAGCAAACTGACGACCACGCCCGAGACCAATCCGGCACCCAAATAGAAGACCATCTGCCACGGCAGATACAGGGCCTTTTCGCCATCCGCCTCCACGACTAAACGGAGCGATTCGGCGGCCGGGCATCCGGCGATCCACTCGATGACAAGAGACTGAGCGGACAGCCACCAAGTGCCTAGCGCGGCCAGTGTCGCGGCCCACGCTCCGGCCGAGGTCATCCGGCGCCAGAACAAACCTAGCCAGAAGGCGACGCCCAGCATGGGCGAGATTTTCCAGAAGATCTCCAGCCCTTTGACGACGTCTTCCACCCAGTACGCGAAGGCCACTCCGCCCACGACTACCACCAGCGACGAAAGGCGCGCGACCCACAAGTAATGGCGAGGCGAACGGCCCGGTGCCAACGGCTTGTAGAGATTCTCGGCGAACAGGCCCGCCGACGACACCATGAAGGCGTCGCACGAACTCATTACCGATGCCAACAAGCCGGCGATAAACAAGCCCAGCATGCCGGGCATGACACCAGGGAGTATGTCACGAGCCACTTGCCCGAAGACCTTATCCGGGTGAATCTCCGTATCGGCGAAGTATGCCACCGCCGCCAGGCCCGTCAAACACCAGGCGATGGTGCAGACACGCTTGATCAGGCTGCCGCACATGAACCCGACCTGGCCATCCAACTCGGTCCGACCGGCAGCGCAATTGCCCATGGTGTGCGGCTGCGTGACAATCCCAACGAGCGCATTCAAAGCGATCACGATGATGTAGAACAGGCCGATGTCCTCTGGAGCGACCAACGAAAACATGTTGCGATCCGGCGCTGCTTGCGGCACCGACTGCTGCAGGCCCTCCATTCCACCCACGGCGTGGAAGATGTAAGGCAGCAGGAGAAACGAGAAGAAGATCGTCAAGACGCCCTGAAGGAAGTCCGTGATGATCGCTGCCCCCAGCCCTCCGGCAACGCCGTATACCACGAACAGAACCGTCATCAGCGCGATCGCCCATTCGGCATTGACGCTGCCGCCGGTCGTAGCGTCGATCACCGCGCTCGATCCCTTGAGCATCACACCGATGTTCACCGAGTACAATGCGAGACTCACCACGGCGTATAGCATCGCCACGGACCGATTAAACCTAAGCTCGAAGACGTCGGCCGTGGTCAAGGCGCGGAAGCGCCGCATCATGGGTGCGATCAGCCAGTAGAAAGGCGAGGCGAACAGCCACAGCCACTGGTACCAGATGCCCGACACACCGTTGGTGTACGTCTTCGACGCGACGCTGACCGCCTGATCCGAGTGCGTGCCAGCGCCGAAGGTGAAGAAGATCATAAAGACCTTGCCGAAGCGGCGGGGCATAACGAAGTCGTCCAGGCTGGTAACCCGTCGTGCCGACCACACACCGACCGCCACGATGATTACAAAATACACCGCCACCGCGCTCAGATCGGCTAAATGCAGTCCCGCCACCTCGCTGCCTCCTACTGACTATCGAATTTGTGGACTGGCGACATTCTAACCACAGGTGACATCGAATGATTTTGCCCGACAATCATTTTGCCCGAAAAGACGAGGCAGAATCGTCTTTGGGCAAAATCATCATGCAACCGTCGCGTTCCGTCACGTAGTCCGTCGCTACTTCGACAATCTGTCGGCTCCGTCGGTCAGCCATTCGAGCGAGAACCGGGCCAGGCGGATCCACTCGCGACGATGCGTCTGGCCACCTTCGTACACGCAACCGATCGTCATGTCGGGCAGCACGACCAAGCACGAGTAGGCGGACGGACCGGGATGAATCTGCTTCGAAATGGCCCACGTCTTGCCTTCGTCGTAGCTCAAACGGACCGTCATCTTCTCGCGAGTCCGGGTGCTGGCCGGGTTCGAGAACAGGATGCGGTTTCTATCATACTCCGGCGCGGCCGTGTAGCGGATGATGCTGCCCTGGCAATGGGGCGTTATCAACGTCTGGTCGTGATACGGCTCGGTCCAGGTCTTGCCGCCATCTGTGCTCAGGGACACGGCCCGACGGTGCGCCTCGCGCGGCGGCCAGTTGCGAGTGTTCATCATCAACGTGCCATCGACCAATTCGACGATTTCCGGCTCGCTGGTGTGGTCGTCGGGCACGTTGCCGCCAAGTTGCCATGAACGGCCGTGATCGTCGCTGAAGAACACGTGCGACCAGCACTGCTTTTTGCCGGCATTCGTGTGGTTCGAGGGGATCATCAGTCGCCCCTTGTAAGGCGGTCGGGTCAGTTGAGTGCCGTGGCCCGGACCGGTTGCGTACCAGGTCCACCAGTCGATTTTGACATCTTTGGTGATTTCGCGCGGCTTGGCCCACGTTGCTCCGTCGTCATCGCTGTGAGTGACGAACACGCGATCGTTGTCGCGACAGAAGGCCAACCAGACCGTTCCGGTCTGACGATCAACCACGACCGTGGGATTGCCAATGGTGATCTTGGCCGACCCGCCGTCTTCGTAGATCAATTGCATCGGCCCCCACATGCGGCCACCGTCGGTACTGCGTTTGAGCACGAGGTCCACGTCGCCGTGGTCACTCTGCGAAGTCTTGCGACCTTCGCAAAACGCCAGCAGCGTGCCACTATTCGTAACAACGATCGACGGAATGCGAAAAGTGTGGTAGCCGTCTTGGCCACTGACGTACACGTCGATCTGTTCGAAATCCGCAGCCACCGCAACCGAGGCAAGAACGGCGAGTGTCGCCGTCAAGAGGCTCGCTCGAACTCTTCCCAACATCGCCGGCTCCTTTCACTTCATGCGTCGTTGTGAAACACGGCCATTTGATACCCCAGTTATAACGGCTACCGTCTCGTTTGTCCCGTTGGAGTTCAAGCTTCAGCTTGTCTTCGCAGCCAAAAGTCTTTTTCTGCAGCAACCGACTTGCCCTTCGGCGGTGTACAATGCTGATGTCGAATCACACGGCTCGAAGCTGGCATCTGTACCAATGCAGAACGAGAATGGCTTGTTTAACCCGAAGCCGGAGGCGATGGCGAGCGCTACGTGTGGACGATCCATGCCATTGTCCGCCATCGCCTCCGGTTTCGGGTTAAACGAGCAAATGTGTCAAATTCCAGCGGCAGCGGTATAACGATAGGAAACAAGAACAGGTAAGGAGAAGCAACATGAACATGACGACGAATCACCGCAGACTGCTGTACGCGGCGGCCTGCTTGGCGGCAGCGATGATCATAAGTGTCGCTCCGGCGCTAGGTCAGACTTCCGACGGACAAGACTATCTGACCGCGGTCCGCGCGTATGCCGACGCCATGATCGAGCACGGCCGGGATTCGTATGGAGAAGTCCATTCGCCGTTGTTCGCCGCGGCCCTGGATCGGGAGAATATGAAACCAGGCAAGTTCGCAGGAATTGAAGGCATCCGCGGCGGCGATCGGGCGACCACCGGTGCCAACCCGATGCACGACGAGAACCTCTACCAACTCCTCTACGCCCTGACCGAGGCGACCGGTGATCGGCGGTACGCAACGGAGGCGGACAAATCGCTGAAGTGGTTCTTCGAGAATTGCCAAAGCCCGGCGACGGGGCTGATGGCCTGGGGCGAGCACATTGGCTGGGATTTTCTTGGCGAGCGCATCTGCGGTAACGACGGCGCACACGAGTTCTTCCGACCCTGGGTACTCTGGGACCGCGTGTGGAAGCTGACGCCGAAGGCGGCCGACAGTTTCGCTCGTGGACTGTGGGAACATCAGATTCGCGATCACAAGTCGGGCGAGTTTTCGCGGCACGCTCGGTGGTCGGCACATGGGCCGGGGACGAACAACGAGTATCCCAGGCACGGTGGGTTCTACATTCTGACTTGGGCGCAGGCCTACGGTCGCACAAACGACCCGGTGTACCTGACTGCGATCGAAACCCTGGTGGACATGTACAACCGATTGAGCTCGAAGAAGACGGGCATGATCCCCTGTTCGTCGAATCCGAGTCGGGCCGGGATCGTTTGGCCGGAGAGCAACCTGTCGTTGGCCATTGATCTGTGGACCGGGGCCGAGATGGTACCTGACGATTTGGCCGCCAAAATGCGGGCCCGGGCGACGAAGACCGACGAACTGTACCAGAAGCTGGCCCACGATTTCAGCCCCGACGGCGTCGGATTCGTTTCCGGCTGCAATGCCGACACGCTGGAAGCCTTCACCAGCGGCAATTGGACTCACACGCAGCCGTGGGCAACGCGTTACGGTGCTTGGACGGATGCTCAGGTCGCCATGTTCAACTATCTCCGCTGGCAGCAGTTGCCGGAAGGGACGCGCAAGGCGGGCTACCGGAAGCTACTTTTGGCTTCTGCCGATCGCTATTTGACCAGCATGCCCGACCTCAATCGTACAATCTACCCCGGCTCGCTGGGCGACGTGGTTTTCCACATGCTGACGGCCTTTGAAATCACTGGCGAAAAGAAGTACCTGGCCCGCGCCGACGAGTTTGCCCAGTTGGCGATCGAGCATTTCCTGAGCGGAGATTCCCCATTGCCGAAGGCATCGTCGCGGCACGATCACTACGAGGCGATCACTCGCGGCGATACGTTGATGATGGCCCTCTTGAAGCTGTGGCAGGCGAAACACCGGCCGGATCTGGAATTGAGCCTGATTTACAGCGACAGATAAATGTGGGTTAGTCGTGGTCTTTAAGTCCGTGCTGCCGGAACATACAATGTCCGGAGTCAAGTCAATAGTCCGCTCGGGATCTGCCGCGGCGAAGGAATCGCCGCTGGGGGCATAGGGTGAAGCTCATCTGAGGAGAAAGCAAGTGGCTGAGTTGAGAACGGAAAACCGCGACGGCGTCTTGGTCGTGTATTTTGGCGATCCCGAACTGAACGATGACCTGCGGATCAAGAAGATCGGTTCGGAATTGGCGGAACTCGCATCAGACTTGCCAGGAAAGAAGATGTTGCTCAGTTTCGATCGCGTGCTATTCATGAGTTCGTTGATGTTCGGTCAACTTGTGCTTTTGAAAAAAGTGTGCGATGCGAAGGGCGTTGCTCTCGAACTTTGTGATGTTGGCGAGGAGCTTAGTCTGATCTTCAAAACCCTTCAACTCGATACGCTAATAGATATTGGCGGTGACGAATCATCGGCCCTGTCATCCCTCCAATCCGGTTTAGCAGGGCAAGCCGCCAAGTCTCCGCCGGACTTGGCCGAGGACTATCGGGCAGCAGCCGAACAGGGCGATGCAGCTTCGCGGTACGCGTTGGCCAAATGCTACGAGGAGGGCCGGGGGGTGCCGCAGGATTTCGCAGAAGCATTCAAGTGGTGCGAGAAGGCAGCGGTCCAGGGACACGCCGATGCCGAGTACATGCTCGGCACGTGCTACGCCTTCGGAATACACGTGTCGCAGGACTATCCAGTTGCGGTGAGGTGGCATGAAAAGGCGGCGAGCCAGGGCCATCCGGACGCGCAGTACATAATGGGCTTGTCCTTCAACCACGGCCTTGCCGGCACGGAAGATCACGATGTGGCTGCGGAATGGTACCGGCAAGCAGCAGCGCAAGGCCACCAGGCAGCTAAGAAGGCGCTTGAGGAACTGGAGTCTAGCTAGTCGGTGTTGTAGAAGAATGAAGAAAGGCAGGGGAATGGGGGCAGGGGAATAGCTTAGCGAAGCATTCCCCTGCCCCTATTCCCCTGCCGTCGCCAACCATTTCTGTCGTGCGCTTATGGCGAAGAACTGCTATGATACTGTGACGGGCTGCGGGATCGTTCGGACGCAACTCAAGACGTGCGAGTTTCTCGCTTTCCAGACGGAGGAAACCCATGGAACCTGCAAGAATCGATCAGACACTGTGTTGCGACAAGTGCGGCGTCGAGTTGAAGGTTGTCAAGGACTGTGATTCCACATGTCTCTGCAACATCATCTGTTGCGAACAGCCTATGAAGCTGAAAGAGGGGCAGGAGGGTGACGGGACGGAGACGGCGGCCAACTGCTGTTGAACTCGTTTCGGTGAAACCGCCGCATCCAAAGATCGCCGCTGCTTGGCGCAGTAGCCGTTTGCTGCAAACAACGGTCGCTAGGTGCCCCGCGCCGTCGGCCTGATTCTGGGGCGCAATGCCTGGAGACGAGAACTGCGCCCATTACGTTTAGGAGACGCACGGTGGGCATAAGGCTGGACGTTCGGTCTCTCATGTTCCCGCGTAACGCCGTGTTGCTGGTTTGCCACTTGATCATGACGGTCGGATACGCCGGTGAGAAAACAGAGGGCGGACATGGCTCAGTTCGTTTTGGGCTGACTACGGATTGCCACTTGATGAGCCGGGGAACACCAGGCAACGAAGCGTACCTTCGTGAGTATGTGGCTGAAATGAACCGGTGGAAGCCCGATTTCGTTGTCGACTTGGGCGACTTCGCCTGCCAGGCCGGTGAAGGTCAGACAACACGCGAACTCCACGACGCCCAACTACAGGGGCTCATCCATCATTGGTCGGTCTTGTCCAAGGTTCCCGGTCCCGCTTACATTGCGATGGGCAATCATGACGTCGGCTGGATCCGGGGTGTCAACGAGAAGATCAAGCCGGCGGACCTTTATGCCGCTCCTCATGGCGGAGAAGATATCACCAAAGACGAATTCCTGGCCGCGACGCGCATGCCCGGCAGATACTATTCGTTTGACGCCAAAGGCTACCACTTCATCGCCCTGGACGCCAACAACACCCGAGAGCCCACCGCACCAGCGGCCGGCCATGACGGCGTCGCAGGCGGCTATTATATCGACACACAACAGATCGCGTGGCTAAAGAAGGACCTAGCTTTCCATCCGGGAAAGTTGACGGTGGTGTTTTGTCACCAGGAACTGCACCACACGCCACCCGAGGGCTCTGGCGAAGGCGGCGACGTTTCCTTTCCGCCTGTTGGCAAGGAAGGCTCTTACGTCGACAACGGATGGCAGTTAAGGAAGATATTCAGTGACCACGGCTCCGTTGTGGCCTGCTTCTTCGGACACAAACATCGCAGTCGTTGGACCGTCCACGGAGGCGTCCATTACATCACCCTGGCAGCAACGCACTGGGGAGGCAGCTACGCCAAAGTCACGATATCGGACAAGTTGTGTGTCCGTGGCCACGCGAACCAGGAAGATTACACCATCCCATTTCGGTCCGAAGTGCGAAAGTAAGTTGGCAGTCGTTGGCCTTGCGGCTCTTGAGTTCCTTTCAGCCGAGGGACGCGGGCAGCATGTCGGCGCCGTGGGCGTCTCAAGGATGGAATACCGGTTCCCGGGCCAAGCGATCACTTGTCCCGACCGCGGCGGCGGCACGTGCATCGGGGTTCGACGGCTGGTCGGCGACTATCCGATAAGTCTTCTCGCCAGCCTTGAACGGCGGGTCCAACTCGACTCGTACTCGTATGGCTCGGGGCAGTAACTGTCCATCAGAATCGAAGTACTGATAGTACGTCGAACGATACGGAGCGTTGGCGTCCACCCACGTCACCAAGGTCTCCCACTCGTCCTTGCTCAACGACACATCCTTCCGATGTGCTTCATCGTTCAGGAGTGAGAGCACCAAGCGGCTTTGGTGGGAGCCGAATTGCTTGGGTTGAGTCACTTCGGGTCCACTCATGTGATTCGATAGGCAGAGAAGATCGCCGGGGCTATAGATGCGTTTTTTGACCGATTCGTACAATGCTCCTTCGTCGTTCTCCAGGTTCGGCATCTCCGGGTCTGCCTCGCGGAAGCCCTCGCCCAACGGAGTCGGCATGTCCTTCGTGATCCCGAACAGAGACCGGTAGGATTGCGCAAAGCCGTGGGGATCACGAGAGTTCGTCAGGTCAAGACCTTTCTCCGGGTCCTTCACGCCATGACACCGAACGCAGTGCCGCTCGAAGATGGGTTGAATCAGCTTCTCGTAGTCGATAATGGCCACATCGCCCCACGGCGGCGGCTTGGGCGTCGAGGGCTCCCGTCCCAAGGCGAGTCGGCTGACCGTCGAGTTGGTCCTGGGAACATGCTGCTTGGTCTCATGGCAGCCGACACAAGCTCGGACCTCGCCCGCTTTGAACTCGATATGGCTGCGCATCCGCCGGATCTCCATCATGTTCTCGTCCAGGGCCTGAAAGTAAACGGCCATACCTTCCGGCACCTTGAAATATGCCGATCCGTCCGTTTCCACCGGCACGGTGCCTATCACCCGAGTCGGTGACCATGTCCAGTAGCCGAAGTTCCGTGAATGTTGGGTACCCGGCGTCCAGCGTATCGAACCGGTATTGTCGTTCTTGTTGAAAAACCACTGCAGCCGCTCGGAGATCCGGATGTATCGCACCGTCCCCGGCTCGACTCCCGGCATATCACGATTCACGTCATCCAAGTAGCAGATCGCATAATTCGACATCGGATCCACTTTGGAAGGCGACATCGGCGGCTTTGGGCGTTTGAGGACCGGCATGGGGCACAACACGTCCATGATTCGGTCGCGATGAATCAGTTCCTTGTTGCCCCACACGTCGATGTAGTAGGCCGCATAACTAGTCTTCCGCGGATGGTGATGGGCGTAGGAAACAAGAAAACCGTTCTCCGACAATGGCCATGGCGTCATGTACAACCCTCCGCGGTCAGGCACGCCGCCTTCGGCAACCGTGGGACACGATCCGAGACCGCCTTCGAGCGGACTAACCGAAGGCGTCACGTAACGCATGCCCAGGGGATTGTTGACTCCTAACGTTGGATCAACCACGGCAACCGCCCCTTCCGGCGGGGCATGATGGCCGGTTGCGATCACTACGAGTTTTTGGCTCCCAGGAATGGAACGCGGCTCGCGCACAGATTGGGGTTCATTGAAGTGAGATTTGAACAGGCCGTCGTTCATCGTGCCGTCAGGACGAATGGTCCACAGCGAATGGGGCCATTGCCAGAATCGTTCCTGATAGTCCCATCGCATATATCCGATCAGCCCGTTGTCCAGGCAGTGCGGGTATCGGTCCACGTCCTTGTTGTACGTCAACCGTTCGACGCTGCTGCCGTCGGCGGACACACGGAACAGATTCGGCAGGCCGAAGTCGCTGTAAGCCAGCGGCGCGGCCCCGCATTGCGAAGCACCGCAGCCGCGATCGGACGAGAACACAACGTCGCCGTTGGGCAAATAGGCAGGTTCACGATCACAATACAGCGGATCGTTGGTCAGTCGGCGTAATCCGGTACCGTCCAGGCTGATTTCGAAAAGATGCGTGGGTTCGCTGCCATTTTCCCAGAAAATTCCATCCTCGAATCCGACCACGTGGTCGAACTCAACGATCCTCGCGCCATTTCTCCATGGCACGCTTCCCCAACTGTAATCTCCATGCCCCCAGTGCAGTTGGCGCACGAAGGCGAATACCAGCCTGTCGGCGTCCCACCACAGGTCCATGTCCTGTACGTGCCCGGGTCCCAGTTGGTCCGCGAGCAGGGGCCGCACCGAGTCCGCCGGACTCACGCCCGCCTGAACGAAAACGTCGCCGCCCGGCGGCCGCTCTTTCGGGCGTGCGTGATTCTGGACGAGGCAGTCGGGATGATAACCTCCGGTCCTGGGAAGGGCCTTGAAGAAGACGACCTCCGGCAGATTCATGTCAGGGCTGGCCAACACCACGCCCCGTGCGGCACGACGGACTTCCATCCACCATTTCCGTCGGCCGGCAAGATCTGTCGGGGGCTCCTGCCCCACTGGACGCCCGTGTACACGCCTGAGCTTCTCCAGAGCGGCAACTACTCGTTGGCGACGTTCATCTCCGCCCCGTGACTGAGCATACGACGCAAGTCCCTCTGCGCGGTTCAGGAGGTCGTCAGCCGATTTCGATAGATTCGGCGGCGTCCGGTGTACACCGAGACTGAATGCCTGAAGTACGAAATCGCACTCTAGCGACGTCTCCGGATCGAGCGAGAGGCATTTTGCCGTCCAGTCAGGTGTGTCCGATTTGGTTTGGGCGCTTTGGTCGGCATCTCGGACGGAGATAAGCGCCCATGCGGCGATGCCGCGCACGAAAGGGTCGTCGTGTCCGAGCAATGCCGTTCCCTTCTCGGCGAATTGCCGCCAACCGGGATCATCTGTCAACCGGCCACCACCGACGTGGTTGGCGATCGCATACAGCAATTCGGAGCTAACGGTCGCCGCCTCGACGGAACCTTCCGCGGCCAAGGCGTCCAGCACTGCGGCTGCGTTGTCGGGTGACGCCACCAGGGTGTTCGCCAACTGTCCAATCTGGGCTTCGGCGATCCGTTCCCCGAAGGCTGCCAGAATCGACTCAACCACACCGCCTGCTCCGCCGGCATTCAGGAGTTCCGGGTACTTGCCCCGCTTATCAGCGGCGGTTGCCCCTCCGGATGCCACTAGCGTGGCCACGGCGAGCAGAGCTAGAGTCACGACGCGTGTCGCATATGATTTGCTTGTCATGCGCACCAACCTCCTTCAGGTCCATTCTGCGTATCTTGGCCTGAATGTAGCTGTGCGCAGGGGGAAAAACAAGCGAATTGCGGGGTGGCGTGGCGTCGCCGTCAAGTAGGTCCCGTCTGCCGGGCGGGACCTGACGGCAGAGTTGAACTCATGCCGCTTCGAGGTCCCGTCCGGCAGACGGGACCTACAGGTACGCGCCTTCGGCAGTGCGAACTTCTAGAACGGTCGTCCGCCGGGCATCGAGGGGGGCGTCGTCGGCTGAGTTCCGAACGGCTGCTGCGTCGGGTGAGGTCGGTTGATCGTCTGCGGCGGTGCGGTGTGCGTTGGCATCGACACCGTCGGTCTTGTGGGCTGTGGTTGGGAGAACTGCGGCACCTCGGGTCGAGGCTTCGCGGGTGACTCCGTCTCGCGTCTCTGGAAATCGGACGGCACCAGATCGTCTGCAATTACCTGCAACAGCTTAGAAATACACAGCTTGTTCATGCTGGTTTTCATATTGTGAGCCTCATGACGAAGCGACTCATGGAGGCTCTGAGGCAAACGCACCGTGATCACTCGTGTTGGCTCGTCGCTGTCCTTCTGGATGCGATTGCGCTCGCGAAGGCGGGCAACCAACTGCTGGATTTCGGCGTATTCCGGCGTGCGTTCGAATTTGTTTCTCTGATCAACCGTTGAGAAAATCTGGTCGACGATTCCGTCCACTCCAAGCACGTCACGGTAGAAACTCACCCAGTCTGGCTCGCGGCGGAATCTATCTGCGGCTAGGCGGCGGGCTTGCTGACATCTGTCTTCTTGAGTGGTCTGTTGCGGTGCTTCCATCATCTTGGCTCCTTCCGAGTTTTCCACGCGGGTTTGGGTCGAACGTGACGCTTCAGAAAACGCGTGCAGAGGGTTTACCCAAATACCATCGCTGCCGTCAAGACCAGCAGCGAAGTGCTTGCAGTGAATGCACTTAGAGAAAAACGGTGCAACCTGACGGAAATTAGGCATAGGTGCAACGGTTTTGTGCAGCTCTCATTGTGCCCAAGAATCGCGCAGGGCGATTTCTGGCTCTCTGGGACGCCAGGAAATTTTTTTGAGATTTTTCTGGCGATGCCATACCGCGCCCGTTTGCTTTGTCCGGTAGCAGAAGTCGCAAGACTTCTGGCCCCGAACTCTTGCGAGTCCGGCTACGGACATTTCTAAACAGCGGCGGCATAGTCTGGCGTGGACGCGCCTCCGGTACATGGAGAAACGCGCGGATGTTCACTGGGAGTCGGAAAGCTGCCGCCATGGCTTCTGTCGCAACGCAAGTTTGCCGAGGGCGGGCACAGGGGGACCGCGCCCCAGTTGCCCCGCTTATGGAATCCGGCTGACCTCATATTGCCGATGCTTCGCCTTGGATCGTTCGACCGCGTAGCCCTTCGTTCGGGCGAACTCGTCGCCGATCCGTTTCGCCTTGTCGGTATCCACCTCACCGCGGTGTGCGTGCAGCAGATAGCGAAGCACAAGGGGCTCGTCGCGAAGGGTGGCACGCGGTCCGTGCATGCAGACGGACGCCCCCATCCAGCCATCTTCGCGGACGTGCCAATGTGATGGATAGCCCAAATTGGCGGGGTGATCGAAGTAGGTGATGCCTTCCGTGCCGCCGGCTGGAACGGGGCCACCATAGTCCATCCAGCGAGCTGGCTTGGCAAAAATCTCCGGTTCGCCGCGGACGCCTTCGCTGTTGGTCAACTCGCCGCCACCGAAGAATGCCGAAATGTGCTTGGCGACGAGCACGGCCAGGAAGCCGAAATTCGTCTTGCCAAACTCCAATACATCGGCCATGGGACGGAACGTTGCCTGCAACTCGACCAGGGTCTCGCCGTCGTCAATCGGGCGCACTGCCGCGACGACTTCCTGCTCCATCAACTCCTGGGCCCCTTCGCCCCCGTACCAGCCCAGGGGCACGTTAGCCTATTCGTCACCCCATTCCAAGGCGACGTAGTGCGGCGTCGACGACTCGGCCGCACTGAACCACTCTACCGACTCGTCGGCCATGACGATGGCTCCGATTTCATCCGTGGAAGGCTCGTCGAACGACCAACGAAAGTACGCTTGCGGTTGGCCGGCCGCGTCGGTCCAATCGCCCTCCGCATTGCGGTGGATTCCCAGGTAAGTCTTGCCACGGATGCGCGGAAACACAAACGAGGTCTCTTCATCCGAGTTGATGATCAGGAAACGCGCGTTGTGACGCTCGGCAAGCCGGCGCGCCTCGGTGATGGGGAGCTCTTGGTCCGGAAACCAGTACCAGTGTCCGTTCCACTGCTCGGCTTCCGGCGGAATGCCAAGGGGCTGGGCTGCCGAGGTTTCGGTGTCGCTGCCGTCGATTGCGGCGGACCCCGTCTCGTCGGCCTCGGCCGCCCAAAACCTGTCCGAGTTTGACACAATGCCCCAAGTCACGGCTGCAAGTGCAGCGAGAACCAAGAGACCGGCAAGCCATGCGACACGTCTTCCGCGCCGCCGAGAGCGGAAAATCGATCCGTCTGGATCGATGTCGTCGTGCACCGGTAGTTCGGAGCGAAGTCGGCCGTCATAAGCCGCTTTTGTCTCGGGCCGCAGTAGGCAGAGCTTGGCCACAGAAATGTGGTTCAGCAGACGCTGGGATTCGGCCGCGTGCTCGCCGTTTTGAAACGTGCGGACGTACGTCATCTGCCGGCTGGCGGCGTGAGAGATGACATTCGGATTTTCTTCAAACAAGTCCAACGCAAGCAAGCGGTAGTGGTTTGGCGGCTGATCTTTTGGCTGTATTCCCAGCCACTCGTAATACGGGTCAAAAACATCGGACATGTGGCAGACCTCTCTCGGGAACGACGCCCGTTGCTCCGCTCCTATTCTACGTCACTCAGATTGTAACCGTTGGGAGACGTGCCTGGCGACGGCTTGGTGTTTGGAGTTCCGGGGAAAATCAGGGGAAATCGGAAGCAGAATGCCAAGATGAAGCAGCCCTGGGCGAAGATCCCTGTTGACGAACCGGGCACGCGTTCGTAGGTTGGGCAGTGCTATTTCGACCTCTTGGCGGGCCGAGAACGAGGAACGGGACATGCCGATCGAGTTGAGTTGTACGGGTTGTGGGCAGACTCTTCGCGTGGGCGACGAGCATGCGGGCAAGAAAGCGCGTTGCCCCAAGTGCGGGACGATTGCGACCGTTCCGGCGGAAGGCGATTCTCCGGCGTTTGCCTCAAGCGAGGCGAGTCCGTTTGATCCTGGCAAGCCGGCGGCTGAACCGGACAATCCTTTCGCCGACCTGCCAGAGCCGTCTCCCAACCCCTACCAGTCGCCGAGTGGCCCCGTGGGCGTGGCACCGAGGCGCTACTACAAACCACATCGCGGCGGGCTCGTACTAACGTTTGGCATCTTGGGCTTCGTCTGCTGCGGGCTTTTTGGCATCGCCGCTTGGATTATGGGATCGGGGGATCTGAAAGAGATCCGCGCGGGTCGCATGGATCCAGCCGGTCAAGGTTTGACTCAGGCGGGTATGATCCTCGGCATCATCACGACGATTATCGCGATCTTGCAGGCCCTCGTCTTTGCCTTCGCCGTCGCCGCGGGCGGGATGTAGGCAGATGCGTCAACCGCTAACGTAACGAGATGATCCGCCCTCGGCTTGTTTTTTCGATTGAGATCTTATCTTCCCGCGCCAGCCAGCCAATGGCCTGCATGACGGTGTCGCGCGGAGCATCGACCAATTCGACCAGTTTGGTGAGTGAGAGAGGCTCCCGGCCATTAAGAGTCTGCCAAACGAGTCCGGC
>JACKQG010002874.1_pt1 | contig 21851 bp, 10 predicted proteins | sample 8237621 | NCBI WGS metagenome assembly JACKQG01 (sample SAMN15677084, study PRJNA649215) | marine metagenome | biome: marine; feature: Black Sea; material: saline water; isolation source: suspended particulate matter (SPM) from the Black Sea western gyre | collected 2013-06-09/2013-06-10 | depth... | reverse complement strand
AAGCTGAATTAGAACGGGTTTTAGAAAAACTAAGAGAAAAAGCAGAAGACAAAACATCTTTGGCTGAATTGACTTTTCCTGAGGATACCAGTCAACGGTTTTTGGTTAAGGAACTACGGATCAGCGGTAACGACCTAATCTCAACGGCAAAGTTACTGGAGAATCTACCTTTGGCCTATACGCTTCTGAAAGATAACACTACTGTTGAGGAGGTTTATGATTTCCGAGTTTTACATGATATAATTCTAAATCCGGGCCAGGAACGCGAAGTTTCACTAAAAACAATACGGGGCTTAACCAAGTATGTCTTGTCAATATATCAGGATGAAGGTTATGCCGGCATCTATGTGTATATTCCGGCAGCAGCAGTTCAGGGAACAGCTTTAGTAGATACGATTCTTCCTATAGAAGTTCTGGAAGGCAAGTTAGCAAAGATTGCCGTAGAGAGATATGATTTTGAACGTCAAAACGTTGAAAAAGGTTTTTTAAACGATTCCGTACTTGAATCATGGTCACCGTTAAAAGAAGGCGAGGCAATCCAGAAAAATAAACTGGATGATTTTGTAAGGCTGCTCAATCTTAATCCTGACAGATATGTTTCCGCCGTTATATCGAGAAGCACTGAGCCTAATGCTTTGAATCTAACATACGATGTTTATGAATTAAATCCATGGCACTTGTATGCACAGGTTGATAATTCCGGCACGGATGAACGGCAATGGAGTCCGAGAGTGGGTGTAACAAATACTAATCTTACGGGTATGGACGATAGGTTTTCTGCTATGTACCAGGCTCCATGGGAATCAGGTATAGATGACAACTACGCATTATTTGGAAGCTATGATTTACCCGTTCTTACGCCTCGGCTTCGGCTTAACTTCTATGGCGGGTACAGTGAGTTCGACGTGACGCCGCAGGGAGGTCCATTTAATTTTCTTGGCCGAGGTTCATTCTATGGAAGTGTGTTAAGTTATAATGTCTTCCAGATAGATAACTGGTTTGTTGACGTTACCGGCTCGATAAGCCAGGAAAACAGCAAGGTCACACCTGCGCTGGGACTGGCAAGCGATGTTGATATGGATTTGTGGGGTGTCGGAGTTAATATCCACCGTTCAGACGATATGTCAAATACATCACTGACATTGAGCAGAGTTGAAAGCATGGGTGGTTCCAGCGCGAATGATTTTGCCGCAGCCAGGTTGAATGCGGACCCGGATTTTACTATTTATAACTTCGGCGCTTCTCATGGTCGGTATCTCGAGACCAGCAAAGTTAATCGAGTTAGCGGTTCATTCCGATGGATAAAGTCCAACGAAAGACTGGCCCCAGCAAAAATGACAACCTTTGGAGGATTCTACTCCGTCAGAGGTTATAAGGAAGATGAAATTGTTGCCGATGGCGGTATGCTTATGTCCGGCCAATATGAGTTTGACCTGGTCAGGCACAGCGAATCCATTGAGAATCGCGAAGCGAATTCAGACCAATCACAGGATAACAAACCATGGCTACGGAAACTGGCCCCATTGGCCTTTATTGATTTCGGCAGGGCTAAAATAAAAAGTCCCGTCGTTGGTGAGCGGAGAGTTCGTGAGCTATGCTCAATAGGTGTAGGTACTATAATTGATATCGAGGATAATTTTAGTGCAGGTATATATTACGGCTGGCCACTTCGGGGAACTGATGAGACGGATAACGGCGACGGCCGATTACACTTTAGCTGTATATACCGATTCTAAATTCCAAGCGTTTTGTCCACTAATCTTAGGTGGGATAAATATACTATGTGTAATTTAGCTGCTCATAAATAAATGAGGAGGAACTATGGGATTCTTAAGAAAGTTCTCAAAAAAACGTTATTTTAAGAACGCTATCGTTTATTTTCTGACGTGCTGTATGTTTTTCAATACGTCGCTGTCGGTTGTACTTGCCGGGCCGGAAGGAGCGCAGGTCATTAACGGCCAGGTTTCGTTCCAGCAAAGCGGTTATAATACCACTATAACGGCCTCGGACAAATCAATTATCAACTACAGCAGTTTTGATATTGCGCGCCCTGAGATTGTTCAGTTTATCCAACCCGGCAGCAGTGCTTCGGTGTTAAACAGGATACTCTCGGCAAATCCGACCAATATTAACGGAACTCTGCTGGCCAATGGCAGGGTTTTCTTCGTTAATCCTGCGGGTGTGTATATCGGAGCAGGGGCCAGAGTCAATGTAAGCCAGTTGGTTGCCTCAGGTCTGAATATTACAAACTCCGATTTTATAAACGGACAATATAATTTTGCCGGAGGTAACGGCTCGGTGATAAACAGCGGCGATATTTCTGCAAAAGAAGTTTATCTAATCGGCAAACAGGTTACCAATTCAGGTACCATTAGCTGTCCAGACGGGTATGTAGTTATGGCATCCGGGGACAGAGTATTTCTGGGTGAACCCGGCACGGATGTCGTATTAGAAATGGATGCACCATCTGTGCCCGAGTCGGCTGAGCCAATCGAAGGTTCAAGTATTCTCAACGAGGGCACTGTCGATGCCGCCGGCGGTACCATAGTGCTCGCAGCGGGGGATATTTATTCACAGGCAATTTCAAATACGGGCTCATTGTCAGCTTCTGTTGAAACCGGCGATGCCGGACAGATAAAACTCACCGCGGCTGGTGGAGAAGTTATCAATACCGGCACAATCGAGGCCTCCGGCGATAATGGTGGACAGATCGTAATGGAAGGGGCGTTGGTCGGACAATTTGGAGTAATCCATGCCGACGGTACGGATTCAGACGGCGGCAATATCAACCTGACGGCCAGCGAGGTATTAGCGCTTAGTTCGGACAGTTTAACCACGGCGAACGCCGGTACAAACGGTGATGGTGGGGAAGTCATTGTTTACTCGTCTGATACTGCGCTTTTCCGTAGTGAAGCGCAAATTGAGGCCAAAGGCGGAAGCGAATCCGGCAATGGCGGCTTTGTCGAAGTTTCAGGTAAAGAGTATTTGGAGTTTAGTGGCGAAGTTAATACCTCTGCTGTGAACGGAGAAAAAGGCACCTTGTTGATCGATCCAGTTACTTTGGAAATTGTGACGACAGGTGGAGGAACAGGAACGTGGTCTGATCATGGTGATGATTTTTATTTCGATTCCACCGCTGGCACCGATACGAAACTTACACCAGGAACTATTATATTACAGCTGGCTTCGACCAATGTTTTACTGGTGGCGGATGATCTTATTACTGTGACCGATACTATTAGCTATACTGAATCTCAGAATCTTAAGCTGGAAACAACTAATCCTTCAAGTAGCATTGTTGTCAATGCAGATATCACTAACGGTGGGAGTGGAGATATTACTCTCAATGTTGGCAGCGGCGGTTCGGTTGATCTGAGTGCCAATATCAGCACAGGTGGTTCGCTCAGTGGTAATGCTGCTACGGTCAATGTCCAATCAACAGATTCACAAATCCAGGACGCTATTAATATTGCGGCAACCGGTGCGATTATTAACGTTTCTGCGGGTACTTATCCGGTTACATACACTGAAGACCTGACGATAACAACTGATGGTCTGGAATTGGCATCTGCTAGCAGTAATCCCGATGATGTAACTATAAAGGGCGTGGCCAATGTTGCATCGGGCCTATTTCCGCTGGCTGCCCCGAATATCGAAATCCTTGGCGATGACGTGAAGATTCACGGCTTCACCATAGAAGGCCCCGATCCTGTAGCCGGCAAATATGCCAGCGGCATGGTAATCGGCGGGCTAAATGTCGAGGTCTATGACAACAAGTTCTTTGTCCCTAATGCGAGCGTTTGGGACGATATCTCGCAGGGTATCCAAACCTACCATGGCAGTGTCAACCCGGCCGGGACGGACCTCACGGGTTTAAATATTCATGACAATGACTTTTACGCTCTGGGAAGTGGTACAGCGGGTTATGAAGCGATCTATATTAACCGCACAACGACGGACCCAACACCGACAGGAGCAGTGACTATAGCAGACAACACTTTCAACGACGAGCTATTTCGTGGTGTAACAACCGAACGTTCGAATGTAACCATTAGTGGTAATACGTTCAACACAACCCTTTTGGCAGATGATGGTGACAGCGTGGGTGAGGCGTGGCAGGCTATTCTGGTCCGCGACTACGGTGCAGGTGCACAGCAGGACATTACTATAAGCAACAACACTATCGGCGGTGTCGATACAGGGGACGGCTTCGCACAGGGCATCCGAATCGGCACGACCGGCCAGACGCTGACAAATATTGCTGTTCAGGAGAACACCATAACCGACAGCACCATAGGCGTGCAAGTTCGTGATTCTGCGGGTGGAGTTGTTGTCAATAACAACGCCATCAGCGGCAACACTACTGGTGTTGACAACCTAGATAGTGGTAATACCCTTGATGCTACAGCCAACTGGTGGGGTTATGCAAGTGGGCCGTACCATCCGACAACCAATTCTACTGGTCTTGGTGATACTGTAAGCGACGATGTCGATTACAGCCCATGGTATGGAGTAGGAACTGACACTTCGAGCAATACCGGCTTCCAGCCGGTAAGCCCAATGACATGGGGCATGTTACCAAGCAGTAGTAGTTCTGATTTCGACGAATGGGTCGGACTTGCCGCTACAGGCGATACCCTCAAACTCGACTATAGCGGAGATGCTTCAATCCCTGCCATAGACGACACCGGGAAGGATTTAAGTTTGGATATTGTTTCTGGAGGAACGCTTACGGTTAACGGCAAGATTGACGTTAGTGGAGATGTTAACCTCGAAGGAGCAGGCGACGTAATTGTGAACAGTGCTATCGATCCTGTGAATGTAACACTGAATGCCGTCGGTGATGTTGATATCAATGCGGCGGTTACCGGTACTACATTGGTAGATATTGATGCAGGAGCGGATGTAACAATAGCAGCACTGGTTACAGGTGGTCAGATAGATATAGATGCCGGCAGTGATGTACTGTTTGACGGATCGGCAGGAGCCCTGACGGCAGACGGTGTAGTTACGATAGACGCAGGTGCTTCCATAGCAAATACAGGCTCGACAGCAACAACTACGATTGAGACGACAACAGCGGGCGATAATGTGATATTGACTCCTGGTGATGCCGCTACTGCCTCGACTCAGGCCTTTGTGGTCGATAGTGCAGGAGCATTTACACTTGCCGGCCCGATGAGCGGAACCTCCTTTACGGTAGATGCAGTTGATAAGCTGACGATAGACGGCAAGCTGACAGCTTCTGGAGCAGTTGACCTTCAGTCCAGCGATAATGAGGTTGAGATAAATGCCGAGATCGATCCTGCGACTGTAACGCTTGATGCTGATGACGATGTTGATATCAATGCGGCGGTTACCGGTACTACATTGGTAGATATTGATGCAGGAGCGGATGTAACAATAGCAGCACTGGTTACAGGTGGTCAGATAGATATAGATGCCGGCAGTGATGTACTGTTTGACGGATCGGCAGGAGCCCTGACGGCAGACGGTGTAGTTACGATAGACGCAGGTGCTTCCATAGCAAATACAGGCTCGACAGCAACAACTACGATTGAGACGACAACAGCGGGCGATAATGTGATATTGACTCCTGGTGATGCCGCTACTGCCTCGACTCAGGCCTTTGTGGTCGATAGTGCAGGAGCATTTACACTTGCCGGCCCGATGAGCGGAACCTCCTTTACGGTAGATGCAGTTGATAAGCTGACGATAGACGGCAAGCTGACAGCTTCTGGAGCAGTTGACCTTCAGTCCAGCGATAATGAGGTTGAGATAAATGCCGAGATCGATCCTGCGACTGTAACGCTTGATGCTGATGACGATGTCACAATTAATGCAAACATTACCGGTACTACATCTATTTCGGCTCATGCTGGAATTGACGGTATAGGTGATGTTACTTTCGGGGCCGGTGTTACACTTGATGCTCCCATAGTTACATTACAAGCCGGTGACGGTTTGGGTGGCAACGACACGACAGCTCAGGTAGATATTCTGACCAATACCCCGACAGTAGCTGCCAATTCTTTGCTGACAGTCAAGCAGGATGGACAGATGGGTAATGATGTTATTCCATGGAATCCGAATGTTACCAATAATGCGACTATTGACCTGAATCTACAATCAGATGATAGCTCGATATATACAACTGATGCTGATTCGTGGAAATCAATAACCGCTACAGCAGAGAACAATATAGAGTTACAAGGTAATGGTAATATAAACATTGCATCAGCCGGCTTATCCTCTACTTCTGGTGGTGTAAGTATCTTGTCAAACGGTGGCATTATATCCACCCCCGGCGCTGGTGGTATGTTGGATTCCCCAATAACCGGCTACTCTGACGATTCGGGCAAGGGGGTAAACTGGGTTGTTGGAAGCGGCAAGAGCGCGATTGTAATCTTAAGCGTTAACAAGCCATTGACGTTGGGCCCGAATGCTATCTTAACCGCAAACGGTAGTTACGGACCAAGTAATGATGACCGTCTGGATTTCCTTTTTAATCTTTCAGGTGAACGACCCGGAGAAAAAATTGATGTGGCGATTTATTTGGGCAGTATATTTACTATTGACGGCGATGTGGAGATGGGATCGGGTTCCGTATCAATTGATAACACGTCCGGAGTCGGGACACTGATGATCGATGCTTTTGATACAGTCACGTTTACATCCGCCTTTGAGGATTCATTAGCAGATTTAAGGCCTGATAATGTCGAGTGGCTCGAAGTTATTTCACGAAGTTCTCCGGACCTGGAAACGGTAATAGGAATAAATCCTCCTTCGACTTTGAAGCTGCCGTATGCGGATAATATTGAAAATATCGCCGGTGGATTGTACGATGGAGTATATGTTTTACGCGGCAAGTTTTTCTTTTCTACGGAGGTGTTAGCCGCCCGAGAAGCTGTTCCGCTGGCATTGTCCAAACCTTTAGAACCAGAAATGCAGGGTGAAGCGGAAGCTCCCGACATGGAGGCTATCGCACAGTTGTTAGATGAGTTGGGAATTGGTGCTCAGCCGTTCCTGGCTCGAGCTTACCGGCCATCACTTAATACCGATCTCAGCTTAATCAAAGCGGCTGAAAAGCTACTGAGATTGGGGCCGACTCTGGAAGATGCGGATGGCACCCGGATTGCTGCTCTGATTCCATTAATTCGCAGAATTAGCGAGACTCCCGTACCGGTAGAGGAACAGATGACTTCATTCGTTCAGGAACTCGCTCGTCAGGAATTGGCTGGAGAATGGATTAATGCTCTCACAGAGTATGCTGCTATTCTGAACAATGAGATTGGTTTGCCGGCCAATGACTCTGTTGCAAGGATTATGGTAAGATATGGCGGTAAACTAACAGGGCCAGCGGAAAATCTGTTCGTTGAGGAGTATCTGGCACAAACATTTGCCAAGTAAACCAGGCGAAATTCACAGTAGAAAAAACGATTACTAAGTATCTGCAGAAAGTGGTGAAATATTTCTGGCTCACCTTGTTAAAGGGTGAGCCAGTTTCGTTGTAAGGCATAGCCGTATTTAGCAGGTTTTTACCTGGCCGGGACAATAACGCGAAATCCAACGTCACTTGCCATTTTATTGTAGCTGTATTGGTAGTTGGAATCAGATTTCAGGTCTATGTACTCCGGTGGAGCCAGGCAGGAACCTCCGCAAATTACAGGCTGTGTGTCACCGTTGTCGTTTGTACACCATTCCCAAACATTACCAATCATATCATAAAGACCCCATACGTTCGGTTTATTAGCGCCGGCAATCGGCCAGGCCGATTTGTAAGTAGTAGTAAAAAGTTCCTCTACGTCAAACTTAAGCTTTGTCTCATATGGGGTAAAGTCTTCCTGTATTACAGCCCCTATAGGTGGAGGTGGTATGTCATCAGCGGTTCCTACTTTCGAGTTGTACTCGGCAGCCGCATTTTGCCAGGGGCCTGCCCTTACATGCGCATAGCTTGAAATCTCTGATTGGTTTGCCCAGGGGGGTATAATGTTGTCACCTGCTTTGCACGCGTACTTGTGCTGTGAAGCAGTAGGTAACAGTCCTCCAATCGATTCGGCGTATGATTGGGCGCCATCGTAGGTCACATATGTCACTGGAATATCCGCATCTTCTTCTGCAACGGTAAAAGTCTTTTTTGAAACATCCCATTTAATTGCACAAGGCGGGAGGTCTTTACTTTGCGAGACTATGAGATTTTTATTACTTTGGTCTGTAAACCAAGACCATCCCGGGCGGTTTGTCCGGCTTCTTGCCCCATTATTTTCAAGGAAAACTCGATACTGAGCATTGGTTATTTCGTGTGTAGCAATATAGAATGGCTCAGGATTATCACTATCGGCCGGGATGAATCTAAGGATTAGACTCGGGTCCTTCGTAGATATAGCATATTGAGGCCAACCTGTGTTTTTGGCATCATTGCCATCGATTGTGTAAAAGAAATCCAACCATTCTTCCTGTTTGCTCTTAACTGCCTGCCTTATTTGTTCCCAGCCGGTTGTAAGTGCAATCGGTTTCTTGTTGTCAAAATCAATAGGCTCGAAATTAGGATGCAGATAACTTGTGGCGAAAATCAATCGCCCATTTTCCAATTCGATGCGATTACAGTATTCGGGTTTAAGCTTTCTCTCAATTTCCAGGAGCTTTGTCCAGTAATCGCTGGATTGTAGAATCTGGACTTTGTGTTTTTCTATTGCAGGCAGTGACAGCACGTTATTGATTGCTGATTTAACATTATCAAAATCACTTTTGAGGTTTTGTAGCTTCCCCAAAGAATCCGCTACCTGCTTACGAGCAAACTCTTTGCTAATAAGCCCATTAATTTTGTCAACTTTCTCGTCCCAAATATAGTTTTTGCGAGGATCATTCTCCAGCTTGTAATAATCTTTGACTTCTTCCATCCAGGTCTGGAAATCGTTTTTTGTAAAGGAAGTTATTTTGTAGATCGGGCTTTCATTAACGAAAAGATCGGTACGATATTTTGCAGGCCAGTTCGGATTCGTCACAAATTCTACAAGGATTTTAGCAAAGTTTTCAAAGTCTATGACTTCGCCCAAATCGGCATCCGCATCATAAGGTTCTAATGTTTCAAATTTAGCGAGGATCGGATCTGTGGAACTCTTACTTGTAACAATAGTCTTATATCGTCGAATATTCGCATTTCGATAGATTATTTCCCGTTTAAGGCTGACATTATCGAGTGTATTTCTGAGTTCAATGGCCCTGTTTTCAGTTTTAATTGTTAGTAATTTCGCTCTTAATGTCTCTTGGATTTCTTTGTCCTTTGCCCACTCTTTGTCAGTATTTGGCCATTGAGAGTCGGTAATTTCGCCAAGCCTTTTCCACGCAGCATACATTGCCTCGGTTTGGGAATTGGGATCAGTCGCTATGTTGCCAAGTGTATCTCTATCATCAGATTTCTCTATTTCTTCAAGGTCTTTAATTCTTTTCGTCAGCTTGGCAAGGGTCTCATTTACTCTCGTATCTTTTATAATGTCGGTGTCTTTCCACTTGTTCCATAGTAACCGAACGGTCTGGTCACTTTCCGGCAACTTCTGACCAAGGAGATAGCATATATTAAGACTGTCCTCTATCTGGTTAAACGCTGTTAAAATTCCACTCAAATCAACCTGCAATTGTTGAAAATTCGTGAATTGTGTGCGGCCAAATTGCCTGAATGAAGGAGCATTTATATCTGGGACTTCATTCTGCAGTGGGAGATTTTCCACGATACGTGTTATAGCTTCCTTTCTTTCCTGAGCATAGAGCTGTTTGAGTTTATTGTTCCAATCTATTTCTTTGACTTCCGCTTCAAGTTGCTCAGGCAATTCTGTCCGTAATTGTTCATTTATAGTTTCAAGATTCAGAATTGTATCGTCAATTTTCCTTCTTAGCTCTGCGTATTTGCCTAAATTCTCTTTCAACGCGGACAGAGGATACCTGTCGAGCAGGTTGTCTCTCGACGTAAGCCATTTTTTGTTGATTTCTTCTGCTGCCTCAGAAGACAACACTATCTGTTTTCTTATTCGTTGATGATATTTTTCGGGAGTTTCCGTGGCGGCAATAATCCTTTGCTCGAGTTTTATTAGTTCGGGTTTGTGGATATTGACTGCATCGGTTATATCAGATCGGTATTTTTCTATACCGGGTTTTTGTTCAATTTCTTTGATATCTTGTCGTAAAATGCTCAGGTTTTCGGAACATTTATTGGCTTCGACGGGATTTGTGAGACGTGCCAGCGGGAGATACCCATCGATGCTATTGACTAATTCAGATAGTTCTTTACGAGGATCGGGATCAAGATATAAATAGCCTTTAATTAAAACAAGCCTATCTGTAAAAGTATTGTCTGTCAGACTTTCTTCAGAGTCGTTTCCATGATCATTAAGAAAAGTATTTTTGTCGACCTTTTGCCAATTATCTTCGATAAATTTCGCGATATTGTCGGCTAAACTGCCCATCTGTTCAAGTTCTCGACCAAGAGTATCAAGGTTAGCCGAAACAAGTTTTGATTGGATATATCCGATAAATTTTGTGAGAATCGGGTCGTCTGTGCTATCAATAATTTCCTGATTTTTTTCGATATTTGCCCACCGAGACTCTATATCGTTAAGATTGAGATGCAAGTCGAGGATTTTATCCACGTTTTCAGCAATATTTTTATTATCTATTCCAGGTATTACCTGCTCGATTAAATCTTCAAGGGATTTAGCAAGCTCCTGCCATTGGCGTTCTTGGAACTTCTTTGCGGTTTGTTGTGTTTCCACCAATACAGGCCATTTCTGAAACTCTTTTCTGTCTGTTGGGGAGTTGGGGTCATATAAGCTGAATGAGTTTGGGTCGGATTTTATGTCAAAGAAGAACTTGATAATTTCAGCCGCTTTAAGAGCTACGGTGGTTCTGGTGGCCTTAATCCTGTATTTTCGAAGGTCCTCTTCATTCTCGATTTTATTTAGATCCTGTTCCAGAACATTGTTATCGTATGCCACGTCATATGGATACGATGCTTTTTTGACGTTTTCCACTATGGTGCTCAGGTGTGAATTGCTCGTCCATTGTTTTTCCCGTTGATTGCCTTTAGGCAATCCTAAGTCACTTCTCAGAGCTTTAACCCAGTTCAAATATTCTGTTAAAGACTTGTTCCAATCACTTATCGAGGGGGGGGCGGTAGGAAATATGAAATCAGGTTTTATAACAAATATAGCCGCACCGGTAATAACTATAAGGCCAAAAGCAATAATCAGGCGACGAAATGAAAAGACGGGTTTTATTTTTTTTAATCGAGCCAGTTCATCAATGAGTGTCTCAATGCTCATCGTACCCGGCTTCATGTGGGCATTCAACAACCGATTACACAGGTTAATCCAGTCATTTGCCTGTTTTCCCAGTTTGCCCCACTCCTTTGAGTCAGTTATTTGCCAGCCGCCGATGGCAGGTGTTGGCCGATGCATTATAAGCTCGTAGATAAGTTCTGCTATGGCCCGCAAGTCGGTATCCCAATGTACTTCAGTATCGATTTGTTCGTCGGGTAATGGATCCGACAAAACTATTGACGTCTGCAAAAGATCTCCCTCGCCGACGATTAGAATATTTGTTGCCTTGAGGTTCCCGTGTGGTCGCCCGCATGCTTGTTTTAACTCAACTAATCCCTTAGCGACCGACTCAATAATTTCTCGAAGGGCCTGGGCGCTAAGCTTGATACGAACATCAATAAGTTGTTGAAGGGAACGGTCGTATTGATCTGTGGTGTAAAATGCTCCGTCAGGTATTTTACAGCACTCGTGAATGGGAGCCCAATGCTGAGCACCACTGTTGGCAGTTTTTTGTTGGACATGGGCACTGCTGAGAAATAGAGCAGATTCGGTTTGTACTTGCTCTGTTTCCAGCAGAAAAGTGGATGGCTGAAAAACCTTGATAGCAAATTTTGCTTTTGAATCAGCTTTGGTCCGCCCACTATAGAGTATAGTAAATCCACTGCGGTGGAGTTCGCGAACACTCTCATAGCGGCCAAAGCTTGTCATTCATCCCTTACCTTTCTAAATCTAAGTGGGACCAACTTTTAAAAAAAACTATTTTCTTTCGGAATCGTTAAAGGAACGATATTGCCGCCTTCAATTCTTATATTGATTGTTTTTGTGAGTTTTCCCCAATCGTCTGAGTTCACAGCAGGCAGACTCAGACGCCTTGCATCGGCGTTGCCGGGAAGATCGGAAAATATACCTCGCAGATCTGCCAGAATAAGCAAGTATTCGGCCTTTCTGCTTTTCCAAATACTACAAATAGGGTCTTTTTTATCAAGTACTATTTCACAAGGCCCTTGTCCGAATGTGATCACGTGTGTATATGCTTTAGCACTCTTTCGCAGTTGGTTTTCGGGTGGTGTCCAATAATCGGTCATCGACATCGTTTCCCATGTATCCTTCTCGTACCTGTTGACACCCACAAGATGAACCTCTATGGATTTTTTACAAATGTCATCGGCTGCTATTATGTTAACCGACCGAGAAGAACATCCACCGGCCAGCAGGTTAATGAAAAACAATCCAAACACTATACTTTTCAACAATGCTGTTTTCATAGTTAACTCCTTATGATTTCTTATAACTATTTATACAACAGTTCTACGTTTCTATAGCGACACACTGGTTATGCAGCTTCCGTTATGGTGTCTCACTTATGTGAGGTACCTTTGAATAACACTGGAAATTTCCTGATTGGATTTCCAGTCTGAAACAATCAGGCTGCGGGTTCTTAATATTAAGTTGTCTAAATCAGCGATCGTTTTTTCGAAAACCTTATGAAGTCCTCCCTGCTGCGCATCACCGTAATCTTTGCAATTAGCATCGGGACCCAATCCGGGAAACATGCGCAGGATTATGGCCAGTGTCGCCCACCATAGCTCGGACGGAATAAGTCCGAAAGCCTCGCCGGAAGTTATCTTCTCGAAAGTTAAATGATGGGGCCCGAGCGACTCAAGCCAGCGCTCATCCTTTTTGAAAATATCACTTATACACTTTTCCATGCCGAGGGATTTGTCATAATCAGCTTCAATCCGGCGCGGCAGGCTTAATGTTTCATCGAGGGTAACAGGCAGGCTGTTGGTGTTATCGACAAGAAGAATCCTTACGGCGATAACGGCCAGGGAGTATAGGTCGCAGGGACTGCTCAAAAGCGGTATAATCTCGAACGGCACCTCCGGCATCGGCACTCCTTCTGCTGCTCGCAAATCCGAGACTACGGTATCATCCTTTTTCTGAGCTACTGTTCGAAATCGCCATTCTCCGGAGGCCATTGCCGAATCTGCTTCAAGATGAGCGTAAAGATTTATCTGGCCACAAGCAAGATTTAGCCTGAATCCGACAAGATCGTTTCTTGCCAGGTCGATGCGTTCCTGTGTTGCAAACGTACCCTCAATAGTCGTTACGTCACGGCTATCGGGCAAGACCCGGCGTATGCGAACTGATGCCTTTCCTTTTGCTGAGATAGAACCAGCCAGAGGACGGTATATAGAAGTTCCGCTTTCAAGTGCGGGTAAAAAGTATTTCAGGTCGCTGTTTTCTATTGCCAGTGGAATCGCATCGCCGGGGTCACTGAGCACGGCCCTGGCCGTCCATAAATAAGGCAGCCCGCATCCCGGTTCTCCGAGCTTTACCTGCCAGTTCTCCGGGCTTATATTGAGAAGCGGCCGTTGAAGATGACAGATCATGGAATGTACTGATGATACGATATCTGCAAGTAACCTGAGTTTCAAGTGGAATGTTTCAATCAGTCGTCCGCATTGACCGTGGGCTTCCAGAAAAAGCCGGCCGTCGGCGGACAAAACGGCTTCATCCGTTCTCAGTGCGTTTAGCTGCTTCCCGAAGTCTATGATGGACCTTCCATGCTTAAATCCGTCCCATGCGGCCCCGCTGAGAATGTCGGTAAAAGCTTCCAGCCCAATCGTGAAATGTTTCTTTACGAGCATCAATCCTGCACTGGGATTAAATGGTATAATATGAGAGGTCTCACAGCAAATCTCAGAAAGCGGTTTCGTCGAAGCGTTAGTCGGTGCACCTGAGGTTATAGGTACAAGTTGTGACTCTTGGCTTGACTCAGGTATATACAAATAACGATGCAGGGAACTGGAATAGCCTGGCAGTTTCTTTTGCTGGAGCAGGCCTTCATCCGTACACAGCCTCCAGTGTGTCTCGGAAGCGGGATCGACCGGATGGAGTGGCGAATGCGTAGAAATGTCCAGAAATGTCGGCAGCGGGTGTTCAGACTCCCAGCCGGTTGCTATTGTTGCCGCTCCGTCGAGATTATTGAATCCCTGTGATTGCCGGCACCAGCGATTATCGAGCATGGAGTTTGAAAGCGAATGACGAACCGCCGATGCAGCATTGATGAGAGTTTCGGTGTTCTGAATCCAAAGCTCGAGCCATTCCAATACCTTGCCGGAAGCGTCAACGATACATCCTAAAAACACCCTGGCATCGATTGTCTCGCGAAGCAGAACAAGGTGACCTCCGACGGAATCGGACTCAGATCTTACCAGAACGCAAATCTTCAGTGCAGAGGCCTTCTGGTCCTCGGAAATAGCTATCGCAATATAACCATCGGGTATTGTCGCAAGACCACTGTTTGGTTCGGAAGAAGACACAGGCTACTCGTTTTAATAATAATCGGTTTAATATTATTTTACATAATAACCCACTCGCCCAAATAATTGCAAGCACCATTAAGGTTGTTATAGACAAATTTTACCGGTTAATGTCCTGCTGTCAAATGGATTTCGATATTGAAAAGATGTTTTTTGAGGTAACTTTGATAGGGCGGGGAATAAAAGACTATTTCTATCGAATGAAACCGTTGCTTGTCGCCTCAAGGCTCTCGGAACTTCGATTCGAACCGGTATTATCCCCCGATCATGACGGTTGGACAGCCAGGCCCGGCGATAGTACCTCCATGTGCACAGTTGTCGCCCAAGCGTGCGGCCGGTTTGTTGCCGATAAAGACGGTAGCAGAACCTTTGATAATCGTATCCGGTGGCCCAACACAGGTGGCCATATCGCCCATACATGCTGCTGGCAAAAAGCCGATGAGTACTGTCGGGCAGCCTGGCGGCAGAATCGGCCCTCCAACATGGGGCACTATACCTGTGACCATAGGGCATACATGCATATCAGTAATTCTTGCTGCCGGTGGCATTTCTGTTTCTCCATTTATTTGTAATTATTTCACAAATCTACCCGATTATATACAAAAATATATCAAGTTGACAAGTGCTTTTTAGATAAATATTTGTGTCGTATCTAAGTTAAAGGAGGCTACATCAGTCAATCACACCTCAGATATGTGTGCATATTATCAGTTCTTGCTGCCGGCGGCATCTCAGATTCTCCATTTATTTATCATTATCTTCCAGATTAATATGTATTGTATGAAAAACATGTAAATTTGACAAGTAGCTCTTGAGAAATCTTTTGCATCATTTATCCTATAAGTACATATTACTGCACTTCAGACAAGTCACCAAAGACCTATATTTCGATTAAGTTATATTTCATGCAATTTTAGAGCAGCTCATTAACCTTCCCAAGTCTTAATTGTTTACGCCCTACTTTTGATTTATCGCTTCGAACTTTCGAAGCCTTACAGCATTGAAATTTGGATTTCATCGTGGTAGCTTGTTAAGACTCACAAGAGCATCCTGTAGGTTAGCTTTCCGAGCCGGTTCACTCTCATTTTTCCATGCCCGCTCCAAAATGAACTTCGCGATTTCTGCGTCTGTAGCGTAGCGGATAACTTTGACTGCCAAATAACGGCGTAAATTAATTGTCTCAGTAGCAAGGAGTTCGAGCGTGGCAGGTATAGATGGTAGGCCAATATTGATTAATGCTTCCATAGCAGGGTACTGCTCCCAAAGCGGCTCAGGTCCGCGCATTGGTTGCCCTCCAGGCGAGAAATCAATACGCTGAACGAGTTCATGAACACCACCTGAGAGGTGATGGCGCCCAATAAGATAGATCGCAGCGGCCTGAACGTTCTTAGATTCGCTAGTACCAATGTGTTTGAGAAGTATGCCAAGCAGTTCGTCACGCTGCTCGTCTGCTTGGGAGAGAAGCATCATCCTGGATCGTTCGTCCAGTGTATCTAACCTCCTCATTAATTCCATTATTTCTTGTTCTATCACTTTTACGTCTCCTTTCCTTGTGTTCATAACATCACATCCTGCCATAATAACAACCAGAACAACAGCACTAAAAGTTTTTATCCAATAGCCCATAATACTAATTCTTACATAATACCCACAAACAGTTTTTATGGGTGGAAATGCGATGTGTTAGGAAGGGCTATATTCCCAGTCCCAACTTCCTTCAACGTCACTTGAGGCGACTCTGATTTCTTCCAACGTCCTTTCCAGTACCAGCCGGTTTTGTCTGAACAGACGTCTGTGTTCCACTCGACCCATTGTTGAAAATTATTGTATGTTTCGGAATCATTAGTTCCAAAAGCTGATATGTTTGGAGCATCCCTGTCGTATATTTTATCGTCAGCATCCGGTGTTAGTTTCTGATATGAGGCGTATGATGTGTCATCGATCCATGCAGTATTCCAGTAGTCATTGGCACCATTTCCTGGATTGCTCTTATTGCCATCATCCCAATCATGGCTCATACGCTCACGCTTAAAAGCCCAACCGGATTTAACTACGGCATTAATTCCGGCAGGCGTAATTTTTCCGACTGGGACGATTTTGCCAACGGCTGAATTACCTCCATTATAAGATTTGGCTCCTAAACCTTCCGTTCCATCGTATTTTGCACTAAACTGAACAGCATTTGCCGGCGTGGTACCTGTCGTAAGGATAGTGACCTCAGCCCACAGAACCCAAACGAATAGGTCTTTTTCGACACCTCCCAACTCGGCTTTTATATGAAGCTTTTTACTCGTTGTTCGTGATAGCTTTCTTTGGTTCTTTTTGCCCGGAACCTCAATTCCTGAATCGCCGGACCATGTGATTTTTTCCCATTCGGTCGCATTATTATTAGGAGATGTTGTTGCTTCCACAATTACATCATCGGATGCTTTCTTGACACATGCCCAATTCTTGGCGCCCGTTACATTTGTTTGGGTAGCATTTTTTATCACTGTGATCTTAACAAGCTTGGGCTTAAGCGGGCATGTGGCTGTTTCTCCCATACTGTTCTTTTTTGGTTTGTTCCCCATACTTCTTCCCTCGGCTACTTTGCCGCTACTCTAAAGCCTTTGAGCATATCTCCTTATACGTGGAGTACAAACGCTCACACTTATGTATTTCGGCCTTAAGCTCCTGGTCATTGAGGACACCTGAAAGCCATGGATACTGTGGGTCGGTATCGAAACGGTGCCCGAGCAAGAACATCAGGATAAGATAAAAACCAATACCACGGTTGTCGGTAAAACCATGTGCGCTGGCCAATTCGATGCCTTCCTTTATTAGCTGGCTAAGTTGGTTGACTTCGACATGCTCGAATTTTTGGGGCCAGATCCTGCGGAATTCAACAAGTACTCCTCGCTCCACTCCACCGGCTAATCGTTGCTCCAGTTGCCCGACCGGATAGTTAAGCAACTTACGCAGCGGCTCTACGGGGAACACTTGATCCATCACAATGACTCTGTCGAGATATTCCATTACCTTGTCATATAAAGTATCAATCCGCTCAGTAGGATCATGAGCTGATTCAGCTTTGAGTATGTCCGCCACCCACGGCAGTTGTGGGTCAGTGTCAAAGCCGCTACCCAGCATGATCATAAAGTCTATGAACAAACAAACCTCATGTCGGGTGAAGAAATCATATTCCTTTCCTCGCTCATATCCATGGCGAATGACCTTAAGCACGCCTTCCTCCCCGAGCAACTCCAGATGTTTACAAAAGTGCTGTTGCACATGTTTGAGCATCTGCTTTTCGAAGGTTGGCAGTTGGACGCGGCCAATCGCTCGCATCTGTTCTTTGCGGATTTTCAGCATATCTTTCTCTGTTACTTACTGCAATTGTTCAAGTTTTACTTTTTCGGCACTGACTTTCACGCCGTTAGGTGTAAATCGTAGAAGGTTAGAAGGATCTTCGTCCTCGGTAATATAACTGCCGACCGGCCCGAAGACAATCTTTATGTCCTCAGGATTACAGGTTGGCAGGTAAATTCTCAGAACGCGCGGGTCGTAGTAGCGAAAATATATAAGTTTTCTATCCGGGTCATAGACCATCAAGAATTTGCGAAAGTGCCCGCGCAGGTCGCGAATATTAACTTCAGCGGGAGTCAGCACAAAGATGCCCCAATGATTGCCCCAGCCTTTTTCGCAAACCAATTTGGTAAAGGGGTGGTCGTATTTCAATTCAACCAGGTACGGTGCGACTGAGGCCATGTCCGGGGCCTGCTCGCCGCGGTACAGGCAAATGTTTTCCGGCTTGTGCTTCCAGAGCAGTTGTGGCAATTGCTCCACAGAAGCACCGTCGAGCACGGTGAACACATTGGCCTCAGGCTGCGAGAACAAATATTTGATAAGCGACTGAGTTATAACTTTTTCGTCCATTCATTCTATCCCTAAGATACTTTCTAAGAAGGCTCCTGCTGGGTGGTTCCTGTATTTGTGTCCTGCTGAGTGGTTCCAGTGTTTGTATCCTGCTGGGTAGTTCCTGTGTTGGTGTCCTGCTGAGTTGTCTGGGTTGTTGCATTTGGGTCTTGCTGTGTAGATTCAGTTGTTTGGCTTGTTTGGGCAGCCTGCTGTTGTCTTGCTTTTTCACACTCTTCACAAAATGGCGTGCCGTCTTGTGCTGCCTGTTTCAAAGTAGTTGCTTGAGGGCTGAACTTCACAGGCGTGGGCGGTTCTGGCGCTGGGGGTGGTTCGGACACCTCGCCGGGATCGGCAGTATCCGCCTCCTCAGGCGGCTTGGCAGGATCGGGCTTACAACCCGCACCAGAGCCGGCAGATCCCCCGCTATTGATCATTACCATCGGTCCGGAAATGGATACACCAGCAGGACCGATATCCACAAAGCTACCCGCTGCTTTTAGGCTCAACTGCAAACCGGCCTCGATAATCACCTTCATTCCGCCCTTGATATGGACATCCATACCGGCTTCCAGCGCGTGTTTCATGCCCACTTTGTGCTGGTAGTCCATATCAGCCTCGATGGAAACTGTACCGTTTATCTTTTCGTTTTGGTCCCCCTTGACCGTCAAATGCTTGTCGCCGTCGACTTGTTCGAACTGGTCTTTCTTAACAATAAGATGCCGTTCGTTACCAATCCATTCTTTGCTGTCGTTTAAAATGCGGACATCTTCATCCCTTTGACCGTGGATGAATATCTGCTCCTTGTCCTTTTTGTCTTCGAATCGGATTTCGTTGAAGCCGCCGCCGCCTATACTGGAATTGGACTTGAGTGTCGATTTGGTTTTTTCCGCAGGTAGTTCATATGGAGGCATAGTCTGGCCGTTATAGACTCTGCCGGTGATTATGGGCTGGTCGGGATCACCCTCAAGAAACTCAACGATGACTTCCTGGCCGATACGTGGGATATAGATAGCACCCCATTTTTTACCTGCCCAGGCCTGTGAAACCCTAATCCAGCAGGAACTGTTTTCATCTGCTTTGCTGTAGCGGTCCCAGTGGAATTGTACTTTAACACGACTGAATTCATCGGTGTAAATCTCTTCGCCGGAAGGGCCTACAACCATCGCCGTCTGAGGTCCTGGAATTGAAGGTTTGGGAGTGATACGAGGCGAACGAAATTGCTGGGTGGCGTCGATAGCTTTAAAGTTGCACGAATAAGCAGTCCTGTTGCTCGCTTGAAAGAGGTCAGAGTTGATTGTATAATTTGCAGAGGTAATTAGATATTTCTTGTTCCGGTCTTCCCTTGGATGATCGGTAAGCGTAAAGGAGCAGCCGGTGCATATACCACGGACATCAGAGCTGGCTGTAACTACTTCATATTGTGCCTGCAATTCCTCGATGCGTTTTTTAGCGTAACCTTCCCCATCACCAGTTTCAGTGTATTCACCGGGATAATCGTAGATACCGAAATCCGCCGCTGCGTGCTCACGAGTTACTTTTGCTCTTGCTTGCAGGTCTTTCTGTGTGTTCTTGTAGTCAAAATCGTTCAGAGTGTACAAACCCGGCTGAATACGAGTCTCAACAATCCAGTCTGAAATACATTCTTCATCAATAACCCGCAGATCAGCAGGACGGAATTTGATTTGGTCGTGATCAGGATAAGATTCATGTTTACCGGCGGAGTCGGCCAATACTAACTTATGTTTGCCGTTTTCGTGCTTAAAGAAATAATATATCCCCTCCTGCTCCATAAGCCGGTTTACAAAGTTAAAATCTGTTTCACGATACTGCACGCAGTACTCCCACTCACGGTAGCTGCCGGTGAGGGCATTCTCAATGTCAGTGAATCCGTGATCATTAAAAACTTGTTTGATGATGTCGAGCACTTTCTTCTTCTGAAAGATGCGACAATCAGCGGTTCGGGTCAGAAACCATAGCCAAGGTACTACTGTCGCCCTGTACCGAGCAAGTTCGAGGCTTCCCAATATCTGAGTAAAATGACTTATGTAGCCGTTGAAAAAGCGAACCTTATCTTGGGACAGATTCAATCGTATAGTCACATTCTGCCCGATGATGTCAGAAGATTTAATCTGATCATCTTCACTGGCAAGCTCCAACTGGAATTCGAACGGCCGGCTAAATTGTTCAGTACCTGACATGCTCACTAAAAGAAGCACATCCTCCCCCAAAGGGGTCCCGATTGCTACCTCACTGTTTTTCTGCGTTTTTGCCATTACCCATTGTCCTTTTTACTTGCACTTGCCAGCACGCAGGGAATCATGTTGTTGTAGAGTGATTAGGGATCACTTGCACTCACGACGCCACCGTACTGACGGTTGACTTGTTCATGCGCGCTGTTGTCAGGTATCCGATCCACTCAATATTACCTTAACTCATATATTTATTTTAATCAAACGAATAAGTGAAGTTGCTCTTCTTAGTTCCTATGTGAACGCGTTTTGCCGTTTTTCCTTCCATAAGCCTGGTCAGCAATTCCTGGCCTATTTCCGGAAGCAGAGTATTGGTCAGGATGGAATCGACCGTTCGCGCCCCGCTTTCAACATCAGTGCACCGACTGGTAATAAGATCCACTGCTTTATCGTCATAGCTGAACGGAATTTTGTGATTTTCCCGCGTACGACGTCCAATGCGGCTCAACTGCAGGCGCGTAATAAGCTTGAGTGTTTCATCACTAATTGGGTAATACGGCACGACAACAAGTCGGCCGAGAAGTGCTGCCGGAAAGACCTCCAGCAAAGGTTTGCGAAGAGCTTTGCATATACCTTCGGGCTCGGGCATTAGCTTTGGATCTTTGCACATATCCATAATCAGGTTCGTACCTACATTGCTGGTCAGAAGGATGATTGTATTCTTGAAATCAATAAGGCGGCCCTCGGCATCTTCCATCCAGCCTTTGTCGAATACTTGGAAAAATATCTCGTGCACATCACGATGAGCTTTCTCAACTTCGTCGAGCAAAACAATGCTATAGGGGCGTCGTCGTACTGCTTCAGTCAAAATACCACCTTCCCCATAGCCAACATATCCGGGAGGTGAGCCTTTGAGGGTAGAAACAGTATGAGCTTCCTGGAACTCACTCATATTGATAGTGATCAAGTTATTTTCACCGCCATACAAATCTTCAGCCAAAGCAAGTGCCGATTCGGTTTTGCCCACGCCGCTGGGTCCGACCAAAAACATTACCCCGATCGGCTTGTTCGGGTTTTCTATGCCGGCGCGGGGCGTGCTTTTGCGCTTCGTCATTGCGTCCATCGCT
>JACKQG010002243.1_pt1 | contig 21851 bp, 20 predicted proteins | sample 8237621 | NCBI WGS metagenome assembly JACKQG01 (sample SAMN15677084, study PRJNA649215) | marine metagenome | biome: marine; feature: Black Sea; material: saline water; isolation source: suspended particulate matter (SPM) from the Black Sea western gyre | collected 2013-06-09/2013-06-10 | depth... | reverse complement strand
GCATAGCGACCCATGCTTCCACAACCACCAATCGCAAGTATTTTCATAATTTACTCCAAGGCTCATTCACCTTATTATCTAATAACTAATAACTCAACAATTTTATATATGGATAAAGATATAGACATCATTATTTATGGAGCCACCGGTTTTACCGGCCAGCTTTGTGTTAAATACTTCCAATCATTGGAAACCCAAGCAAAGTGGGCAATAGCAGGCAGAAATCAAGAAAAGCTTCGAAAGGTTGCTGAAGAAAATCTAGCAGAAGTAGAAATCTTAATAGCTGATTCGGATGATGAAGTTGCTCTGGATAATTTAACTTTACGGGCCAGGGTAATTTTATCTACAGCTGGACCCTTTCATAGATATGGGTCTAAATTGGTTGCATCATGCGTAAAGAATAATACACATTATGTAGATATTACTGGTGAAAATTTTTGGGTTAAGGGCTTAATAGAAAATCATCATGAGGAGGCAGCAAGGAAAGGCATAAGAATTATTCCTTCATGTGGATTTGATTCAATACCATCGGATTTAGGAACTTTTTTTGCAGCTAAAAGTCTTGGAAAGCCCATCAAAAGAATCGAATCATTTCATTCATATGAAGGCGGTGCCTCAGGGGGAACCTTAGAAACAATGTTCTCTATGGGAGAGTTAGATTTAGGAGATGATCTCACCAACCCGTTTTTATTAAATCCTGAAGATTCTTACTCCAATGAACAAAAACAACTCAGTGGTGACAGAGTAGGCATCTCCAAAAAACCCGAAATCAAAGCATGGTCAGGACCTTTCATTATGGCTACTGCAAATACAAGAGTTGTGCGAAGATCTGAAGCCTTGTTAGCGTTACGACAAGAATCTTATGGTTCTAACTTTACTTATCAAGAGCATGCTTACCATAAGAGTTGGTTAAGCGCAGTTAGCTCACTTCTTCTTACTGGATTATCAGTTTTAGTGCTTTTGTCACCTTTGAAAAGATTGGTAAAACCTTTTCTGCCTAAACCAGGACAAGGGCCATCAGTGGCTGTGCAAGAAAATGGTTGGTTCGATTGTAAATTCATTGCTGAATCAGAGGACGGCACCAAATCTGTTTTCAACATGCATGGAAAGGGAGATCCAGGCTATAAAGTTACTTCAAAACTGGTATCTGAGTGTGCTCTTTGTTTAATTGAAGATATAGAAGAGCTTCCTGGTGGAAGGGAGTATGGAGGCGTACTTACATCAGCTTCAGGCCTAGGCCACTCACTGATTTCCCGACTTACTAAGGCGGGAATAGATTTCAAGGGACCACTTTAAATTATGCCAAGATCAATTAAGCTGTTATCTATAAATTTACTATTTGGGATGTTAAGCATGAAGCTAGGTATTATTATTTTATTCTTATTTTCAATGAACTTATTTTCACAACCATTAAACGATCCTCAAGCTTGGCGTGGGATTACTGATCAGGTCATGGGCGGAGTTTCTGATCTAGCAATCAGACATTCTGACGGCGTCTTTTATATGACTGGTAATGTTTCAACTGATAACAATGGTGGATTTGTAAGACTTTCAAATAGAATTGATATCAACAGCAATGATTTCAAAGGCATTAAGTTTAAAGCCAAAGGAAATAGTGAAATCTATGAAATACATGTCACTCTAAAAGGTTTAAAAATTCCGCCATGGTCATATTTTAGCCAAGCATTTGAAGTTAATAATGATTGGCAAGAATACGAAATATTTTTTAAAGATTTAAAGAGAAGCTCTGGCTTTTCGGCGTCATCAATGAAAGCAAAAAATATAAGAGATTTAAGTATTGCAGGTTTTGGAAGAGACTTTGAAGTGGACTTAGCAATAAAAGATATCAGCTTAATCTCAAATTAGTTTATTTATCCTCATTCTTTTCAAACTCTTTTAAATATTTCTCATAATCCTCCCAATCATGGGGGGTTCCTGCTCTGGGCTTTTCCATTTTGCTAGCACGCTCTAAAGCCTTAGTTGATAGGCTGCTAGGATTCTCTTTGAAAAATTTGCTGAATGCTCTTTTGATTAAGTTTTTCATTTATCGATTGAGGATTTTAAGAAGCTTTTTCATAAAACGCTTTAATATTTTTGCAGAATCTCTTTCATTGAATGACTCAATGACCTCTGCTTGGGAGTAACCATCCCAAAAAGTGATTTGATGAAATTGTTCTAATTTTTTTAACTCCAACGAAGCCGAGTCAAGATTCTGCTCATCTATTAAATAAATCTTTATCTGCTCTTCGTTTGCTGAAATGTTGATATTTTCATAAGTTGAAAAATATGATTTAAAGAGATTTTCAACTCTTTGATTAAAGGTAAATCGTTGCATAAATTAATTACAATCTTGCGAGAGGCAAAAAACTATATTTTTATCAGTAGCACTTAATTCGAAGAGTCTAAATTTCTTAGCTCTTTGATTTTTTCTAAACTCACTTTATCTTTTAAGCTCATCACAAATGCAGCAACTGATAAAACCAATATAGCTCCAGCCTCACCAAGCACAACCCATGCATCCATCTCTTTGCTTTGCATCACAATCAGTCTACAGAGTGCAGTGATTGCAATAATAATAGGTAGGGTGACAGGAATTCTATTGGTGCTATAAAAAGCTCCCACCATTCCGATAATTTCCACATAAATAAATAACATGAATAGATCAGGTAATGTAATTTCTTGAGCTAATGCCATGTCAAAAATGTACATAGCCGAGGCTATGCATGTAGCAATTCCAATAATAGCTAAAAGTAATTTTTCACTTGCAATGGTTGTCCAATGCAAACTTTTGGTAAATTTAGATTGTTTATCATTCATTAATTAATCATACCAAAGGAATATAGGATGAAATTTTTTTTTTACTGATAAGTAGAAAATATTTATTTTGATATTATTTTCTAATTGCATCGATCATGACCTTAACTTTTTCCGGTTTTATGTCCGGAGTGATGCCATGACCAAGGTTAAAAACAAACCCTGGATACTCATTCATAATAGTGCAAATTTTTTGAGTTTCATTCCAGATAGTTTCATCAGGCCCAAGCAGAACATGTGGATCGAGATTTCCTTGAAGAGCATATTTATTTTTTAAATTCAAAGCGATGCTCTCAATATCCTCTTGCCAATGAAGGCTTATGCAAGATATATCTTCAAATATTAAGTCAGTAATTTTTTTCTTTGGAGCTTTTTCAAATAAAATAATAGGGATATTTGAAGTGACAGGATCTGCTTTAAGTTGATTGGTAAGGAGTCGGGTGTATCGCAATGAGAAATCTTCTAAATCCTTGTCTGACAATAAATCTGCCCATGAATCAAAAATTTGAAGCGCATTAACCCCACTTAAAACTTGTTGTCTTAAATATTCGTAGCAAGCATTGCTAAGAATTTCTAAAAATTCTTGCAGCTCATCTGGATGTTCCTTCATAAATTTTTTTGTTTTTCTAAAATCTTTTGACCCGCCGCCCTCAATTGCATATGCAGCAAGGGTCCAGGGACTGCCACAGAAACCTATTAAAGGTAAGTCCTTTGGTAGCTGTTTTTTGGTTTCTTCAACTGCTTTAAAGACGTAATCAACGGCATTAACATCAAATCGTATTAATTTTTTAATATCTTGAGGAGATGAAATGGGATTGCTAAATCTGGGACCTTCTCCTTCATGAAATGCTAAACCAAGATTCAAAGCATCTGGGATAGTCAAGATATCAGAAAAGAGAATTGATGCATCTAAATCAAAGCGATCAATTGGTTGTAAGGCTAGTTCGGCACAGGTTTTGGGTTGTTTGCACATATCCAAGAAGTTGCTGTAATTTTTTCTTATTTCTTGGTATTCAGGAAGGTATCTGCCAGCTTGGCGCATAAACCATACTGGTGGAATCGAATTAGTTTGAAGGCTCAAAGCCTTTAAAAATTTTGAATTATTCATTTATGAAAGGAATTGTATGATACTTTTGGCAGCTTCTCTTCCTTCCCAAATTGCAGTGACAACCAAATCAGACCCTCTGACCATGTCACCACCAGAGAAAATTTTAGGATTGGTAGTTTGAAACTTAAATTCCTGTTTTTCAGGAGCTATCACTAATCCAGATTTATCAGTCTTAATTTCATAATCTTTAAACCAGTCTGCTGGATTGGCTCTAAAGCCAAACGCTACAATCACCTCATCAGCTGGATAAATTTTTTCACTATTTTGAATAGGGACTGGAACTCTTCTGCCATTTTGGTCTGGCTCTCCTAATTTAGTTTGAATGGTCTTCACTCCTTCAACATTTTTTCCTCCAATGATTTCAATTGGTTGAATGTTAAATTCAAATTGCACGCCTTCTTCTTTTGCATTGATCACTTCTCTTCTAGAGCCAGGCATATTTTTCTCATCTCTTCTGTACAAGCAAGTTACAGACTTTGCTCCTTGTCTAATGGCAGTTCTATTGCAATCCATTGCAGTGTCTCCACCACCTAAAATTACAACATCCTTGCCTTTAAAATTAATATAGTCAGATTCTTTTTGTTTAAATTTTAAAAGATGATTTGTATTCCCAATGAGATAATCGATTGCTTTGTGAGCTTGTGGCAAATCTTCTCCTTTAAAACCTCCTTCTAGCGAAGTGTAGGTTCCCATTCCCAGAAATACTGCATCATATTCTGCATGCAGCTTTTTGAAGGAAATATCTTTACCAATTTCTTTATTAAGATGAAATTTAATACCCATTTCTTCAAGAATTTTTCGTCTTCGTCTTACCACGCTTTTTTCTAACTTAAATTCAGGAATTCCAAATGTGAGCAGGCCGCCAATTTCTGAATGCTTATCATAGACATCACAATGAATCCCAGCTCTGATTAGGATATCTGAGCATCCAATACCTGCAGGTCCAGCACCCACAATTGCAACTTTCTTTTGAGTCCACACTCTATTGCTTAGATCAGGTCTCCAGCCCATATCTATTGCTTTATCTGTTATGTATTTTTCAATATTCCCAATACTTACAGCTCCAAATCCATCATTTAGTGTGCAAGCTCCCTCACACAAACGATCTTGAGGGCAAACTCGACCACACATTTCTGGTAGAGAGTTTGTTTGATGACATAAATCAGCTGCCCCCATAATATTTCCCTCATTTACGAGCTTTAACCAATCAGGAATATAGTTATGAACTGGGCACTTCCATTCGCAATATGGATTTCCGCAATCTAGACATCGATGGGATTGATGAGATGCTTCAGATTGATTGTAATCACCATATATCTCAACAAAATTTATTTTCCTTTCTTCTATATTTTTTTTATTGGGGTCATAGCGGCCGACTTCTAGAAATTGAAAATCATTTTCCAGAGGAACATGCTCAATATACTCTGATCTAGATTTAAAATTTTCAGGAGAGAGTGTTGTAGATATTGGAATAGTGCTTTGACTCAGAAGCTCTTTGCGCCATTCAAATAACCTCACTTTTGCTTCGTCTAAATCGGTAATAGGGGCAAAAGATTTTGTTACGTATTTTCTGTTTAATCTAATTTTTCCATAAAAGTAAGGAGATCGAGGTTGAGTAAAAAGCAACAAGCCTTTTTCAATCTTATATTGTTTATTTTTTGCACTCATTAAGTTGTGTTATTTCTGCCTTCTATGTATGACATAGTATGACATTGTTGTGTTAATATGTATAACTTAATGCCACAACAAAATAAAAATATATCGTTATATCAGGAGTCTCAAGCTAAGGATAATTGCGGTTTTGGGTTGATAGTTAATCGACATGGAATTCAAAACAGGGATGTGGTCAAACGTTCCATTGCTGGTTTAACTAGCATGACGCACAGAGGGGCAATTGGGGCGGATGGCAAAACCGGTGATGGTTGCGGGCTTTTATTTGATTTAAATCAAGCTTTTTTTCAAAGGCAAATAAAAACAGAATTAAATATTCAATTGCCAGAATTGTTTGGCGTTGCCCAAATTTTTTCATCTGCTGCCATAACACCAGATCTACCAGCTATCAAAAAAATTCTTAAATTAGAAAATCTAATCCTTGAGTGCGTTAGAGAAGTGCCAATTAACCCATCTGTTCTTGGTAAAATAGCATGTGAATCTTTGCCAAAAATTAATCAAATATTTATTACGCCTATTTCAAAGGATTTTAATAGAGAAAGATTTGAGTCTTGTCTTCTTCAGGCCAGAAAAAAAATTGAAGAGCTGCATGATGATGATGAAAAGTTATACATCTGCAGCATGTCGAGTCAAACAATTGTTTACAAAGGTTTAATGCTCCCAGATGCAATTAGTAACTTTTACACCGACATCGCTAAAAAGTCATTCACAGCCAAGATCTGCTTATTTCATCAAAGATTCTCTACAAATACTCAACCAAGATGGCATTTAGCTCAACCTTTTAGGCTTCTTGCACATAATGGTGAAATCAATGCGATTAGAGGAAATAGAAATTGGGTTAAAGCTCGCACTTCTAAGTTTTCTACTCCTCTGATTCCAGGAATTAGCCAATTTAAATCACTGGTTAACGAAACAGGCTCTGATTCATCAGCTCTAGATAACATGATCGAGTTACTGGTAAAGGGTGGAATTAATTTCTTTAGATCTATCCGAATGGTCTTACCGCCTGCCTGGCAAAATATTCATACAATGGACCCTGAGGTTAGAGCGTTCCACGAATATAATTCAATGCATATGGAAGCATGGGATGGTCCTGCTGGTATTGTCATGTCAGATGGGGAATGGGCAATCTGTGTTTTAGATAGAAATGGATTAAGACCAGCTAGATACCAGGTATTAACCAATGGAATGATTGCAGTGGCCTCTGAAACAGGCATTTATCCAGTTGCCGATGAAGAGATTTTGCAAAAAGGACGCATAGGTCCTGGTGGAATTTTTGCTGTCAACACTGAGTCTGGAGAAATTCTCGACCAAAATATGATTGATGAACAGCTCAAACAAAGCAAGCCTTACAGAGATTGGTTAAAAAAATCTGCGATTTATCTTGAATCTACTTTAGATGCATTTGAAGGTCCAGGCATAAAAAAAATTCCGCATTCAGAATTAATAAAATCATCAAAACTCTTTTCTTTATTCAATGAAGAGAGGGTTTCTGTAATTAAACCGCTTGCACTTGATGGTCTTGAGGGCACAGGCTCAATGGGCGATGATACTGCTTTGGCAATGTTAAGTTCAATGCCAAGGTCTATCTATGATTACTTCAGGCAACAATTTGCTCAGGTAACAAATCCACCGATTGATTCCCTAAGAGAATCGAGCGTCATGTCTCTAGAGGCATGCTTTGGGCCTGAGTTAAATATTTTTGAGGAATCAAAAGATCATGCTAAAAGAATTGTCAGCACTTCTCCTGTTCTTTCACACAAAAAGCTTGCAGCGTTATTAAAAAATCCTTATTTTTCTTCCAAAAATTTTGATCTGCAGTATTCATCGAAATCAAATCTCAAGGATGCTTTGAATGCATTAACTAAAAAAGTGGTTGCTGCTGTGCGAAAGGGAGAGGTGATTATTCACTTAAATGAAAAATTGCCAGATAGAAATAAGCTATCAATTAATGCATTGCTTGCAGTTGGCTGCATACACCAAGAGTTGGTTAGGTTAGGCCTTAGATCAGATGCTAATTTGATAGTAAGCTCTGCCTCAGCAAGAGACACCCATCAGATTGCATGTTTGCTTAGTTTTGGAGCCACTGCTGTTTTTCCTTGGCTGGCTTTTCAAACAATCCTAGATTTAACCTATCGGAATGAGCTGAAAGGCAGTCCAACCGCTAATTGTGCTAAATATCGCAAAGGTATTAATAAAGGACTTTTAAAAATTATCTCAAAAATTGGTATCTCGACTATTTCAAGTTATAGGGGTTCTCAATTACATGAGATTGTTGGCTTAGGCTCAGATATAGTCGATTTATCTTTTACCAATACAGCGAGCAGAGTGGGAGGAAAAACTTTCAAAGATTTGGATGAAGAAATGCGATCTTTAAATAATTATGCAAATTCCAATGTAAGTGAAATTGGCCTTGGGGGACTATTAAAATTTGTCCATGGTGGCGAATATCATACCTATAACCCTGAGGTTGTAAAAAAACTCCAAGAAGCCGTGAGCACTGGATCCAGCAAAACATATCAAGAGTATGCAGATCTTGTTAATCTCAGGAAGCCTGCAATGCTAAGAGATCTGATGGAGGTTAAATTTCCAGTAAAACCCAAAAAGGTTCAGCTTGAAAACACAAAGCATTTGTTAAAAAAGTTTGATTCAGCAGGGATGAGCCTTGGCGCACTATCTCCAGACGCTCATGAAACATTGGCCGAAGCAATGAATAGCATGGGCGCAAGATCAAATTCTGGAGAGGGCGGAGAAGCAAAAGAGAGATATGGCACTTCTAAGATGTCAAAAATAAAACAAGTTGCTTCTGGTCGCTTTGGTGTAACGCCTGAGTACTTAGTAAACGCAGAGGTTTTGCAGATCAAAATAGCCCAGGGTGCTAAACCAGGCGAGGGCGGGCAACTTCCTGGCGGCAAAGTCAATTCATTAATTGCAAAGCTGAGATACTCAACTCCTGGAATTACTTTGATTTCTCCTCCACCTCATCATGATATTTATTCAATTGAGGACTTAGCTCAACTAATCTTTGATCTCAAGCAAGTAAATTCAAAAGCATTGGTTTCAGTCAAATTAGTGTCTGAGCCTGGAGTAGGAACAATCGCAGCCGGTGTTGCAAAGGCATATGCAGATTTAATAACTATTTCTGGTCATGATGGTGGAACAGGCGCAAGTCCCCTGTCTTCTATTCGCTACGCAGGCTCTCCTTGGGAGCTTGGTTTATCCGAGGCTCATCAAGCTTTGAGAGCGAGCAATCTCCGACATAAAGTTAGATTGCAAGCTGATGGCGGTCTGAAGACTGGTTTAGATGTAGTCAAAGCAGCAATTCTTGGTGCAGAATCATTCGGTTTTGGGACGGGTCCAATGATTGCAATGGGCTGTAAATACTTGAGAATTTGCCATCTCAACAATTGTGCTACAGGCGTCGCAACTCAAAGAAGAGATATCATTGATCATCACTTTATTGGCGAAAAAGAGAGAGTTATAAATTACTTCACATTTATTGCTAATGAGGTGCAAGAAATTTTAGCTAGATTAGGAGTTCGTAACCTTGAATCCATTATTGGTCAAACTCAGTATTTAAAAGATATTACTCAGGACAATATTTCAACAGCAAATATTGATTTATCCCCAATTTTATTTTCTGACAAAAAATCAAATGCTCCGCATTACTGCAATACTCCATCAAATGATCCTTGGGATAAGGGGAATTTAAACTCAAAGATTCTACAAGATATAAAATCTTCAATTGCCAATGACCATTCATCGGATTTTTATTATGACATTTCTAATCGTGATAGGTCTGTTGGTGCTCAAGCCTCAGGTTTGATTGCATCTTTGTATGGTGAAGAGGGATTAAAGCAAAAGCAAACTCTGAATTTTAAGGGGTCTGCGGGCCAAAGTTTTGGTGTATGGAATGCAGCAGGCCTCAATTTAAAATTAAATGGTGACGCAAATGATTATGTAGGCAAAGGCATGAATGGCGGCAAGATAGTAATCTCAAGCTCTGCTGAATATGCTTCTCAAGACTCTCCAACTGTTTTGGTAGGTAACACTGCACTATATGGTGCAACAGGGGGTGAGCTTTATGTTGGAGGGTGTGTTGGCGAAAGATTCGCTGTAAGAAATTCTGGAGCATCCGCTGTAATTGAAGGCGCAGGAGATCATTGTTGTGAATACATGACAGGTGGACATGTGACTGTTTTGGGTAATGTGGGCGCAAATTTTGGAGCCGGCATGACAGGCGGTTTTGCATATGTTTTAGATACCAACAGAAGATTTTTTGATCAATGCAATCGTAGTCTTGTTAATTTGGACAGAATTGTTAGTGAAGAAATGGAATCTCACAGGAAATTTTTAAAGCAAATCATTGCGCGTCATATCAAAGAAACTAAAAGCGAAAGAGCAAAAGTAATATTAGATGAGTTCGACAGGTATGAGCCCTCATTCTGGCTGGTCTCACCTGCCGCTTTGAATATTCAAGATTTGTTAAAAGCAACCACAGCTAACGCTGCTTAGTTTAATCCTGCATCGCTTTTTTAAGATTTTTTGTATCAAATGCACTCGTCACTGTTGCATTCGATAATTGATTTAGCAGAACTAGATTCAATCTACCCGCTTTAATTTTTTTATCTCTAAGAATATATGGTTTTAGTTCTTCATAATTGTATTGATTAAGAGATAGATCAAATTCAAACATTTCTAATAACGCAATAACTTTTTTGTGATCTTTTTCAGAAATAAGGCTCTCTAAATAAGAAATTTTAGAAGCAATTTTCATTCCTTTTGCCACAGCCTCTCCGTGCAGGATTTTTTTATATTTCCCATGTGCTTCAATGGCATGACCAAAAGTATGACCAAAATTCAAAATTGCACGAATGCCATTTTCCTTCTCATCCTGTGTCACAATTTGGGCCTTAGTATGAATCGATGCAAAAATTATTTCTTCAATAATCTTATGATGCATTAATAAAATCTCCTTAGGATGTCTTTTCAGCAATGAAAATAGAGATTTATTTTTAATCAAGGCGTATTTTATTACCTCAGCTAAACCAGCCTTAAACTCTCGATTTGATAGTGTTTTCAGCACGGATGTATCAATGATGACACCTTTAGGGTTATAAAATGCTCCAACAAGATTTTTGCCTGCTGATATATTGATTGCGGTCTTCCCCCCGACAGAAGAATCTACCTGAGCGAGAAGTGTGGTAGGTATTTGTATAAATGGAATGCCCCTCAAGTAAGAGCTAGCAACATAGCCAGAGATATCCCCAACCACGCCACCACCGACGGCAATGATTAAATCTGTCCTGTCAAAATTACTCTCTACTAAAAAATTTAATATTTTTTGAAAGTTTTGAATAGATTTCGCTTTTTCTCCTTGCTGCAAAATAATCTCAAAAACTTTGGTTGATGGGTTGCAAGCAGCTATAACTTTTTTGACTATCTTTTGAGGCACTCCATCATCTGTAATAATGAGTGTTTTTTTATGCTCTTTAAGCAGAGGAGCAATATTTTTCCTTGAGATAGCTTCTTTGCTTATTAGAATTTTGTACTTATTTTTTCTTTGACCTGCAAAGAGTTCTTTAGCCATAATTTTTAACGAGTTTAACTATTTCGTTTGCAACCTCTGAGCCACTTTTATTCTCAGTATCAATTATATGATCAGACACTTCTTCATATAAAGACTGTCTTGACTTTTGAAGATCTGCTAGAACTTTTGCAGGATCTTGATCTTTTAACAATGGCCTATCTTTATCTTTGGCTGTTCTTTCAATCTGGACTTTTAAAGGAGTATGAAGATAAAAAACAGTACCTCTTGATGCTAGCAGCTCTCTATTTTCATCTTCAATGACAATACCACCACCGGTCGCCAGAACAATTGAATTTAGTGCAACCATTTCTTTTAATGTGGCGGTTTCACGTTTTCTAAAACCAGCTTCGCCCTCAATATCAAAAATCCAATCTATTGTAACGCCAGTGCTTTCTTCAATCTTTGCATCAGTATCATGGAAATCTAAAAATAGCTCTCCAGCCACGATCTTCCCAACAGTGGTTTTTCCAGAGCCCATAGGACCAACAATAAAAATATTCATACTTCGTTTTTTAAGTTGCTGATTCTATCATTTATAGGAGTAAAATAATTCTAATTCATGTATCAAAATATTTGAGCGTTAACATTAAAAACATAATTATTTAATTTGTATGTTTGTTAGATTAATAAATTGGGCATTATTAGCCACATTAATAGGCACTCTTGTATCAATATTTACTATTGGAGCTGGATATCTCTTTATAAAGCCCAGTCTCCCAGAAATTAATTTAGTTGATGAAGATGTATTGCAAATACCTTTAAAAGTTTATACGTCTGATGGTGTCTTAATTGGTGAGTTTGGGGATCAGAAAAGAAGAACTATTGAATATAAGGAGATTCCACAAAATCTAAAAAATGCATTTTTAGCCGCTGAAGATGATCAATTTTTCGAACATAGCGGTGTAAGGCTAACTTCTCTTGTCAGAGCAGCCTACCAAATGGTTCAATCGGGTGAAATTGTGAGTGGCGGGGGTACAATTACAATGCAGGTTGTTAGAGGATACCTGCTATCTCGTGATCAAAAAATCATTCGAAAAATTAAAGAAATCTATCTCGCCTTTGAGTTAGAAAGCTCTGCAAGTAAAGAAGAAATTTTTGCTCTCTATCTCAATACTATTTTTTTAGGCAATCGATCATATGGTGTAGAGGCTGCAGCAAATAAATATTTTTCTAAATCTATTAATGAGCTAACTCTTGCTGAATCTGCATTAATTGCATCATCAGCTCAGCTTCCTTCGAGAATTAACCCTATTCGCTCTCCCGATAGATCAATTATTAGACGTAACTGGATTTTGGGAAGAATGTATAAGCTTGGATATATTGGTAAAGCCCAGTTCTTGCTTGCGAAGGCTGAGCCCATTAACTTAACTCAATTAGATTCAAGCTTTTCATTGGATGGACGACACATTGCTGAAATCGCTAGACAAGCGATGATCGAAAGATATGGCTTATCGGTATACAAAGATGGCTTATCAGTTTTCACTACAATAGATTCCTCACTTCAGCAGGCAGCTCTTGATAGTGCTGCAAATAATTTATATGCATATGATAAACGTCATGGCTGGAGGGAGCCTGCGAATCTTTTATCAAAAATTCCTGACTTTATTTTTAAAGAATTGCAAGATGGAAACTTAGATATTTTATATCAAGATTCAAATACCCTTGATGAGCTAGGCATGAGGCAGCTAAACATATCTGTAATCAGAGATTTTTTTGAAGAGTTTGCCAATTCAGATAGACATTCAGTCGGAATCGTCATGGATGTAAAACCAGAAAGAATCATATATCTAAATAATTCTTTTCAATTAGAGAGTTTATTTTGGGATGATGTTTATGAGTGGGCTAGGTCAAGAATAGATATTAATAAATTAGGGCCTCGGCCTCAAAACTTCTATGACATTCTTCGTTTAGGAGATTTAATATATCTGTCTGAGTTAAATGGAAATTATTATCTTGATCAAGTCCCCGATGCCGAAGTGGCATTTATTTCTACAAATCCTTCTAATGGGGCCATTAAGACTTATATCGGTGGATTGAATTTCTCAAAAAGTAATTTCGATAGGGTGAAACAATCATATCCTCAAGCTGGGTCAAGCTTTAAGCCATTTATATATGCCTCTGCTTTTGCGAATGGTTACAAGGCATCTGACAAAATAAATGATGCTCCTATTATTTTTGAAGACTCAAATTTGGAGAGTAGCTGGAGACCTGAAAATTATACTGGTAAATTTTATGGGCCCATTAGGCTCAGGGAAGCCCTAGTTCAGTCAGTGAATTTAGTTTCTATTAAGTTGTTGAGAGAAATGGGGATCACGCAGACTCAAAACTATCTATCAAGATTTGGATTTCCTAAGTCCAGATTAGCTCCAGATTTGTCTTTGGCACTTGGATCATCAAGCTTTTCTCCGGCTGAGATGGCTCGAGCATACAGTATTATGGTTAACGCTGATGATCCTAAAGATTTATTCTTTATAGAAAGGGTAGTAGATAGAAATGGAAAAACTATTTTTCAAAATCCTCAAATGAAAAATAAGAAAAAAAATATTGATGGTTTTCCATGGTTTCAAACTAACTTAACAGAGGAAATCAAACCTTTTTATTTGTTACCACCCATCCAAAAGGAGTCCTTGGCACCAATTGATCCTAGAGTAACTTTTATTACAAAAGATATATTGCGGGAGGCTCTTTCGAGAGGGAGCAATGGAAGAAAAGTCCAAGTTTTAAATAGAAGTGATATTGCGGGAAAAACGGGCACAACAAATGACGCAATAAGCACTTGGTTTTCTGGCTTTCATAATGATTTAGTAACAACTGTTTGGGTTGGAACTGATGATTTTTCCTCTTTGGGAGATAATGAATTTGGTTCCAGTATTGCTTTGCCTACTTGGGTTGATTTTATGAAAACAGCATTGGTAGATCTGCCTGAAGAAGACTGGAAAATTCCAAAGGGTTTGTCTTATGTGAGAGTTGATCGTGAGACAGGCAGGCCAGTTGATGAAAAAAGCAAAAACTCTTACTTTGAACTTTTTTTAGATGAATAGACCTAACTTTTAAAAATGCTGTTAGAAATGAACAACCAATAATTTTCAATATAGCTGCTAGGAATTTCTTTAAACTTATTTCTAATAAATCTAGAAATCATGCCTTCCATTATTGAGGTAATCAGATGAGCGCTTTGACCAGCAGTTAATTGCAAGGAATCTTTCTTTGTAGAGAGCAATTGTTTAATTGCAAGCTCTAATCTTTCATAGAACTGATTTACGGAGTCGATGACATTTTGCTCACTCGGTCCCAATGCTTCGCGAGATAAAATTCGAGCAAAACCTTTGTTTTTTTCTAAAAATATTGCGTAAAAAAAGAATATCAACCTAACTTTTTCTTCTGCCTCAATATCAGCATCGTTTTTTATTTCTCCAACTTTCTGGAAGATTGTTTGATCGCAAAATGTAAACAGTTCTAAAAAAATTGATCTTTTGCTAGGAAAATGTCTATAAAGGGCAGCTTCAGTTACACCACTTTCAGCAGCAAGAACTGCCGTTGTTACCTTCGTCGCATCTCTTTCCTCCAAAAGCTTTGCTAAGCTTTGAAGAATAATTTGTTTTCTGTCTTTTGACATAGCTTTAGCTTAGCTTAATGTTAATTGTTTCATCAATTTTTTTTAGTTGATTGAGGAATATATTTTGTATTTCATTTAGCCTCTCTGGAGAATTTGCTTCAAACCTCAAAACAAGCTTGGGTGTTGTATTTGAGGCTCGAAGTAAACCCCAGCCATCATTAAAGTTTACTCTTAGGCCATCTATTGTGATCTTTTCACCTTCTCCAAAATCAGATTGCGAAACAAAATCTTCAACTATTTTGAATTTTTTATCTTCATCTACATTTATATTTATTTCAGGTGTCGAATAGGCTTTTGGCAATTGATCAAAAATTGTTGAAAGAGAGGATGTAGAGTTTTTTATTACTTCTATAAGCCTGAAAGCTGAATAATGTCCGTCATCGAAGCCATACCATTTGTCATTAAAAAAGATATGGCCGCTCATTTCCCCAGCAAGTGGTGCATTGGTTTTTTTAAGGGCATTTTTAATATGAAAATGTCCTGTAGGAGACATTATTGGTATGCCGCCAGCCTCAGTAATCATTTTGGCAAGTAAATTGGTGCACTTCACATCAAATATAATTTTTTTACCCTTGCTATTTTGCAACACTGTTTTGCTGAATATCATCATAAGCTGATCCGGGTAAATAATTTCGCCTAGATTGCTTACTACCCCCAACCTGTCCCCATCCCCATCAAAAGCAATGCCGAGATCTGCTTCTTCTGCTTTTACAATTTCTATAAGGTCTTGAAGATTTTCTACCTTGCCTGGATCAGGATGATGATTGGGAAAATTTCCATCAATTTCACAAAATAACTCCACTACTTCATGCCCAAGTGCACGCATTAATTTGGGGCCAATTTCTCCAGCCGAACCATTGCCACAATCAACAACAACCTTGATTTTTTTTGAGTTCTTGGATGCTTGAGATATTACCTCTTCAATATATTCATCCATTAAATCGTTCTTCATAATTTCAGATCCAATGTCTTTAGAATTTGGTTTATTTGAAATTAAATGCAGTATCTCAATCCCAGAGACTGGCATGTCATTTATTACAATTTTAAAGCCATTATAATTTTTTGGATTATGGCTTCCAGTTATCATAACGCCTGATTTGGAGTTCAGTTTTTTTGCAGCAAAATAAAGAAGCGGGCTTGTTACTATGCCTACATTCACCACATTGATTCCAAGAGATTGCAATTCTTTTGAAAGTAATTTCAATATGTTTTCTCCAGACAGTCGCCCATCTCTGCCTAGAGCTAGCTCATTTACCCTTTCATCAATACATTTTCTTGCTATAGCAGATGCTATAGCTTTGATTGAAAATTCATTGATTTGCTCAGGCACTATTCCGCGAATGTCATATTCCCTGAAAATGGATTCATCGATCATAGCAATTTTAATTTCATTATATGAGTTGTTTTGTCATAATAGCTGAGACTTAAAACCATAGACAACATGTTTCTTAACACTGACTCAAAATTTATTTGGCTAAATGGAAATTTTCAGCCATTTAACGATACAAATATTCATCTCTTATCCAATACCCTGCATTACGGAATGGGAGTTTTTGAGGGCGTGAGAGCATATGAAACAAATGATGGGGGAGCCATATTTAGGTTAACTGATCACACTGAAAGACTATTTTCTGCAGCATCAAAAATTAATATCAGCATTCCTTATTCTGCAGATGAATTGTGCCAAGCTCAAATAGATACAATGTCTAAGAATAACCTTAGAGAAGGTTACATTAGACCGATTGTTTTTCTTGGGAGTGAGTCTATGGGTCTAAGGTCCCAACATTCGCTTTCTGTTAATGTTGCTGTTGCTTGCTGGGAATGGCCTTCGTATATGAATCCAGACGCTAAGAAAAATGGTATATCAGTTGTTAAATCTCCGTTCCAGCAGTATGACAATCCCTTGTACTCAAACAACAAAATTATCGGTACATATGTTAATTCAATTATGGCGGTTAATGATGCTATTTCCAAAGGGGCTGAAGAAGCAATACTTTTGGATAAACATGGCTACATTTCTGAGGGTAGTGGAGAAAATCTTTTTATCGTAAAAAACTCTGTATTAATTACCCCCACAACAGATTATTGTTTAAATGGGATTACTCGACAAAGCGTAATGTCTATTGCTAAAAATCTTAATTATTCAGTTGAAGAAAGGAACCTAACTTTTGAAGAATTATTGGATGCTGATGAAGCTTTTTATTCAGGGACCGCTGTTGAGATTACCCCAATTACAACCGTTGATGGATCTTCAATTGGCTCAGGCGTTATTGGTCCAATTACTGAGATTCTGCAAAATAAATATTCTGAAATAGTCTGCGGTCAAGATACCCGCTACTCAGACTGGCTTACTGCAATCTAAACTTACATTTAACTTGAATCAAAAATTAAATATTGCTATCTCTAGCTATCGCAGTGCTCCATTTGGGGGCGGTCAAGGTATATTTATTTATGAGCTATCAAAGGCATTACAAGCACTTGGACATAATGTAAGTATTATCTCCGGTCCTCCATATCCTAATCTAGAGCCAGATATTAACTTGATTAAATCTCCTGGATTAGATCTATTTAGCACTTTTGTATTTAAAGAGAGGCTTTCTCTTTTTAGAAATAAAAAAAATAAATCTCTAAATGATTGGTATGAATTTTTTTCTGCTTTATTGGGAGGATTTCCGGAAATCAAAACATTTGGAGATAGGCTGAACAAGATACTGACTGAGTCCTCCTTCGATGTGTTAATCGATAATCAATCTATTAGTTATGGTATTCTTGATATTCAGAAAAAACTTCCTGTTCTGGAGATCATCCATCATCCCATTACAAAAGATTACAAATATGATCTTGAATTCTCAAAAGGAATAATTCAAAAAATTTCAAAATGGCGATGGTTTTCTTTCTTAAAAATGCAAAAAAAAGTTGCTCCTAAACTTAAAGCTATTGCAACTCCATCATTTAATTCAAAAAAAGATATCGCACAAGATTTTAATGTTTCAAGCAAAAATATTTCTGTAATACCTAACGGAATTGATTTTCAAAAATTTTCCCCTAAAAAAAATATTCCTCGAATTCCTGGGCAGATCATTACCACTGCAAGCGCAGATGTTCCTTTGAAAGGCTTAGATTTTACTTTAAGGGCTGTGGCTGACTTAAAAAAAGATTTCCCCTATATTAGATTGGTTGTTATCGGAGCTGCCAGAGCAGGCGGTCACACAGAGCGTTTGATACAAAAACTGAAAATTGAAGCTAACATTGTTTACAAAAATAACTTAACAAAAGAAGAAATTGCTTTTGAATATGCAAACAGCAATATCGCAATTGTTAGCTCATTATATGAGGGATTTGGTTTTCCTGTTGGAGAGGCAATGGCAAGTGGTATCCCTTTAATAGCTACCAATGTCGCATCTATTCCTGAAATCACTAGCACCTTTGCTGAGCTAATTCCTGCGAGTGATTCAAAGAGCATTGAAAGATCAATACGAAATATTCTTTCCAACCCCTCTAAATATCAGAATAGAGCTGACGAGGGCAGAAAACATATAATAGAAAACTATGATTGGCATAAAATTTCACAGTCTTACGAGAGTTTGATTTATAAAATAATCCAGGATTTTAAATGCTAACTTTTAATTTTAATAAAATTCATCTCCCGCCTAATGCACGAATCTTAGATGTTGGTTGTGGAGAAGGGCGTCATATTTTTGGTTCTTTGCATACATATACAGATGTTTATTGCATTGGAATTGATCAAGATATTGCCTCTCTAAGTAAATGCAAAGAAGGCTTAGATTTTTTTAAGGAACTAGATACTGCCTCAACAGTTTTTATGCAAGGATCTGTCTACAATCTTCCATTCGAAAATAACAGCTTCGATCTTGTTATCTGTTCAGAGGTTCTGGAGCATTTAGATAATTACCATACTGCAATTGAAGAGATTTATAGAGTCCTGAAATCCAAGGGAAAATTTTTACCTAGCGTTCCTTCATTTTGGCCTGAAAAAATTTGTTGGGCTCTCTCATCGGGTTATCAAAATATGCCTGGCGGTCATGTAAGAATCTTTAAGAAACGCCAAGTAATCAATGAGATCAAAGAACATGGGTTTACTTATAATCATTCCGAAAGATTTCATGGTTTGCATAGTGCCTACTGGTGGCTGCGCTGTCTTTTTTGGAATAACCAAGAGACAAATTATCTAGTGAAGATTTATAAAAAATTTCTTGAATATCAAATTCTTCAAAGTCCGGCATGGTTAAATAACTTTGAAAAAATTCTTAATCCTATTTTTGGTAAAAGCATTGCATTTTATTTTGAAAAGAAATGAAAAAATTTCCAAATATCTCCAACATTAATCCTGATTCTCTTGATGGACTAAATCATTTGGGTAGATTTTTAGATGAGGCTCAATTTCTTTCTGGGGCCATTCCCTCCAATCAAGATGGCTCTCATGATCCATGGGATCATCTTGAAGCCGTCATGGGTTTGACTACTTTAGGCTATAACAGCCAAGCCCTTAAAGGCTTGCATTGGATGTCTGCCAATCAGAACGAAGATGGTAGCTGGTATAACTTATATAAGGATGAAGAGCCATTAGAACTCAACAAACAAACTAATTACGCATCATACATTGCTGTTGCTGTATGGCATTTTTATTTGCTTAATAATGATATTAATTTTCTACAAAGTTTTTGGGAACCAGTTAAAAAAGGCATTTTATTTTCTCTTTCTCTTCAACATAGTAATGGAGCCATTGCCTGGAATATAAATGAGTTTGAAACAATTGATGAGGATTATCTGTTAACTGGCTGCAGCTCCATTGCAAAAAGTTTTGAGTGCGCAATTGCCATTTGCCAAGTTTTAGGCCGTCATAATTACGAGTCAGAATGGAAAATTGCACATTCAAAATTAATAACAGCGCTTGAAAATCCATCTGAAATATTTGACTTGCAAAAAGACCGCAGTAGGTTTTCAATGGATTGGTATTATCCGATTCTAGGCGGAATTAATTCAAAACAAAGAATTGCTGCTTTAATAACAAAAATTCAAGATTCTTTTTGGGTTGAGGGTCTTGGAATTAAATGTGTATCAGATGAGCCTTGGGTAACTGTTGCTGAGACCAGCGAGTGCTCTATTGCATATAAAAAAATTGGAGAAGATAAAATAGCATTAGAGCTTCTTCATAATGCTATTGCTATAGTTGATAACAAGAACATACCCTACATGGGTTGGCAATTTAAAGAAAATATTTACTGGCCAGAAGAAACACCTGCTTGGACCTCAGCGGCATGCATTTTAGCAGCTGATGCGAATAACAGACTGACCTCTGGGGCTGATTTATTTCTTAAACAACAATTTAAGCCTTAGTTAGACAAACAATGGTATCAACTCTCTCGAATAGTTTAAAACCTTCCTTTTGAGCTTTTTGATAAACTAGATATGGAGCTTGTCCGCCATCCTCTGGTTTCTCATAAATATCATGAATTACCAATGCTCCATGAGAATGAAGTTTACTACTCCAATTATCATAATCGTTCATTGCCGATACTTCAGTATGACTACCGTCAATAAATAAGAGTCCTAGTTCTGTTCCCCATGATGATGCGATAGAATTTGCATTGGCAAGAATTGGAACGACCCATTTACTTTCTTCAAATTGCTGAAGGTTTGATTGCATTAAAGGTACCGTATTAACTCGGCCTAATTTTTCATCATAAATTTCCGCATCAAAATATTCTTCACCTAGCTGGTGTTCCTCGGAACCAGAATGATGATCCACGGTATAAACCAACTGATTATGAATTGCACTTCCTGCAGCTATATAAAGTGCAGACTTTGCTCCAAACGTACCAATTTCAAGAGCTGGCCCATAATGAGAAAACTTTTCCGCCCATTTCGTCAATGCCAATCCCTCATGACTGGGCATGAAGCCTTTAATATTATTTAGTTGATCAAAGTCCATATTATTTATAAAAGTCTTTTCCTAGCGTCGATTTAAATCGTCTATGTATCCAAAGATATTCAGCTGGATGTTGAAGAATACTTTCTTCCATTATGTCATTAATTTTTTGGGCTAGTTCTGTTGAGTCTAGCTCTAAATGATCAATTAATTCTATCTTAAGAATTAACTTATTATTTACATAGTATGAATTTATAAATAATAAATTTGAATCAGTAGCATCAATAATCTTTTTTGTTGTTGTGATAGTAGCTGCTTCTTTTTGAAAAAATTTTAATTTAACAGAATGATCCCATCCATAATCTTGATCTATTGCATACAAAACATTCTTTCCATTTTTCAGCCATTTCATAAATTTTCTTGGATTATTTTTATCAGCTGTATCTTTCAGGCTTGAAAGTCTACCTTTATCTTGAATTTTATTCATTGAAGCAGAATTATGTGATCTGCTCACCCCATACATTGGAGCATTCATAGCCAAAAGACGAGCATCTAACTCTAAGTGTTGAGAGTGCTTAAAAATGATCAAGTTACCCTTATTACTTTCATTGGGAAGCAAAAGATCTAAGTTAATTATTTCATAATTAATCTGGCTTTGTATTTTTTGGTTTGACCAAAACCAAGCTATGCCTGTTTCAATCAAAGATCTTCCTAGGTACAAAAAATTATCTCTTAAAATTTTTTCCCTTTCTGTTTTTGATAGATTTGGGAAACATGCCTCAAGATTTACTTGCGCAATTTTTTTCCTGCTGCCAGCAAAAATAAACAGGACTTTGCCACAAAATTTTCCCATTGCTGGATGCCATGAAGTTGGGAGATGGCAAAGACCTTGCCATAATGTCATCATTAACTTAATCAATATTATGAGTACATCAAAATTAAAGAATGTATTATTACATTAATTTAAATATAGCTTTGATATGAAGTTGGTAATTTATAATTTTTTAATTTTAATACTTGTCCCAGTATTTGTATTACGGATCTTTGTTAAGAGTTTTTCTGATTCAGATTACACCAAGCATTTTCTTAATAGGTTTGGATATAATTTCAGTCAGCTCAAACAAGCAAATAAAAAAATTATTTGGTTTCATGCAGTAAGTTT
>JACKQG010002872.1_pt1 | contig 21856 bp, 28 predicted proteins | sample 8237621 | NCBI WGS metagenome assembly JACKQG01 (sample SAMN15677084, study PRJNA649215) | marine metagenome | biome: marine; feature: Black Sea; material: saline water; isolation source: suspended particulate matter (SPM) from the Black Sea western gyre | collected 2013-06-09/2013-06-10 | depth... | reverse complement strand
AGATTCATGAAACTCACCTTGATTTCTAAATGATGCCATATAAAGCTTCAATGATTTACTTTCAACGCATTTATCAATAGGTTGATAATCAATAATAATTTTAGCAAAATCAGGTTGTCCAGTTAAAGGACATAAAGATGTGAATTCAGGTACTTCAATATGAAGAGTTCCTGTATTTCCATACGGGTTATTTAACGATTGCGGTGATGGAAATGATTCAAGTAGCGTTTTGTCCACTTGGTTATAAAGATATGTATTCACATCTTTGTTTTGAGCAAGTGCTTTCAGGTCTTTTGTTTGTTCATTTGACATTTTAGTCTCCTATTTGATTAAACTCATGAATTCATTACGTGTGCATGACTCATTTTTAAATGCGCCGCCTAATTTGCTGGTAATAGTGTTAGAACCAGGGTCTTCTACACCGCGAGATTTAACACAGAAATGTTGAGCATTAATAACAACTGCAACATCTTCAGTACCTAAAATAAATGATAACGCATGAAAGATTTGAGCTGTCAGACGTTCCTGAACCTGCGGGCGTCTGCTGAAGTATTCAACAATACGATTCATTTTGCTTAAACCTAGTACTGTTTTGTTAGGGATATAAGCAATTGTTGCAAAACCATCGATAACCACTAAATGATGCTCGCAATTTGATTGAACTGTGACACCTGATTCAACAACCATTTCATCATAATTCATTTTGTTTTCAATAGCTGTACATTTAGGAAAGTATTCAGGTTTTAAACCCCAATAAATTTCATTTACCCACATTTTAGCAACTCTTGTAGGTGTATCCTGCAAACTATCATCATCTAAGTCCATACCTAGCGTTTGAAGTGCTTTTGCTATACAATCCTCAATGATTGCAATCTTAACTTCATCACGAGATTCAATATTTAAAGAATCAATAGGTGTTGCTACACCTTGCTTCTCAAGATAGTCTTGAACTTTAAGACCTAACAAGGCATCGCATTTTTTTGGTTGAAAAGACATTATTTATACTCCAATGGGTCAATTAAATTTAAATTAGAAAACGCCTCAAGGCGTTCTTGGCAGGAGCCGCATTGTCCGCATGCTTTGCCGTCTTGAGGATCGTAGCAAGTCCAAGTGTCCGCGTAATCTACTCCATGCTCTATGCCGTATCGCAGAATGGTCTCTTTATCCCCATCAATAAAAGGGGCGAGAATCTGGATAGGCGCGTAGTTCGCAATACGGGCAACGTCATTCATCTTGCCCAAGAACTCTGGTCTACAGTCTGGATAGATGGCGTGGTCGCCACTATGGGCGCCATAGAATACTGTGCGTGCTCCAATACTTACCGCATGGGCAACTGCAAGGGATAATAGAATCATGTTACGATTCGGAACGACAGTCAACTTCATGTTTTCATCCTCATAATGTCCATGCGGCATTTCAATATCTGATGTTAATGCCGATCCTCGCAGAATAGGGGAGAGGGCAGTCATATCCAGCACCGTGTGCGAGATACCAAGCTGGGAGCAAACTCTCTGAGCTTTCTCCAGCTCAATTTTGTGGCGCTGTCCATAGTCAACCGATAAAGCGTGGCACTCATATCCTAAATCGCAGGCTTACTGTAAGACGGTACGACTATCCATCCCGCCACTATAAATCACGATTGCTTTTTCTGTCATCATTCTACTCCAAAATGTTTATGTAATTGAATCCCGGCGATATAACCATGCTTCATAGCAGTTTCCGCCACCAGTTTGTAATTCTCCTGCGTTTTAATATCATCATGCTCATCGCAGGGACTGAGGTAGACTGGTGCTTTGTTAAGAGGGTACTGCAGAAGGCAATGCTGCTCTTCGATCTGGGTGCTCATGTTGGGGAGGCCATCTGCTGAATTGACTTCCCCTGCTCTTATCACATACTTCCAAGCATCAGCGTGCTTCATCATTGTATGTACCTTCTTAGTTTTCGGGGAGCATACGATAGTGAAGCGTAGATCATTGGTAGGGAGGCCTTCTACCCAGACTGTTCCTGCTGTCTCAATCTGCACTCTATAACCTCTGCCGAGTAACTCTCCTGCAAGGGGCGTAATGTTCTGCAGCAGCGGTTCTCCTCCAGTTACGACCACAAGATCGCTTTTCATCTGCTGCATCTTGATGTGCACCGACTCAAGGATCGTCTGAAGCGTTTTCTTTGTTCCAGACTCAAACTCAGTGTCGCACCAAAAGCAGCGGAGGTTACAGCCGGCGAGTCTGATGAATACGGCAGGCTCTCCGGCGAAAGGACCTTCACCCTGCACTGTGGAAAATATCTCCTGTACTTCAAGCTCCCGCCCATCGTTAAGACGCTGCTTTCTGACGTTGTTCTTCCCGAACATAATCGCACTCCAGGGTGTCAAAGTTAACGATGCGGATGTAGTCCGCGCATTTTAGGCAAGTTCGAGTGCTTTCGTCTCTGTGCAATCTATCGCAGTAGACCTGGAGCCTCCCATTACCGAGTGTTCTGATTCTTAGTGGTTTCATACTTGTTGCTCCGGCGCGTTATAGTCGAATGGATTGATGCCCAAGTCGGTTATCATGTTGCTGTTTCTCCATGCGGCTCTTATAGGATAGCTGAACTCTGTTTCTTCGATCAGCATGTAAGGATCAGGAAATCCCTCCTCAAACAAGTCATCTGCAAAGGTCTCGGCGTAGCCTGTAGCGGTTTCATGTACCCGTACTGATTTCAATCTGATAAGATCCTCCCCGTTATCTAGATGAGTGTTGGCGAGAATCGCCCTGATAAAAGAATACATCAGATAGGATAGATTTTCCGCACTTGGGCTGACTGGCATCACTATATGTCTGTCGCTATTCTCTTGCATAAACTTAACGTACTGATCGTTGTCCTCCTTCCAGATGCAAACCGCGTGATCGAATGAGTCAATGAAATCTCCAACCTCATTTTTCATAACTCCGAAATCCAATATCATGCCAGCGTTATCTAGTCCATTCGCCTCCAGGAACACCTCAACGATATAACTGTGTCCATGGATACTGTACTTGCATCTATCGCTGTAACAGTTGCGCACGATATGGGCGTTCTCAACCTTGTACTTCTTTCTGATCACCATTCTGTAGCCTCCTTTCTTGGTAATGCCCAACTGGGCGGATGTATAATATCAATGTTGCCGGCAGTATATCCTGGCCAGCTATCTAAACTCTGACACTGCAAGAGGGTGCGGATATTACGCTCCCGTGCCTCCATCCCCATCTCCAAGAACTGGGGATCCAGCTGATAGACGCCGACCATATAAGGGGCGGTTTTTTCTACAGCAATGAAATAGAATTTGGACGGGAGCTTAGTACTCGCTGTGTAATGCGCTTCCTGTACATGGTACCGAAAATTCATTATTGATTTAGCGAACCCTGTAGGGCTAGCGTCCTGAGTAGTTTTGAGATCCACGATATAATCATTTGTAAGGTAATCTGGACGACAGCGCATCTCTACTCCGTCCTCCTCCCAGAAATGACTAACTTCAGCCTGCCCGCCTTGCAGGAGTCTCGCTGCTTGCGGATGCATCTTCACGCTGTTTGCAATATCCATGCAGAGGTTCCAGTCTTTGGGCGTGAGTACGATGTGCTCTTGGTACTCCTCCTGGAACGCCGCCCACAATGCTTTGCCGGCTTTGGTGCGCCTGTCGCATTCTGGCGCCATTACATAGCGATCAAGAAATTCATGTTCCTCTAGGACAGCCGTATGGACGGCTGATCCCATTTTCATCGCAGGAGTCTCCTCCCGTTCATGCGTCTGCAGCCACTTGTAATAAGCGGGGGAACGGTTGATAGCATCCAGTGATGATTTAGATATAGCCGAGTGTTTATGATACTCCGCGTTCGATAAGATCATCTCGCACCTCCTTCAAGATTTGCATGTAGTCGGATGTTAGATCATATTGAATAAGCACTTCGTTCTGTCTTTGAAGCCATGTTTTTGATATATTTCTTTCATTCTATCTCCTTGTTTATTGAGAATTCTAATTATAGATCTTTACCAATAAAAGTAAACCTATAATTTCTTATAACCTCTTAATCAATCTTATAAGCCAGAATATCTGGATACTTTCCTCCAAGATCGACCTGTAACCTGGTAGGCTCTCTGAGGGCGAGAATTTGAAGTAGAGCATCATCAACACTAGCAGGGAGTGCTGTGTCGCTTCTCTCGCCCCACCACGAGGCGGCTTTGCGCCGAGCGAACGGTTGGCCTTCGATCGCTATCCACTCTCTATACTCCATCAATCCGCACATATAAGTGACGAGCATGGTTGGGGGTTTCCCCGCCTTCAGATACTTGCTGTACATAACACCATCAACTTTCACCTCATGGATATCCGGTCTGCTACCTATGATTGAAGCATTACTGGCCTTGCTGCCATGCGGTTCTTTTTCCTCAATCGGGAACTCATATCCGCAGACGGGACAGTGCTTTACTACTGGGGCGCACATCTCTGCGCACTCAGGACAGAGCTTAAAAATAGGATCGCCGTCCGCTGGTTCTCTGGCAGGTGGGGGTATGATTTGGTCTATAGGACCGAGCCTCTCTGTAGTGTCAGTGAAATCTAACCACAATGCGTTTTCTTTGCCTGGAGCTGGTCTTAGAAAGCGTCCGGTGATTTGAACAAATAGCCCGAGGGATTGAGTGGGACGCAGAAGGATCCCGCAATCCAGTTCTGGGAAATCAAAGCCTGTGGTCAGCACTCCGACGTTACAGACTGCCCTCAATGAACCATGCTTAAAATCATGCAGTATAGCAGCTCTGTCCTTCGGTTTGGTCTTCCCAGTGACTGTTTTAACACTGATTCCGTACTGAGCAATCGCCCACTCAACGTGCGCAGCGTGTTCGATGTTGGCGCAGAAGATTAGCCACTTCTTTCGATGTTGTGCCAGTTCAACAATCTGAGCAGCTGCCTTCTCCACAATTGCCGGTTGATCTACCTTGCCGGCTATGTCTTTCAAATTATAATCGCCTGCCGTTACTCTAACTCCATCCATTCTAATCAATGGATCCATGTCTGGAGTGATAAGAGGAACGAGATACCCTTGCTCTAGTAAAGGACCTACTCCCAAACTGTAACAGATGTCAGTAAAGAGTCGCTCTTTACCTCGAGTAATAAGTCCGCCCTGCAGGCGATAGGGGGTTCCTGTAAAACCTAATAGACGTATTTTAGGATTGATCTTCTTGAGACCTTCCAAGAAAGTGCGGTACATACCTTTGGATGCTTCCTTGGAGATAGTATGCACTTCATCAATAATGACAAGATCGAAGTGCCCGAGCCGCTCAGCCTTTCTGTAGAGGGATTGGATGCTTCCGAATATGACAGCTTCCTCAACATCCTTGCGATTCAAAGCAGCGCTGTGTACTCCAATAGCCCCGTTCCATTGAGTGACGGCTTTATCTAGATTCTGCTCCACTAGCTCTTTGACATGGACTAGCATCAATATCCGCTGTTCAGGCCACATTGTCATAATCCGGTTAACCAGTTCTGCTATAACAATGGATTTACCGGCGCCTACAGCCATGTCCACAACGGGATTATGAGCAGGGTCTTTATCTCTGGCGAAGTATGCCATGACGTTGGTTATAACCTTTTCTTGATAGCCTCTGAGTTGGTACATTTATCAGTCCTCGTGGATTTATAAGGTGCCGGATGTGTGGATGGATAGGAGGAAGGAGGGTTCCGCTCCACACTCCGCAGTCCGGCGCTGCGTCTCTAAACCCCTCCTATATTAACTATCCCCAGCTCGGCTTATTAGCCGTCTGAGAGGGCTGCGCCGCTCCATCAGCCCCTTTGTATCCCTTGCACTCGTTGCTCGCCTCATAGCCGCCCTGGGGCGGTCTGACGTTGAGTTTGACTTGAAAAGGCTTCATGTGAAGTTCGGAGCTGTCGCTAAGACTCGCTATACCTACTGCTTTCGCAATTGCCGCAAGATTACCCTTGCCAATGCGGACAGCTACTTCATTGGGATTTTTCAGATTGAATCGATCCCATACGAAGCGTCCAGCATGATTGGGTCCGAGGATCTCCATCTTGCATTCAAGATACTCGCCTGTTCCAGCTTTGGTGGTCTTCATCTCACTGTCAACGATTTGAGCAGTATACCAACCTGCGGGCATAGGCTCGAACGATCCTGTACCCTCGTCAATGTTATCATCTGTGTTAAAAGTTTCGCCTAGATTTGCCATGTTTATATTTCCTTAGTTTATGAATGAATTTTGGACTGGATATAAGCTAAGTCCGGTTTCTCGAATGCATCCAGTTTACCGGAGCGATCTTTCGCCTCGTACTGGATGTCTCGATTGGTTTGGAGGACCCTGTATGGGGCACCCTCGTCGTCTTTTTCTACCCGCAGCGCAAACACCTCGTCGAAGAAGTAAGGTATCTGGAGGGCAAGTTTAGCTCCAGGCATTGAAGGTCCGTAGAGCATCGCTCCACTAATCTCATCCTTCTGCCTGTCCTGTTTGGCCGTGACTACCACATTATAAGGGAGATCCCTGAATGCTCGGATAAGGCGCTGCATCTCATCTATGAGAACACCATACGCTTGCCGTGGATCTCGGGTCTTGCCCTTCTCATCTGTCAAAAGGACTTCACCTACCTCACTAATGGAGTCAATCACAATCCATTTATAATCGGTACCGGCTTTCAGGTGGGCGTAAACCTCTTTCATAGCCTCCATACTGTCAATTTCAATAGCATCAATATGGTCTGGAGCATCTTTGATAGATAAGAGTCCGCCCTCGGCGCTTATAATAAGAGTGGGTTCCCCTGTCGTGGCACTTAATACGGTCTTGCCCGAGCCGGCCGGACCGTGGACTAGGATGTTCAGGCCTTGCTCTGCAACTAGTTGACTTGGTTTACTGATTTTCATATTTACCTCGTTGGTTTATGTCTTTGGAGATTTGATAATAAAGGAACGATTCTTAGAAGTCAAGGTTTTTTTTATTTTTGTCTTGATTTGTAAGGGCGCTTCCTTTATTATGGGGACTCCACTTAACGAGGACATAAAATGAAGCAATGTGTAAACCCAGCGCTTAGTGAGGCTATCGAAGCAGCGGGTTCTATTTTGGCACTCGCAAGATTTCTGCGGGTAGCTGACGCCTCCATTCACACATGGTGCCAGAAAGGCACTGTTCCCCCGTTCCATGCTGATCGTATAGAGAAGGAATACGGTATTGATAGAAGGCAGTTAGCCTCAAAAGATACCGTCTGGCCAGAGGATGGCTTCGATGCAGTTAGGGACAAGCTGGGGGAGTGTATTGGTGAACAGCTACAATAATAATGAATTCTTACAGTACTTATTCGGTGGAGACAAATTACCTCATGGTGACAAGGAAAGCATCGCAATCGGGGGAATATATCAACCTGTCCTATTTGACAGCGCTACTAAAGCATACGAATACGCTGCCGCCAATGGACTAGAGTACTTCAAGCCTGGATTAGTAGACAAGGAAGCCCATGCATCTGCTCCTGTCACCAAAAATAAACAGGGTCAGCCGCAGAAACAGGTTTACGACAATCAGATCAGAACTATCACCTCGCTATGGGCAGATGTTGATATTGGGCAGAAGCCGAATGGCAAGCCATACGCGCCGTCCCTGGATATTGCCACGGCTATACTTAGTGAGCTTGATTTACCTCCGAACTTCATTGTCCGGTCTGGCTCCGGTGTCCATGCTTACTGGCGCCTGACCAGTCCCCTCTGGGCGCAGTCCCATCGAGATATTGTTAAACGCTGGCAGCAATACCTCTACGATGAATTTGGGCGCCATGGATATGTGATTGATAGGGTGGGCAACGTAGGTCGCTGGATGCGCATTCCAGGCGTGGTCAATAAGAAGGCGGGCAAGATAGTTGAATGGGTTATCAACGAGGGCACCGCTTACACCTTGATGGATTTTGAGGATTACATTGATGTGTCGGAATCTGACGGGACCCAGTTCATTGAGGATGACAGCTGTAAAGTGGTCAGTGGAGCACGCCCACCCGATGATTTGTTCGTCAAACTGCTTGAGAAACCCCATGTGAGAGCATTATGGGAACGGAGCACTAGACGAGATAGCTTGAGCGAGTACCGCATTGAGCTAGCCAATATCGCCTTCTGGGAGGGGTGGGAATCGCAGGATGTAGCCAACCTGTTAGTTCAGTTCGAGGAGGAAAATTGTTATGCTCGGAAGGGAGGTAAACCTAAACTAGCCGCCATTCAGAAGGATGTAGCGTCGGCCTTGCGTTATACTGAGGAGAACGGGGCAGGGCAACTACTAGACACCGCCCGCGCTGTTATTGAGGTCCTGGAGCCTATCAGCGGGTCGCATGATTTCGCCAGCAGGGCGCTCGATATTCTGGCGGGGAGCAATCTCACATCCGTGGAGTTGAGTGCGGCAGATCAAGACATGGTATTGAATTTTATAAGGAAAGAGACTGGCGTTAAGAAGAGCGCGTTAGAGACAGATCTCGCCAATAAAAGAAAGGCTGTGTTTGCCAAGAGCGGGGGCGAGAAGCTCGCCTCATGGCTGAAGGAGTATAATGCGAAGTATGCATTCTGCCTGTCTGGGGATACCTTGAAAGGCGGCGTACTTTATTTGGATAGCGGCCGCATCCAGAGCGTCAAGGACTTCCATGACACCCGAGCACCCGAGAAGCTGGAGAGTGGCGACCAAAAGAGCTTGGCATGGATGGAGAACCCGCATCGTCCGATGGTGGATAATATTGTCATGGATCCCAGCAGCCTCCCCGGTGTCAATGGCTCCACGTATAATATGTGGCGAGGGTTTGAGAGGGAGCCTAATGCAGACGGGCGATGCTCCCTGTTCTGGGAATACCTCTATGAGGCGCTGTGCAGTAAGAATGACACTATCTTTCAATATGTTAAGAAATGGCTCGCCCACATGATACAGAAGCCGTGGGAGAAACCCGGAACCATCCTGGTTATGAGTGGTCCCCATGGATCCGGTAAGTCCAATCTAGGAAAGATTATGGGCAATATGATAGGGCAAGGTTTGAGCACCTCCTTTAGCAGCAAATATGCCTTCCAAGAGACCCATGACACCACAAAAGCCCGCTCCCTCCTTGTCCAGATTGAGGAGGCGTTCTTCGCCGGAGACCACGGTGCCCATAATGTGTTGAAGGACTTCGCGACCTCTGATTACATTAAACTAAACATCAAGCACGGAGCCATCCAGGATGTCCGTAACTATAGCCGTGTTCTAATGACCGCCAACCGCGAACAGGTAGTTGGCGCGGAACAGGGGGAAAGACGATTCGTGTACCTGGATGTTAATAGCAAGGGTGTCGATAACCGCCCCTACTGGGATGCCCTCTTCGACCAGTTGAATGATGGAGGGTATGAACGATTGATGTGGGAGCTGTGCGAGGAGGACCTAACTGGCTTCTCCCCAATGCACAACAAACCCACAGATGTGGGAGGTAATTGGTATCTGAGGTTCCGCCAGTGGATCGATAATAGTGATCATGCTGTGGAGAGCTGGTGGATGAATTGTTTGTTGGAGGGGCGGATTGGAACCGCCGCAATCACTCTGTCAGACACCCCGACTTTCATCTCAAATGAGGATATTTCCACATCTTGTATTTCGTACTGTTTGACCCATAATCGTAGAGTAGATCCGCCCAGACGGGAGGTGATCGGGCTTCGGTTGAAGTTATATAGGGCTTCAAAAAAACGCATGAGTAATGGAGTGTTTGGGTACGATTATAAGGGGTTGTCCGCTATTCGTGAGGAGTTTTGCTCACAATATAACCTTCCAGAATGGAGGGTCTTTGAAGAACGGATGGTTAGTAAATAGGTAACCCATTTGTGCTATGGGGGACAGAAACGGCCGCCCTATAGTTGTAAGTTGTTGAAATTACAAATACTATCAATGGTATTATAGAGGTATATAGGTTTTACTTAAAAATATTATAAACAATATAAAAATATATTTTTTTTTATTTTTTTTATATAAAAACTTTCTGGCGGATCCGCCCTATATCCCTATAGTGCGAGTAATGGAGGCAAAATGAGCGAGCATTTAGAGCAGGTTAAAGTGATACAGTGGACGATACGGAATCGGGTTAATGGAGAGCGGATTAAGGACTATCTGTTCTCAATTCCGAATGGCGGTTTGAGAAACATGAAGGTGGCAATGAAATTGAAAGCAGAAGGAGTGACAAGAGGAGTGTCAGACTTGTTCCTCGCTTATCCGAATGATGGCTACCATGGATTGTGGATTGAGATGAAAGTTAAGGGTGGCAAGGTGAGCAAAGAGCAAGCGGCGTGGTTGGAACGGATGGAGGGAGTTGGGTATAAAGCAGCGGTCTGTTATGGGCACGAGGAAGCTATAAAGGAGCTGCAGGCTTATCTAGCGTCTCAGACTCTCTTAACGGCTGTATAACGAGCGATTGAGGGCAAGGGTATGGCATTATGTAGGGAGACGTTGACATGCGGGAGAAGCGCGTTTATAATTCAGTTTATGGCTCAGAGATTTAAGAAAGAGATTGGAGAAATGATCAACCGGCTTTATCCCGATTATGATCCGGTTGCGGCTCTGGCAGGTATAGCCCAGGATGATGAAGTGGATATCAGTGTCAGGGTGCGATGCCATGAGACAGTGGCGAAATACCTACATGCCCAGTTGAAGGCAATCGAGGTCAGAATAGAGAATCCCGTTAAGCAGATCCAGGGCGTTAAGCTGAATGTGGTTAGAGCAAACGCGGTTCATTGATGGAGATTGAATTCACTTGTACCGAACCACAGGCTGAGTTCCATGATATGGACTGCAAATACCCCGCATTTGTGGGCGGGTTCGGATCCGGTAAGACAGAGGCATTGGTACAAGCCGCTATCATGGATAAGATCATGTGCCCTGCAGGACCAGTTGCTTGCTACGAACCAACCTATGATCTGGTACGGTTGATTTTAGCGCCTAGATTAGAAGAGAAACTCGCAGAGATAGGGATTGAGTACACTTTTAATAAATCAGAGAACATCATCCATACCAAGTACTATGGCGACTTCATATTGCGAACGCTGGATAATCCAGCCAGGATTGTCGGGTATGAAGCTTTCAGGAGTCATGTTGATGAGATTGACACCCTACGGAAAGACCACGCAGAGGAGGTATGGAATAAAGTTGTGGCGAGGAATCGTTATACGGATGGGAGCGGACTGAAGAATAGAGTCAGCGCTTATACTACTCCAGAGGGTTTCCAGTTCGTCTATGATAGATGGGAGAAAGCGCCTGGAGATGGGTATGAGTATATCAGCGCCCCGACAACTGCTAATCCATTCCTGCCTTCAGATTATGTTGATGGACTCAAGGCTACTTATCCTGCGCAGTTAGTTGAAGCTTACATTGAAGGTAAGTTTGTCAATTTAACATCTGGGGTGGTGTATGGAGAATTCGATAGAGCGACGTGCGGAACAGTAGCAGAGTGGAAAGAAAGAGAGCCTGTCCATATTGGAATGGACTTCAATGTCCGCAACATGTCAGCAGTTGCCCATGTGGTACGAGAAGGACAAGCTCATGCTGTCGATGAGATTACGAAAGTACTGGACACACCAAGTATGGTCGAAGTGATTAAGGAGCGTTTTCCTGACAGCACCGTGATTGTCTATCCAGATGCTAGCGGCGGGAGCACTAATACCACTAATGCCTCCTTGTCCGATCTCAGTCTATTGCGAGCACATTTCAAAGTAGACGCTCCGAAAAAGAACCCTTTCGTTAAAGATAGAGTTATCAGTATGAATGTTGCTTTTGAGAAGGGATTAGTTAAAGTTAATGTTGAGAAATGCCCAGAGTATACTTTGTGTTTAGAGCAGCAGGCATATACGGACAAAGGCGAGCCTGATAAAACCGCAGGGCATGACCATTTACCAGATGCAGGAGGGTACTTCGTCAATAGGCGATACCCAGTGATTAACAGGAAGCCAATGTTGGCGAAGGTAGTAGGATTATGATTGACAGCAAGCACCCGCGATATGCGGAAAAAGAAGCGCAATGGGGGAGAAGCCGTCATTGTTACCTAGGCGAAGATGCGGTTAAAGATGAAGGTGAGACGTATCTGCCTAAACTAACAAAGCAGACAGATGATTCTTATGATGCGTATCGTAAACGGGCATCTTATTATAATGCTATACGCAGAACAGTCGATGGGCTAGTTGGCGCTGTCATGCGTATTGATCCAGTTATTGAAGGCGTTAAGGATGAATGGTTAGAGGATGTAACTGGGACGGGAATTACAGTTAAAGACTTCGTTGCTTATATGCTGAGCGAACAATTGCTGATGGGACGGCAGGGCGTGCTGGTCGACCATAATGGAGCGCGCCCATATCTTGCAGGCTATACTACGGAGCAGATAACAAATTGGTTGGAAGATCGGGTCGTGTTGCGAGAAGAGTATAGAGCAGTCAATCCGAATGATATCTATGACAGCGAGTATAAGACGCAGTACAGAGAGCTGGTGATTGAAGAAGGGCGTTATCTGGTAAGGATATGGCAACAGGCTAAGAACCAAGTGTGGGAAGTAGCCGAGGAGATTACTCCTGGGCGCAGGGGGGAGGCCTTAGACGATGTTCCATTCATTGGTGTTAGCGTTGACGGCATGAATCTTAATCCGGAAATACCTCCGCTGTTGGGATTGGCGGACATGAATTTAAGTCACTATCGCACATCCGCTGATTTGGAGCATGGTCGTCATTTCACAGCACTCCCTACTCCCTACGTTACAGGCGTGGATGTGGATTCAGAGTTGAGTATTGGGGCGGAGGCAGCTTGGGTGTTGCCAGACTCCGCTAGTAAAGCGGGCTATTTGGAGTTCAGCGGGCAGGGACTCAAAGCATTGGAAGTCGCTATGGAACAGAAGCGTTCTATGATGGCGAGTCTAGGGGCGCAGCTGTTAGAGGGACAAAAGAACGGAGTTGAGGCAAGCGAGACACTAAGGCTGCGACAGAATAGTGAGATGTCTGTTCTGATGGGAGCGGTTAAAACAGTCGAGGGCGGGTTGGAGAAGGCGCTGAATGCTATGACTGAGTGGGAAGGCGGAGGAGAAGTAACAGTGACCCTCAATACCGATTTTGCTGATACTAAAATGGCTGCTACTGATATGCAAGCGTTAATGCAGGCATGGCAGTCTGGGGCAATCTCACATGAAACATTCCTCTGGAATATGAAGCGCGGGGAGATATTGCAAGCAGGAATAGAAGTGGAGGAGGAACGTGATCGGATTGATATGCAGACAGGAATTGTTGAGTAGTGGCGACACCGAACGATAGGGTACTGGATGAGATAACAGGCCATTCAGTAGATTTACTGAGAGTGGATGCAGGATTGCGCAAGGACGTTTTGCGGGAGCTGAAAGTGCTTGAACGGGATTTGGTGGGGCAGCTGGAGAAAGCGAATTTGCATGAGATCAAACGTACCCCGTTCCAGATGCGGCGGATGGAGAAGATGCTAAAGCAGACCCGCAAGACAATCCGTTCAACATATCGCAAAATAGACAAAATGGAAGACAAGCAACTAGCGGGCATGGCTCAGGTTGCAGAGATGCAAGCAGTGGCAGCTATCAATACTGCCGTAGGGGCGGAGGTATTGTCTGTTGGCATGAGCCGGGAGATGCTTGCGGCAATCGGTCGAGATACATTGATTCAGGGCGCACCAAGCAAAGAATGGTGGGGGAGACAAGCCGGTGGATTGGAGTTGAAGTTTAAGGACAATGTCCGGCAGGGACTATTGAGCGGCAAAACTACTGGGCAGATAGTACAGACCGTAAGAGGCACACGAGCTAACAAATACAAAGATGGCATTATGCATACCACGAGGAAGCAGGCTGAATCGTTAGTGAGAACGAGTGTGCAAACCGTTGCCAATGAGGCGCGGATGCAAACATACAAGAACAATGATGACATGGTAAAAGGCATTGAGTGGGTATCAACTTTGGACGGCAGGACCAGTTCTATCTGCCGTACGCTTGATGGTTTAATGTGGGACAATAACAGAAAGCCCATTAAACACTACATGAAATTCCCAGGACCAACAGCACACTGGAATTGTCGTTCAACGCAGGTGTCAATACTAAAATCGTGGAAAGAGTTGGGAGCGAAACGTAAGTTCAAAGAGATACCGGCAAGCACTAGAGCGAGCATGGACGGGCAAGTATCGAAGAAAGTAAGTTATGAAGAGTGGTTGAAGGGGAAGCCAGAGGCATTCCAGAAAGAGGTGTTAGGGAAAGGGAAATGGGAATTGTGGAAAAAAGATAAAGTTGGATTTACTGATCTAGTGGATCAAACAGGGAATCCAATTTCGTTGGAAGTGTTGAAAGAGAAATTTTTATAATAGTCGGAGACTAAAGAATGAGTGAAGAGAATACGTATACAGAGGAGCAGTACGACGAGCTGAAAGGTAAGTTGGACGAGTTTCGCAGTACCAATGTAAAACTGATGAAGGACATGGAGGCCATGCAGAGCAGGTTCGCCGATGTGGACCTAGATCAGTACGCGGAGATGATGCAGAATCAGCGAGATCAAAAGGACAAGAAACTGATTGACGCTGGAAAGATTGATGAGCTTCTTGAGGAGCGCACTAAGCGAATGCAGGAGGATCACGCAAAGGCTTACAACACGCTCAAAGATGAGAACAGTACACACCAGAGACAACTAGAGGGTTTAATGATTGATGCAGTTGTAAGAGACCATGCTGCTCAGCAAGGTATTGCTCCTACCGCTATTGATGATGTTTTGCTCAGAGCTAAAGCAGTGTTCAAGCTCAAGGAGGGACAGGCCGTACCTATGGATGGCGATGGCAATGTGATCTATCAGGCGGGCGCAACGGAACCAATGGGCGTAGATCAGTGGGTTAAGGGATTGACAGAGTCAGCTCCTCATCTGTTTACTCCTTCCAGCGGTGGAGGCGCTATGCATGGTGCTAGAGGGGGAAAGGATGGAACTAGTGTTACAAGAAATGAGTTTGACAACATGAGCCAATTAGCAAGAAGTGAATTTGCAAAAAAAGGCGGTAAAGTGGTTGACAATTGAGGGCATATCATTTATAAAGGGTTTATAGTGGCAGAGTCGCTAACCTGAACTGCAGGGCAGTTCGATATTGTAAGGTTAAGAGGACTCTGTTGTCCTCGAACTATTTTTAATTTTTTGAGGATTTCAAAATGGCAAACACGCTAACTAATCTAGCCGCCGACATTTACAAGGCAGCAGATACCGTGGGACGAGAGCTAGTCGGCTTCATCCCATCTTCTACAATTAACGCAGATACCGCTCGCGTAGCGCTGAATGATACCGTTCGTTCGCACTTCACTCGAACAGCTTCTGCTACAACCGTATCCGAGTCAATGACTATTCCTGAGGGAACAGATCAGACTGTTGATACTAAGACCATGTCTATCAGTAATGCTCGCGCAGTTCAAATTCCTTGGACGGGTGAGGATATTAAACACGTCAACAATGGTTCAGGTTTCGAAACTATCTATGGTGATCAGATTGCTCAGGCTATGCGTACTCTGACTAACGAGATTGAAGAGGATCTGTGGCAGGCAGCTTATCAGGGTGCTTCCCGTGCTGTTGGTACTGCAGGTACTACTCCTTTTGCATCTAACTTTGACCTGATTGCAGATGCTCGGCAGGTTATTGCCGATAATGGCGGCGTAACTAACGACGGTCGTTTGAGTCTTGTGCTCAATACTGCTGCAGGTACTAAACTTCGCAATCTGGCACAACTCCAGAAAGTGAACGAGGCTGGTGGTGCTCAGCTTCTTCGTCAAGGCGCATTGCTTGATCTTCAGGGTTGTATGCTGAAAGAGTCTGGTAAGATTACAGTTCATACTGCTGTCGGTTCTGATGACCATGTTGTTAATGGCGCAGTTGCACTGAATGGCACTACCATTACTGTTGACGGTGTTCAGACTACTGACGGCACTGCTGGTGATATCTTGCAGTTCAGTGGCGACACTACCCGCAGTTATGTTCTGCACACTCACGCGGCTTCAGCGACCATGACCATCGGTACTCCCGGTGCTCAGGTAGCAATTGCTGATAATGAGACCATTGCAGTTGGCGCTAGCTACACTCCAAACGTATTATTCCATCAGTCAGCTGTAGAGCTTGCGATTCGTGCGCCAGCTACACCAGATGGTGACGCAGCTACTGACATGATGATGGTACAGGATCCTCATTCTGGTTTGGTATTTGAAATCCGTGTTTATAAGGGATATCGTAAGCAGATGGTTGAGGTTGCTGTAGCATGGGGCGTTAAGGCTTGGAAGCCTGATAACATCGCTCTTATCATGGGTTAACTCCTCCTCTCCTCCCTTCGGGGAGGAGCTTTTTAAGAGACAGGTGGATTACTTATGGCATTAGATGCAACAATTGCAGGAGCAAGCGCAGATAGCTACATAAGTGTGGCTGATGCAGACACCTACCATGGTACTAATCTTAACGTTACAGATTGGACAGGGGCTTCGAACGACAGCAAGGAACGTTCTCTCAAGATGGCAACTCGTTTGCTTGATGAAAGAATTGATTGGGTTGGCTCTAAGAATACTGATGCACAGGCGCTACGATGGCCTCGGGGATTGGTAACAACTCCCGACGGATATGCAGTAGAGACCACAGAAATTCCCACGGCGGTTACTAACGCTACGGCAGAGCTTGCTAAGTATTTAATCGCCGGTGATCGAGTTGCAGATGCAGATGGGAAGGGCATCGCCAGTATGGCGGTTGGTTCAATTGATTTAACATTTGATAAGACGGACACAGCAGATGTGCTGCCTAGTATAGTTAGAGAGATGTTGAGAGGTTGGGGCACAATTCATGCTAGATCCAAGTTTGGCACAGTAGCGGTAGTTAGAACCTAATGGGCTTGCAGACTACAATTCAGAATGCAGTTGCTAGCGCAAAAACGGCTACTTTGGATTTGTGGTCAACGGTAACTTATAAAGCCGTTGCGCCTAGCGCTTATGATACAAGCACAGGGGCAGTGACAAGCACAACGACTAGTACGAGCTTGAGTATGCTCTTAGAAGAATTTGCCGAGAACCAAATTGATGGGCATGCTGTTAGAGCAAGTGACTTGAAAGGAACATTCTTGCAAGCAGATTTGAGCGGCACACCAGATGTAAATGATCTAGTGACGCATGATAGTAAAGATTGGGCAGTGGTTAAGGTAAAGCAGGATCCAGCTGCTGCGACGTGGGAGGCTCAACTCCGTGTCAGCAGCTAGTTTCAATGCCGATCTGAAGAAGTTTGGTAGATTGATGGGATTGGAGTTAGATACGGTAGTCAGAAAGATTGCTTTAGATGCCCATGATAGAGTGACTGAGAAGACACCGGTAGATACAGGGCGAGCAAGAGGCAACTGGAATATGGGAGCTGGAAAGATTGATAGAAGCGTGGATGAAGGAGCTACTCAAGCACAACAGCCGTCTCTGCAAAAAGGGGAGGGGGAGAAGCCCATCTACATTACTAATAATCTTCCCTACATTAACGCTTTAGAAAAAGGAAGTAGTGCGCAAGCACCTAGTGGGATGGTCGCAGTAACAATGTCAGAATTAGAAGCTGGTATTAAGAATGTCATGGGCTAGCGAGAGAGCAAGTATTGAAGGACGGTTGAATACTAACTGGACAACCACTTCTATTGCTTATGACAATGTGGATTTCGATCCACCTGATAATACAGCGTGGGTACGGTTAAGTATCCTCAATGGTGCTTCTGGATATAGGGCACTGGAGGCAAAGAAGCGGCACACCGGAGTGATTGTTTTGCAAATATTTGGTCCTAAGAACCAAGGGAGCAATACTTTAAGAGGGTATGCAGATACGTTGGCTGGCGTATTCGAAGATGCTATTTTTGATGATGTGGTTTGCAGAGCGGCTAGTGTAACGCCTGTTGCGCAAGCGAAAGAAGACAGTAACCGTACCGAGTGGTACCAATTGAATGTAACTATCCCATATTGGAGAGATGAAACGTGAGTAAGAATTTATTGTACCCACCTGCAGGGGGTGATCCTGTAAAGGCGCATCCTAGCAAAGTGGAAGAGATGAAGAATTCTGGGTGGACAGAGTCGCCTAAGAGTACCAAGACCCCAAATGGGAAATCAACTAAGAAAGAGGTAAATACAGATGGCTAATCATACAGGCTCCGAAGGAGTAGTAAAAGTCGGCTCTAACACGATTGCAGAAGTACGTGACTGGAGCTTGGATGAAACTGCGGACACTATCGAAGATACCGCAATGGGCGATAGCGCAAGGACAAAGAAAGCAGGACTGACAAGTGCAAGCGGCTCTGTCAATTGTTACTGGGATGAGACTGACACAAGCGGTCAGGGTGCAATGACAGTAGGCAGTGAAGTTACATTGAACCTGTATCCAGAAGGAGCGACTTCTGGCGATACTTACGCTACAGGCAGTGCAATTATTACCAGTGCCGGTAAAAGCGCTACCCTGGATGGCATGGTAGAATCTACATTCTCTTTTGAAGTGAATGGGGCTATCACTTGGGGCACAGTAGCATAATGAGTGTACTTGAGAAAGCGGTTGCGCATTTTGGTGATCTGGAAGTTAAACAGATTGATGTGCCAGAATGGGAGACAGTGGTATACGCCTCTCCTTTCACAATGGCGGAAAAGAAGAAACTTCTTAAATTCGCCAAAGATGATGACTTGGAATTTCTAGTGCGGGCATTGATTTTGAAGGCGACAGATAAGAAAGGGGATTTGCTTTTTGATTTGTCGGATAAGCCTACATTGATGCACAAAGTGGATCCTGATGTTATTACTAGAGTGGTAACTGCTTTCTCTGCCTCCCCCTCAGTAGAGGAGATGGAGGGAAACTAACTGCCGATCCCGAGCTATTTATGATGTATGCGCTCGCGGATCGGTTACGTCAGCCTCTATATAGTTATAGTGTAGGGGCAATGACACAAGAGGAATTTAATGGCTGGATAGCCTATTTTGAGATGAAAAACGATGGCAGTTGATACTTTAGCAATTCTCGGGATTAAAGTAGATCCAACGCAAGCCGTTAAAGGCGCGAGGAAGGCGAAGGAGGCTATTCTAGGAATCAGTAAAGCCTCTGGTAAAGCCATCGGCGCTCTTGGCCGAATGGGGGCGAAGTTCGCCAAAGTAGGCACTGCAGCTGTTGGCGCTTTTGGCACCCTTACTGTCAAGACTGCCGGAGATTTCGAGCAGAGTATGAATAAGGTAGCAGCCGTATCAGGCGCTACCGATAGCCAATTCAAAGCATTAAAAGAGCAAGCAAAAGAACTCGGTGCATCTACCCAGTTTTCTGCATCTCAAGCGGCTGAAGCTATGTCGTTTTTGGCGATGGCGGGATTCAAAGCAGAGGAGACAATGGGCGCGCTCCCCGGTACGCTTCAGCTCGCGGCTTCCGCTAATCTCGACCTTGGCCAATCAGCCGATATTGTATCCAATGTTTTGAGTGGTTACCGCCTAGAAGTCAGCGAATTGGGGCGGGTAAATGATGTGTTGGTTAAAACTTTCACATCTGCAAATACTGATTTAACCCAATTGGGCGAGGCTATGAAATATGCAGGACCCGTTGCCTCGGCTGCTGGAGTAAACTTTGAAGAAGTTGCTGCAGCAATTGGGTTAATGGGCAATGCCGGTATTCAAGGTTCAATGGCAGGTACTTCTTTGAGAGGAGCCATTAGCAAGATACTAAACCCCTCCAAAGAAGCGGCTAATACAATGCGGGAGTTAGGGCTGCAGTTTACTGACAGTAACGGTAGACTCAAATCTTTCACAGAAATCATTCAACAACTAGAGCCGCATGCAGATGATGCTGGGCTTATGATGCAGTTGTTTGGACAGAGAGCAGGACCTGCAATGGCTGTTCTTGCTGGCGAGGGTGCAAGTGCTTTATCAGGATTAACTTCAGAATTGCAAGGCGCTGGAGGTACTGCTAAGAAGATTGCTGATGTCCAAATGAAGGGTATGAACGGTGCAGTTAAGTTGCTCAAGTCTGCTTTCGAGGGATTACAGCTAGCAGTAGCAGACAGCGGGTTACTAGAGTGGGCAACGCAGATGACCACCAAGCTCGCCTCTTTCGTGCAAGAGATGTCCAAAGCAGGCGGGGGATTAGATGATCTTGCCGGCATTGTTTCAAACTTCGCCGAAGTTGTCAAAACCGGTATAACCTTTGCCACGGAAGCCTTTGCGGGGATGTGGGAAGGATTCAAGGAAAACATCAAACCTATTAAACAAGCGTGGAACGAGCTGAAAATTGCTTGGGGCACTTTGATGGCTGAAATCTTCGGAGAAGGGGACGGTACAGAAGCATGGAAAATACTTGGGGATGTTATTGGTATCACCTTGAAATTGGCATTTGAGGCGTTGAAGTTAGCAATTGAAGGAGTGGTTGTTATCATCAGGGGCATGAAGGTTGCATGGGATACTATGGTCAATGTTGGACAGGTGGCTGTTGATGCTCTTCTTAAAGCGTGGAATTCAATGAAAGCCAAAGTTCTCGGTGTTATGATCAATTTAGTGCAGCTCATTAAACAAGCAATGGACAAACTGGCGTGGGTTATGCCAGACGGGGCGGCTACCGCTGTGGATGGGGTGCTGGCAGAATTGGAGCGCATGCAAGACGAGGCAGTTGGTCATTCTATAATTCCTGACATGGTAGAAGCAATTGGGCAGGAAATGGGGCTGTTGCCTGATAAAATGATTACGCCCGCTGAAAGAGCAGCGCAGGGAGTAAATGGGGCATTTAGTGGTATGGCATCAAGCGTGACTAGCTCAATTGCTAGTGTGGTTAAAGGCACGACGAGCATGAGGAGTGCCCTCCAATCTATTGGCAGTTCAATAGCGGGAAAAATTGAAAATAAGTTCATATGGAAACCGATGGAAACCGTTCTGGATGGTTGGATAAAAAATTTTGCTAATGGGGGACGACCTCCTGTTGGCAGACCGAGTATAGTCGGAGAGCGCGGACCCGAGTTATTTGTTCCTCAGCAAGCGGGAACGATTGTTCCGAATGGAGCAGTAGGCAATCAGGTAGCAAATATCACATTCAATGTACAAGCCTTTGACAGCCAATCATTCCAGACAGGGATGGTTCAGAACCGTGCTACAGTGGTTGGTATTATTCGAGAGGCATTTAACAGAAACGGAACAGCGGTGGCAATATGAGCGGAACCTTCCCATCTAGTCCTGTTGCATCATCTATCAAGATCACTGGAGTTAGCCCTACGCTCACCAGTGTTACTCACTCACTGAAACGTCAGGCACGTTCCAGAGGTGGACAGCGATGGATGATTGAGGCTACATATCCTCCAATGAGCAGGGCTGACTTTGCTCCTGTATGGGCATTTGCTCACTCCCAACAGGGGCAGTATGAGACATTCAGCTATACGCCTCCAGTCTATGGCAATACGAGCGGTACAGCCACAGGCACACTACTTGTAAATAATGTTTCAGGCTATGCGGCAGGTACTTCAACAATCGCCTCAGATGGGCTTACAGGTACTCTCAAGGCTGGCGACTTCATTAAGTTTGCCAACCACGACAAGATATATATGCTCACTGCTGATGGGTCAACCAGTTTAGCTATAGAGCCTCCTTTGCAGACTGCTGTGGTGAACAATGAAGCTATCACCTATAACTCTGTTGCCTTCACAATGTCATTTGCCGCTGATACTCAGGAGATGTCAGTAGGAACTGATGGTTTTGTGGGTTACAAGATCAGTCTGGTCGAGATAGGCTAATGGATAGGAGTAGCACTTCTGCATTTCAAACAGAGGTAGCAAAGCTACAGAACCGCCCTGCTCATTTAGTAGAAGTGATATTTGATGATGAGACTGTCTACATAACGGATTATTA
>JACKQG010002871.1_pt1 | contig 21857 bp, 25 predicted proteins | sample 8237621 | NCBI WGS metagenome assembly JACKQG01 (sample SAMN15677084, study PRJNA649215) | marine metagenome | biome: marine; feature: Black Sea; material: saline water; isolation source: suspended particulate matter (SPM) from the Black Sea western gyre | collected 2013-06-09/2013-06-10 | depth... | reverse complement strand
GGTTTTATTTCTCTGTTGTCTGTTTCCGGGCCGCTTTTTTTTGTGTTTGCACGGGGGGGTTGAGCCTTTTTTCCGGTCTGCGCAGGGCGCTGTTGTTTCTGATTTTTTTTGGGCGTACTGGGGGATTGTTCTTTTATAGTGGCCTGGATTATTGCCTTTTTTTTGCAAAGGCCAAAAATTCCGGTGGAACCGGTGGATACAATCTCGATGTTCAATTTTTCACGGGTAACAGAATATCTGGCGCAGGCTTTATTGATAGCCTCGTCTATATCTTTTCCCTTGAATTCCATTTTTGCCGTCATATGGTTCTCCAGTTAAGCACGATCTTACACAGCTGAAATTTGAATTGTCTCAGAAGTCTTAAGGCAGAAATGGGTTAATCTGATTTGTTAATCGCATATTGCTGGGCAATGGATAATACGTTGTTGATAAACCAGTACAGTACAAGGCCAGAGGCGAAATTGAGAAACATGAAAATGAAAATCAATGGCAGGAACTTCATGATTTTAGCCTGCATCGGGTCTCCGGTGGTTGGAGTCATTTTCTGCTGCAGATACATGGACCCCCCCATCAGGAGGGTCAGTATCGGAATGCCTTCGAGATAGGGAATGTTTATGCCGATTCCAAGACGATCCGGGGCAGACAGGTCGGTAATCCACAGCATAAAGGGGGCGTGGCGAAGCTCTATTGTCTGCAGCAGCACCTTGTACAGGGCAAAGAAGACAGGGATCTGAAGGAGCATGGGCAGGCAGCCGCCTACAGGGTTTACCTTGTAGGTTTTATACAGCTGGATCATCTCACGGTTAAGGGCCTCTTTATTGTCTCCATATTTTTCCCGCAGTTTTGCCATCTTCGGCTGTATTTTCTGCATGGTCTTCATGGATTTCATTCCCTTATGGGCAATGGGCCAGAAGAGGAGCTTGATGACAATAGTAACAAGAATAATCGCCCAGCCATAATTATGAACATAGCCAAACAGGAAGTTCAGGAGGTACAGCATGGGTTTTGCTAAAATGTCAAACCAGCCGAAGTTGACAATTTTATCAAGGTTGCTGCCGACTTCCTGAAGTGTGCTTAGCTTTTTGGGGCCAAAAAAGAGGGTATATTCAAATTGTTTCTGGTTGCCGGGGGGGATAATCACAGGACTACTGGTTAGGACGGTACTTACTTTAATTCCATCCGCTGATGCAAGATGAACTGTCTGCTGGCTGGAATTTGCCGGCATGATTCCGGCCATGAAGTAGGTATCTTCAAATGCGACCCAGTCGATCTGGCCAGTACGGACCTGGGGGCCGTCTTTTCTTAAGCTGTCCGGTTTGATTTCTTCAAGAACTCCATTTTGAAACAGGGCCGGTCCCTGAAAAAGGAACTGATTTTTTTTGCTCTGGCCAAAGGGGCTATTGGTTGCCGATAAATAGGGAGCCCCCTGGACCTGATGTTCAGAGGTGTTTTCTATGTTGACGTGAAGCTGGATCTGGTATTCATCCGCATTGAACGTCATGGTTCTTGTTATTTCTATGCCTGAAGGAAGAGTCGTGTTCAGCGCCAGAAAGTTGTCGCCGCTTTCAACCTCGATTTTTTCTTTGTCGGCGGTATAGGCAGGAACAACAGCGTCGACAGGTTCGGTGTTCCAGGAAAAATAGAGAGGCAGTTCCCTTGGCAGTGTTGTTGTGACGAGTTCTTTATTGTCGGACCCTTCACCCATAAATTCTTTATAGTTTTTCAGCTTGAAGCTTTTGAAGCCGCCGCCTGCACTGGAGATAACAGCAGTATATAAAGGTGTTTCAACGGTGATATCTTTTCCCTGGTGCTGAAAGGCAGCGGAAGGGATATTCGGCGCAGTATTCAGGGGAGATGTCGGTATGTATGGATCCAGCGGGTTTGCAGTTGTCTCTGGAGCCGGTCCCGTGGAGGTTGCGGCCGGAGGGGCGTTAACCGGCTGAGGGGGGACAAAAAGAAACTGGTAGCCAAGTAAGATGACGAGAGACAATATGACAGCTAAAAAAACTCGCTGGGTATCCATGATGAATTTTCCTTATATTCCATTATAGGACACGCAAGACTATTGCTTGCGCCGGGGCTCTAGACTAAAAAGCATTTGGATTCAATTTGTTTACGGGCCTGTTCTTGACAGGATCATATCCGCCGGGGTTAAAGGGATGGCACCTTAATATCCGGCGGATCGCAAGATACAGACCGCGGCCTGGGCCATATTCCGAGATAGCTTCAATGGCATATTGGGAACATGTTGGCGTAAAACGGCAGGATCTGGGGAATAGAGGTGACAGTGCCACCTGGTATATTCGTATAGAAAAAAGAAATAGTTTCTTCAAAATATCCACTCTCGTTCTGCCAAAGCAGGGGAAGGAAGATAAGGCATCAGGTGTCCGGCGAGAATATATGCCGTGTAACGGTGCTTCAGTGTCAGGCAAGTTGAGGGATGAGAAGATTTACAGCCTGCTGCAGTTCCTGGGGGCTGTTGGGGGAAAAGTCTTTTCGGATAGCAAAAATGATATCTGAAGGAGGACTGATGAAATTTTTGTTCAGGCGATAAAATTCCCTGATAATTCTTTTTATCCTGTTTCGCGTGACCGCTTTTTTGGCACCATGTACACTGATGCCAAGTCTGTTCTCGGCTAATCCATTATCATAATAGATTATGCTGAACCTGTCTCCACGAAGCCTCTTCCCTTTTTTATAAACCTGCTGATACTCGTCCGGCCTGGTTAAAAGGCCTGATTTGGGTAATGAAAATCTGCCTGTCGCATTCTGCACGGCCTTAGAGAGCCCGTTGCCTGTTAAGCTGAAAGCTTTTTGCGGCCCTTGGCTCGACGACTATTGATGATTGCCCTTCCGGCTTTTGTTTTCATCCTGGCACGAAAACCGTGTTTGCGGCTGCGTTTAATATTGCTTGGCTGAAAAGTTCTTTTACTCATGTGCTGTTACCTCGAAGTTGCTTTCCCGCTCTTTGCGGGCTTGGTATGTATGAAAAAAGCAGTGCTGGTCACCACATTTTCTGTTCCCGGCCGGGGAACGTCCAGCTTCTGCTCAGTCTGTCAGAAAAAATACAATCAGCTATATTACCAGCACAAAATTAATTGTCAAGTATCTCTGACAAATCTTCGTGATTCGGTTTCTGGGTATTTGTCTGAAGGTCCTGTATAACGCGTTGTCAGTGAAAACACTACTCTTCTGAATCGTAACATTTTCTGCCGGCAGGGGTGATGTTGTTTCCTCTGTTTTCCTCACTGCTGTTTTGAAGGATCTGGTTGTCGTTGTCCAGGGAGAAAAGTCTCCGGGCATGGGCTATTTTCTTCTGTTTTTCATCAGGCCGGCAACTGTCTTTGAGGTGCAGAATGGGGTCGTGGAGAAGTTTGTTGACAATGGCGCAGGCCATTTTTTCAATGGATTTTTTATCTTTGGCGGGGAGCTCAATGTGTGAGAGTGTTTTTGCAAGTTCTGTCCTGGCAATTGTATCAGCTTTCTGTCGCATTGCTGTAATTGTCGGGGTAAGTTCCATGTTGTCCAGCCACTGGAGGAACTTCAGTGTTTCTTCAACAACAATTCTCTCCGCCTTGGTTGCTTCCTGTACCCGTTCAGATTTGTTGCTTTCAACGACATGGGTAAGGTCGTCAACATCATACAAATAGACATTGTCCAGATTGTTTAATTCAGGGTCGAGATCCCGGGGAACGGCAATGTCTATCATGAACAAAGGTCGGTTGCGGCGTTTGGGCATTATCGGTTTTACTTCTTTCTGGTGGAGAATGAGGCCGCTGGCGCCGGTGGAACTGATTACGATATCTACAGTTTCCAGCTGGTCGAGGATCTCATTTAGTCCAACCGGAGTGCCTTTGAATCTTTGTGCCAGAAGGACCGCATTCTCAAGGGTCCGATTGGCTACAATGACTTCTGTTATGCCCTGGGTCACTAGATGTTCAGCCGCCAGTTCTGCCATTTCGCCGGCGCCAATCAGTAGGACTTTTTTGCCGGAGATGTCTCCAAAAATTTTCTTTGCCAGCTCTACCGCCGCGTAACTTATGGAAACAGCGCTCCCGCCTATATTGGTTTCAGTGCGGATTCTTTTGGCGACAGAGAAGGCTTTGTGGAGGAGGCGGTTGAGGATAACGCTGGTGCAGTCTCTATCCGATGATTGCCGATATGCATCCTTGAGCTGTCCAAGGATCTGGGGTTCTCCGACAATCATGGAGTCCAGGCTTGATGAGACCCTGTATATGTGTGTGATGGCATCAGACCCGTGATGGAGATAGGTGTACTTTGCCGATTCCTCATCGCTCAGATTGCTGGCCTGAAAAAGAAATTTTCGCAGATCCCTGATGGTTTCTTCTTTTCGGGGAGTTGTGAAAATGACTTCAACACGGTTGCAGGTTGAGAGAAAACAGAATTCTTCACAGCCTTCAATGCTTTTGAAGTGACGGAAAGGGGCTTCAGGGTCATCTGTAAAGGCGAGCTGCTCCCGGACTTTGATCGGAGCTGTTTTGTGGTTGACGCCCAAAACAAAAATAGAATCAGCGGACATAGGAATGCATCCCCGGCAGTAAATAGGTAACACCCCAAAGGGTAAAAAGTACGGCCCCGAAACCGATAATGGTCATAATAGCTGCCCGCTTACCGCGCCAGCCGCTGGTGAATCTCTGGTGGAGAAGAGCTGCATAGAGAAACCATGTGATGAGAGACCAGGTCTCTTTGGGATCCCAGTGCCAGTATGAACCCCAGGCCTGCTTGGCCCAGAATGAACCGGTAATAATGCCAAGGGTCAGCATCGGGAATCCTACACTCAGGCAGTGATGGTTCAGGTTGTCCAGGGCTTCAAGTGATGGAAGCCGGGAGTAGAAGAGGCCGAATCGTTTTTTCTTGATCTCCCGTTCCTGAAGAAGATACATGATGCCGCTGCAGAAGCCCATTGCGAGGAAGCCATTGGCAAGGATGGCTATGCTGGCATGAATCGGCAGCCATTTGCTCTGAAGAGCCGGCGGCAGCTGGTTGACTTGTTGTGAGGAGAGAGCGGCAATAACCATGAGGGCCATGATTACCACGGAAACAAAGGTGCCAAAGTTTTTAACCTCATAACGCCAGCGAAATGACAGAAAGGCCCAGGTGATGGCCCAGGCGAAAAAGGACACCGTATCATGATGGGTGGTGAGCGGTGTATGGCCGGTAGCAAAATATCGGCCTATGATTGTTGCGGTATGCAGGATACCCGCGATAAGCAGAACGATGCGCGCATATTTTCGGATTTGTTTATTTTGAGAAACGAAAAAAACAAAATAAAAAACAGTGGCAAAGCAATATGCTATAAAAGTGAGTGTGAAAAGCATTTAGATCTCTCTTGTTTGTCAGCTGGTGAGGCTATTATTCAAAACAGCCTTTAATCAAGACTCTCCGGTATAAGTGTCTCTATCGGTATATCAGTCCCCAGAATTGCCGTTACATGGCTATGAATTGCCGGCCAGTTTCGCTGTCTTACCCAGTCGATCAGGTCTGGATGCAGAAATTTTTCAAATAAGATTTTATTTTCTCTGTGAGAACGTTCCTTCGCCAAAACAACTGGACGCAGGCGACCAAGTACCTTCAATACAAGATCATATTCCAAACCAAATTGTTTCTCAAGGTCCTTGCGCAGCTTTTTTGCAAGTGCAGGGCTTTTCCCTGAGGTTGATACGGAAATGGATAGGTCTCCTCTCTCTACTGTTGCCGGCAGAATGAAATTGCACCACTTCGGGACGTCTGCCACATTGACAAGCAGGTTGTGGTGCTCAGCTTCGGCATATACCGCCTCCTGGATGAGTGGATCATCTGTTGCTGATATAACCAGAAACGCTTTGCGAAGGTCGCCCGTCTTATAGGGACGCTTTTCCCATGTGATTTGTTTCATCTGAACAAGATCTGTTAATTCTTTTTCAAGTTTCGGACTGATAATGGTTACTTTCCCGCCACAGTTGAGGAGTCCCTGGGTTTTTCTGAGGGCAACTTTACCGCCGCCGATTACAATGCAGGCGCGGTTGCGGATATCAAGGTTAATTGGAAAATAGTTCATGGGAAATGTTTTACACCTGTTTAAGGATCTCGACTCTCATCTTTCCCTGCAGAGCCGCGGCGAATTTTTCGGCGTCGGAAACATCGCCGACAATGGAATTGTAATGCATTGGAACAGCAATACGGGGCTGGATATCCAGGGCGGCCTGTACCGCTTCTTCAGAGGTCATCACGTATGTCCCTGAAACAGGAAGCAGGGCAATATCTGTTTTGAAATTTTTCATCTCCGGAATATAGTCGGTGTCACCGGCGTGATAAATACGCACGCCTTCCACTGTCACAATAAAGCCGAGCCAGTTTTTTGCCTTCGGGTGAAATTTTTTATTGGTGTTGTATGAGGGGACGGCTTCGATGGAAACTCCATTGACTTCACATGATTCTCCGGGCTTTAGAGTGATGACTGTGCCGGAAAGCTTTTTTGCAGAATTAGGTTCAGTGATTATGGTGGTGGATTTTTTCTGAATTTTTTCAATATCCTCAGGAGAGCAATGGTCAAAATGTTCGTGGGTTATGAGGATGATATCAGCAGGCTGGTGTTCGCCGCTCAGTTTAAAGGGGTCAAAGTAGATGACCTGATTTTCAGCCACAAGACGATAGCCGTCATGGCCAAGCCATTCGAGATTGTCAAGGATTGTGTCACCCATCTTTCCCTCCTTATTTGTTTGTCCGAAAGTTTCTCTCAGAGTCACAGCAACATGTTTGATATTTCGATCTTCCCGAATTGCAGGAAAAACACACTATCTATAATCAATTTTACGCAGTTCGCAATCCCTATATCAGGGCGAATGCCGGAATGAGATATGAAATAACCTCATTGAAAGGTTTGTTAACTGGTTTTATAGTATAGGGAAAGAGAGAGTATCTCTTTGAAAAAAAAGAATGAAAGGAGGAAAAATGGTCCAGGGAACTCTTGCAGTAACGACGACACGAAAAATGGAGCTTGTTGATATCACAGGTCTTGTCAGCCGGGATCTTCTGGCGGCGAATGTAACTGATGGGATCTGTTATCTGTTTAATCCCCATACCACAGCAGCTCTTACTATCAATGAAGGAGCTGACCCGGCAGTCAGGACCGATATCGTCCAAGCACTGAGAGAAATTATACCCTTTGATCTCAATTATCAGCATCTGGAGGGAAATTCGCCTTCCCATGTGCTGGCCTCATTATTTGGCTGTTCAGAAGTGGTGTTTGTTGAAAACGGCAGGATGAAACTTGGAACCTGGCAAAAAATATTTTTCTGTGAGTTTGACGGCCCTCGCAGCCGGAAAATTCATTGGCGCGTGGTATGACGCGAAAGTGCCCTTTATTTTTTATTGACCTTTTTTCTTAATATGTACAGTTCCCGTTCCCGAATAAATTTCAATATGTGTTCCTCTTCCTTGTCGGTGGGGAAGCAATGAATTCCATAATAGAAGATTCCATGCCGTTTATTGTACGTTTTTCGGACAAGCTCTCCTTTTTTTATTTTGAGAGTGGTATTTTCTTTTTCTGTCAAGGGAAGATCTACAGTGATTGATTCCAATTCAATCAAATGGTCGGGGAGTTCCTCGGATGTGCGTGTGTACATGAGAATTCCGCTTAGGCTGACATCTTTTATATTGCACTTGCACTTTTTGCCGTAATGCACGAAAGTGACAATGCTTCCCTGCGGCAGATCAACACGATAATCGGATCGGCGCTGGAGCCGGTACATTTTCTGGGGCAGTTCGAGATGGAGGCTGTTTCTCGTTGTCGATGCAACGCGGGCATAAAAGTGGTGGGCAATCTTTAATCTGTTCTTGAATGTCAGCCTGATTTTTGTATGTGTTCCCGGCCAGTCCTTAGGTTTTCCTATAACACATTCTGTGTCGGTTATTTTTTCAATAAGGGTGCCAAGCGACTGATAGCCTTCATGGAAAAGAGTTATGAAATTACGCTCTTTTTTTGAGGAGCTCAGGACTGATTTTATAATGACTGTGGATGTTGTAAGTTCATATCCAGCATCTTTGGGAACCCAATCAGCAGCTATTTTTTTCGGAAAAAATTTTTCTTTTATGCTCATAAAAAAAGAGAGAGAAGGTCTGTATGAAGAATGATGATTCAGTGACAGATATTAATGTTCAGGGGATTTGCTTTGGAATGGACAGGGAAACAGATGAGCGTTCTCTGGCGGCGTTCCTGCAAATATTTTCTTCTCCAGTTTTGCTTGAAACGCTCATTCCCAGGCTAAGCGAAGCAGAGATAGCAGAAATACTGGACTTTGTCAGCAGAGTAATGCATACCCATTTATCGGAAAAAGAATACCATGCTCTTTTTCTAAAAAGATAGTTTTTTCTTCATGGTGAATATTTGAGAATGTAAAATTTTAGCATAAAAGAAGGGAGATGGTAAAGGTGAGTCGAGAAATTATTAGAGATCTCAGGGGATATCTTGAGCTTCTGAAGCAGGAGTCAGAGCTTCTTGTTGTAGATGAACAGGTCGATCCTTACCTTGAGATAGCGGAAATTCACCGGCGTGTCATTGCCAGGGGTGGACCTGCCTTGCTTTTTACTAACGTGAAGGGCAGCCGTTTCCCGGTTGTAACAAATCTCTTTGGTTCTTCGCACCGCATGGAACTGGCATTCGGAAACCGGGCCCAGCAGTTTGTTGCCGATATGGTCAGGTGTGTTGAGACGTTAATGCCTCCGAAACTGGAAACACTCTGGTCCATGCGAAAACTGGTACCACAGGCATTGCGAATCGGTACAAAAAAAATAAAAAATGGTCCGGTTCTTGAGTGCTGCGATACACCGGCCAGGCTTACAGACCTTCCCATGCTTACTTCCTGGGAAAGCGATGGCGGGGCATTTGTTACTCTTCCTCTTGTCTATACGGAACATCCAGGAGGACGTGGGCACAATCTGGGGATGTATCGGATTCAGCGATACGACGATGTTACCACAGGCATACACTGGCAGATTCATAAAGGGGGAGGTTATCATTACCATGAAGCTGAGGCCAGAAACGAATCCCTTCCACTGACTCTTTTTATTGGCGGCCCGCCAGCTCTCATGATGGCAGCTATAGCGCCTCTTCCTGAAAATATTCCTGAGTTGATGCTGGCCTCACTTCTTCAGGGGGAAAAACTGCCCATGAGCAAGGATCCTGCAGGCGGTCATAATTTAGTGGCTTTTGCTGAATTTGCGGCAAAAGGGCATGTCCCTCCCCACATTCGGCGGCCTGAAGGGCCGTTTGGCGATCATTATGGCTATAACTCTTTAACTCATGATTATCCAGTGTTTGAGGTCGACAGGCTGTATCATCGAAAGGATGCAATATATCCGGCGACGGTAGTTGGCCGGCCTAGGCAGGAAGATTTTTATATTGGCGATTTCCTCCAGGATCTGCTTTCGCCCCTTTTTCCTCTTGTCATGAACGGGGTGAAGCAGTTGAAGACTTTTGGTGAAGCAGGCTTTCACTGCCTTGCCGCAGCGCGGGTGACAGACCGTTATCCAAGGGAGGCCTTTGCCGCGGCCCTGCGTGTTTTTGGTGAGGGGCAGCTTTCCCTGACCAAGTTTCTCCTTGTCACTGACGGCGATATCAATATTGAAAACTTCAAGGATTTGTGGACCCATATTCTTGAGCGGGTTAACTGGCAGCGGGATCTCTTTATTTTTGCTAATGTTTCACAGGATACTCTTGATTATACAGGGCCTTCTGTCAATAGCGGATCCAAGGCCTTGCTCATGGGCTTGGGAAAAGAAATTCGAAATGAGCTGCCCCGGTCGTTTCAGGGGGCTTTGCCCCAGGGATGCACGCATCCCAATGTCTACCTGCCTGGAACCCTGGTGGTCCAGGGGGCCTCGTATGAGGAAGAAAAAGAGTTGCCCCAGCGTCTTGCTTCAAGCCGGGAATTGGAAAAATGGCCTGTCGTTCTTCTGGTAGATAACACCGAAGCGGCGACAAAGAGTCTGCAAGAATTTATCTGGACCTTTTTTACCCGTTTCGAACCGGCGGCAGACATATATAGTGGTGGTAGTACCGTGAGGAGGTTTCATGTCGGGCTTCAGACCCCTATTGTCATTGATTGCCGTATGAAACCTTGGTACCCGCATGTCTTGGAGGTTGATGATGCCACCAGGGCCCTGGTGGATTCCAAAATTACTCAGATCCTTCCCGGTTATTTGCGATAGCATCCAGGGGTTGATCGACAAAACGCCTTCCTGGAACTTTTTATTAAAGCTTGACCCCAATCTTGCCGATGAATTACCATAATAAGAAACGTTCATGTTAGAATGTAATTAACGAATACACTGAGTTTTGTCGGAGAGAGCAGGAGAGTCGCTATGAAAATTAATGATCTGCAGAATGCCCAGATTGCCGGGAATTCTAAGAATATAACCAGCAAGGTTTCCGGAGGGGCAGATTTTCAGCAAATACTCGAAGCCAGGCAAAACGCTTTAGCTGAACCGGCAAAAGTCGGATCTGTCGATCAGAAGGGCTCTGGAGCAATGTCTGTAGAACTTCGCCTCGAAAGTCTGCAGCTTTCAGAAAAAACCATGAGTACTCTGGAGTCTTTCGGTTCCGCCCTCAAGAATCTTGATTTTGCCGGAGAAGATCTGGAGCCCTATGTGGCAGCTCTGGAAGATGAAACACGTTCGCTTCAGGAGCTTAAAAAACAATTACCTGTGCAGGATCCATTAACGAAGCTCCTCGATAGAGTTGCAACAGTTTCCTATATTGAGGCTGCAAAATATCGTCGAGGTGATTACCTGTAATCTAGCAAAACCGGTAGTCAGGTGTTGTTCTTACTGGCCGCCGGTTTTCCGTTCCCCGCTGGCTTCTGTTTCCTTTTTATCCTCCCTTTTTCTTCAATTTTCAACCCCCGCCACCTGATATGGAAGAACGTCTGCAAAAGATATTGGCCCGTTGCGGCGCCGGCTCTCGTCGTAAAGCGGAAGAAATGATCAGAAATGGCAGAGTAGCTGTTGATGGTGCCATTGTCCGAGAAATGGGAGTGAAACTTGATCTTGCAGAACATGAAGTCACTTTGGACGGCAGGGTTGTCTCTTTAGAAGAGAAAAAGGTGTATATCCTTCTCAATAAACCTAAAGGGTATGTGACAACACTCAATGACCCGCAGGGGCGACCGGTAGTCACAGATCTGCTGAAAGGCGTCGATTTTCGGGTATTTCCTGTTGGCAGGCTTGATCTGGATACCGAAGGCGCCCTAATATTGACCAATGACGGAAGCCTGGCCCAGACAGTGCAGCATCCAAGCTTTGAAGTAAACAAAACCTATGTCGCCCAGGTAGCCGGAAGCCCTTCACCTGAAAAACTGGCAGAACTTTCCAGAGGAATTGTGATTGAGGGGAAAAAAACCTTTCCTGCCAGTTTGAAGGTTATTAGGGCGGCTTCCCGTTCAACCCTGATTCAGATAACAATCCATGAAGGCCGCAAGCGTCAAGTCAGAAAGATGTTTGCGGCTATTGGGCACCGGGTTCAGGAGTTAAAGCGCATCGCCTATGGACGACTTGAGCTTGGGACTCTGGCCCGGGGGAAATTCCGTTATTTGAGTGCAAAGGAAATTGAGTTGATATTTCCCTGAGACGAGAGACCGGATCTGAACATCTGCTCTCTATGAAACCCGCCTGTTTTAGCAAAAAACAAAAAAAATGTGAGAAAAGAAGTTTTCACCAAAAATGCCTTTACATTCCATAAGTTATCAGTATATGATTAATTTATTGAAGCTACTTTGCTGTTTTTTAGGAAAAAAGAGCCGATTGTAATAGCCTGAAAAAACAGGTTATTTTGTGTAAGCATAAAAAGATGCTAATTTCGAGATTAAGACAAAAAGAATCCTGGGGGATTCAATGCCAGAAGATATGTCTAGGGGAAGAAGATGAATAAATCTGAGTTGATTGAGGCTATTGCCCAGGAAACAAATCTGTCTCATAAGGACGCAAGTTCAATCGTCATGACGATTCTGGACACCATGACGGAGACTTTGGCCGCCGGGGAGAACATTGAGATAAGAGGGTTTGGCAGCTTTGTTATTAAAGAATATGAGTCCTACCAGGGACGCAATCCTAAAACCGGAGAAGTCATTGATGTTCCTCCGAAAAGACTTCCTTTCTTCAAAGTGGGCAAAGAGCTGAAAGAAAGGGTTGATTCTCTCAAGTAAGTTTATTTTGTCTGGGTGATAGAGCCCACCAGATCATAGGGATGTGCTTCACTGATAGTTACATCGATTATTTCGCCCGCCTGGCATGTCCCTTCATTTATGTAGACACATCCATCAATATCGGCAGCCTGACGTTCAGTCCGGCCTTCCAGAAGTAAATCCGACTCACGGCTTATGCCTTCAACAAGAACAGGTAGTGTTTTGCCGACCAGTTCCCTGTTTTTTTCAAGAGAGATTCCCGCCTGAAGTTCCATAAGAGAGGAATAGCGTTCCTGTTTTATCTCTTCAGAACATTGATCCGTATAGTGTGATGCCGCACACCCCTCTTCATTTGAATAGGTAAACAGTCCGACGTTGTCGAGTTTGAACGACTGCATAAAATCTGCGAGCATGGCAACATCAGCATCTGTTTCGCCGGGGAAACCAATCATAAATGTCGTGCGCACCGCAGCATCAGGGTTGAGTGTCCGGATTCGTTCAAGCAGTCTGCAAAGGTCGGCATTCCGTGATGGACGGCCCATTCTTTTTAGAATTGTATCACTGACATGCTGCAGAGGAATATCCAGGTAATTGGTCAGCCTCTTTTCGGCGGCCAAGAGTTTGAGCAGATCGTCGCCAACTTTATCGGGATACAGGTAGAGAAGACGAATCCAGTCTATGGATGTGTTGTGCAGAAGATTTTCAAGAAGTGCTATCAGGTGTATGTCGGATTTCTTGAAATCTATACCATAGGCCGTGACATCCTGACCGATAAGGGTAAGTTCACGTACGCCGCTATGGCCGAGTTGCTGTGCTTCTGAAGTAATATCCTTGATGTCTCTGCTCCGCAGGGGACCGCGGATGCCAGGAATCATACAGTATGTACAGCGGTTTGAGCAGCCTTCACTGATTTTAAGATATGCCCTGTGACTGGGAGTTGATATACGCCGCGGGGTCTCATGGTTCATTATAAAATGCGGGGTTTCAAGGTGGAGAACTTTTGAAGGTTTTGCTGTTTGGGCAGCAAGAACGGGAATGATATTCTGAAAGCCTTCTGTGCCGATAAAAATATCGACTTCGGGGAGTTCGGCTTTAAGGTCAGAGCCATAGCGCTGGACAAGGCAGCCGGTAACAACGAGAAGTACGCCGGGATTTTGTTTTTTTATTTCGCTGAGGGCCAGTATCTCGTCTATGGCTTCCTCTACGGCAGACTGAATAAAACCGCAGGTATTCACAACCAGGATAGCAGCATTTTCAGGCTCTGACACCACTGTTAAGCCGTCCTGTTCCAGGAGGGCAAGCATGACCTCTGAATCAACGAGATTTTTAGGGCAGCCAAGGCTTACCATATGAACAGTCTTGGAATTGTTCACTTGTTATCCATTCTGTAGATTGGTGTCAGCAGAGTTGAGGAATTCTGCCATCATGTTGAAGAGGTGTCTGCTCTTTTTTCGAAAAGATTTGCGATGAAATCCAGAATTCCATTCCGGGTGAAAAAGTTCATCTGAGACAAGCAGGGCAGCAGCAAGGTCTATCTTCCTGAACGCTGCAACCGAGGCCAGGGCACTGAATTCCATGTCAACAGCAAGGATGGACTGTTCTGCATAGTCGCTGATTTTTTTTCGGGTTTCACGATACAGGGCGTCTGTGGTCCATACAGGACCTTCGGTAACGGTTATGCTTTTGCTTGAAAGATAGCTGCTTAACCCCTGTCGGAGTTTCGGCGAAGACTGGGGAGGCCTTTCTCCCGGGTAATGGGGAGATGTGCCTTCTTCACTGATTGCCCAGGTCGGGAGGACAATATCACCAACCTGCAGAGCGGGTGTCAGTGATCCGCACCATCCAAGAACTATACATCGCCTTACTCCAAGGGCAATAAGTTTTTCCAGGGTGATGACGGCAAAAGGCGCTCCTACTGCGGGGCCTGCCCAGCTGTGCGGCGTGGAAGTACCCCGGGAAATTTCAAAGAGAGTGCTGTGAAAGAGCGGGAAGCTTTGTGCCCCTGCATTTCGCGCATCCATCGCAGCATAGCGGGCTTCCTGGGGATTTATGAGAAAAAGGCAGGATCCTGAAAGCTCAGGTTCACCTTTAAGGCGGGATGGGTTTATTAAGGCATTATCCATTGGCAGAATAAAAAAAGGCCGCAGAATCTGCGGCCTTTGAGACAACGAAAAGCAGTCTATGCAGACTGATTTTTCTTCTTAACCAAGAAGCGGGTTTGCATAAAGAAGAATCAGAGCAATAACCAGACCGTAAATTGTCAGAGACTCGATAAGAGCCAGACCAAGAATCATGGTAACAGTAATTTTACCAGATACTTCAGGATTACGGGCAACACCTGTACAGGCGTTACCAGCTGCAGTACCCATACCGATACCACAACCACAGGCTGCGACGCCAACAGCCAGACCGGCAGCAAGAGCTACCAGGGACAGGTTGTTCCCGCCCAACTGGATGAATTTGGCTAAGTTTGATGCACCTTCAGCAGCCATAGCAACACCGGAAACACCGAGTACTGAAGCTACTGCTATCATTGCGATAGTCAATTTTTTCATTTTTTTCTCCTTAAAAAAGTTTTGTTTTGGCCTTCTAGCTCTATGTTTATTTTTTGTAAGCTTTGTTTTTTCGGAACTTAGTGTGCGTGCTCCATTGCGCCGGCACAGTATATTACTGACAACAGGACGAAAACCATAGTCTGGACGAAAGAGACAAGGACACCCAGGCAGAGAATTGGTAACGGTCCGAAATAGGCACCTGCCAGCAGAAAGAGAATGGAAAGCAGAGTCTCTTTTGCCATGATATTTCCGAAAAGCCTGATGGAAAGAGACAGGATTCGTGCGATGCTACTGATAAGCTCGATGGGCAGCATGAGGGGTACGAGCCACCACATGGGTCCCATGAAATGTTTTATGTAGCCTAGTCCATGATATTTTATCCCGAGAAAATGATGGGTGAACCAGACGATCAGGGTCATGGCCAGAGTGATATTTATGTTCGATGTCGGGGACATGAAGCCAGGAAGCAGGCCCATGAGATTTGCAATCAGAATATAGAAGGCAAATGTGGCAATCATTGGAAACATCATGGCGGCGCGTTCCGTTCCCATGTTTTCTGCCATGAAATTCTCGATACCGCCAACAGCCACTTCCCAGAAGTTTTGTTTGCCGCCCGGGACCATTTCCATTTTGCCCAGGGTAAGTTTTGCTGTGAAAATTAAAACTCCCATGGCAAACCAGGTATAGGTCATATGGGGAGAGACCAGTTTTGCAAGCAGCGTGTCACCCACCAGGGTGTGTGGCACAGGGAGACCTATCATTTCCAGAAGAACTGAGATAAATAGTATTGGATGTTCCATGATTTTTTCCTATACCTCCTTGGCGGTAAAGTAAACCCGTTTCATAATTGTTGTGACTGTAATCAGGATACTGAGAGTTACTGTTGACAGGCCAACCAGCAGACCTATTGGATGGACAGTTTCACTTCTGACAAGGAGATAAAGAATCGCTGCCAGAGCGGCCAGTCTGCCATAATATTTTATATAAAATTGTAACTTAGCTAATTTTTCCTTACCGCTGAGCAGCAATTTCCCCTGAAGGAAATTTTTCAGGTCTTTCTTCATGAAAAGAAAGCTTATATTGGCAAGAACTCCGCCGATAAGAATACTTTTGGCGATAATGAACGGATATGCCATGGCTGCAATAACGGTGAGGAGACCGGCAACAATCCAGTTTGCGATCTCTACTCTGTGCAGAGGGAAATCCATTTCATTCATGTTTGTATCAGTATTCATTAAAAGTCTTTACGTTTTGATAATTGGTAGAGATTTTTAAATCCTGCAAAAATACCAAACCCAAGAAAGATAAAGGTAAACCACGGGGATGTGTCTTTAAACACCTTGTGGTCCAGATAATAACCTATAGCCAGACCGACAAAAATGCAGGCCGAGACCGTTATCCCGATGGTTCCAAAAACTGAGACCATCTTCATGAATTCTTTCTTTGTATCAGACATTACACAGTATTCTCGGATCAGGAATTATCATACTCTATTTGCAAAGTCAATCAAATTAACTCTATTTTTGCACTTTTTTGAATGACCGTTCAGTCATCTCGAGAGCGCGGGCAAGATCCTCATCGGAGTGAGCTGCCGAGACAAATGCGCCCTCGAACTGGGACGGTGCCAGGTAGACTCCAAGATCAAGCATTTCCCGGTAGAATGCACCATATTTAGCTGTGTCAGCCTTCATGGCAGATTCGAAATCTGTAACAGGATCAGCGGCAAAAAAGGTTGTCATGACCGAGCCGGCTCTGTTGAGTACCGCATGGTCAAGATGCTTGGCAGCAAGGCTCTGAAGTTCAGAGGCAAAACCGGCGGCCTTGGCGTCAAGTGCATCATAAAAACCAGGCTGTTTCAGGGCCTTGAGGGTGGCGGCCCCGGCAGCCATGGCCAGGGGGTTTCCTGATAGGGTTCCTGCCTGGTAGACAGGACCTATGGGGGAAATCTGCGACATGATTTCTTTTTTACCGCCATAGGCGCCAACAGGCAAACCGCCGCCTATGATTTTGCCAAGGCACGTCAGGTCGGGGGTGATACCGAATTTCTGCTGCGCTCCGCCGTAACTGAGGCGGAACCCGGTAATGACTTCATCAAATATAAGAACAATTCCAAGTTCTGCGGTGAGATCCCTCAGTTTCTGAAGGAAGCCGGGAGCAGGAAGGACGACACCCATGTTGCCGGCTACAGGCTCGACAATGACACAAGCAATATCCAGGGACTCATTCCGCAGCGTTTTTTCCAGTTCCTCTTCATTATTATAGGGAATTGACAGGGTGTTTTTGACAATATCTTCAGGAACGCCCGGACTGCCTGGAATGCCAAGGGTAATTACTCCTGAACCGGCCTTCACTAAAAAAGAATCGGCATGGCCGTGGTAGCAGCCGTCGAATTTAACAACCACATTTTTCCCTGTGTAGCCTCTTGCAAGACGGATGGCACTCATTGTCGCTTCCGTTCCTGAACTGACAAAGCGCACCATGTCAATGGAGGGAACAGCCTCGACAACAAGATCGGCCAGTTCTATTTCCTGGGGGCAGGGAGCTCCAAAGCTGGTACCGTTCACCAGGGCTTTTTCAATGGCATCTACTATGGCAGGGTGGTTGTGTCCCAGTATCATGGGGCCCCATGAACAGACAAAGTCGATATATTCATTGCCATCCACGTCATAGATTTTTGAGCCGTTGGCACGTTGAATGAACCGGGGATCACAGCCAACTGACTTGCATGCACGAACCGGGCTGTTTACTCCTCCAGGGATGTGGATCTGGGCCTGGGCAAATAATGATTGCGATTTATCTGTTTTCATGACAGTCTCCTGTTATCTTTCTATTACTTAATGAATGTCTGGCTGGAGCGATCCGCTTTATGCCGGCTGTTCCAGAGTATTCTCAACTTTAGGGTGCACATGGATGTGGTTTCACACTTCAAGATTCCTTTCAGTGCATCCTGAAAAAGTGTGGCACTATAGCATGGACAAAGGTTCCCGTCAAAGCCTTACTCCGGGCTCTTACTCGACTTTTCTTGACAGGTGTTGGCGATGGTGAATATAGTGTGCAGGTTATGAAGAAATCCCTTCAGTTTTTCATAGGTGTTTTCCTGCTCTTCGGAGTGAGCGGCTGTACGTCCAGGTCGTTTATGATGACTTCACTGCTAACGCCCACAGTATCCAACCTCCAGCGCCAGACAGATATTCATTTAGTATGTGAAGGAACACCTTCATTTCTACTAATGATAGATAGCCTCCTTGATTCCGATGCAGGGAGCGACGAAATGCTCATTGCTGCAGTGAAGTCTTATGTGGCATATTCCGCAGCTCTCGATGTCTGCGGCAGGCCGGAACGTTCCGTTGAGGTGAGTCAAAAAGCCAGGCGGTATGGTATGCAGCTGCTTTCACGCCTTGGAGTCTTTCCATCTGCCAGTGGTGGCTCTCCTTCGTTTGCCTCGTTTCTGTTCGGTATTGGCAGCGATGATGTTGCACTATTATTCTGGGGAGGGTACGGTTGGGCGACCTGGATACACTCTCAGGAAGGGTCTCCCGCATCCCTGGCTGACCTTGTTAGGGTTGAGCAGATCATGCTGAGGGTGATAGATATTGATGAAACTTTTTATCATGGTGCTGCCCATATATTTTTAGGAGCCTATTATGGCTCACGGCCTCCTCTCCTTGGCGGCAAACCGGAAGCGAGCCGCTCTCATTTTGAAAAAGCGCTTGCAGTCAGTGATCGCCGTTTTCTGCCAGCTTTTGTGGCATATGCCGAGACATATGCAAAAATGACATTTGACAGGCAGCTGTTTGCTGAGCTGCTTCAGGAAACGCTTGATTTTCCTCTTGCGGATAATCCGGACCAGTCCCTGGCAAACCAGTTGGCAAAAAGGAATGCCAGGAAATTACTCGACACGATTGACACCTACTTTTAGATTCCTATGAAGACATTTTCCCGATGGCACATTATGGCTCTGCTGATGGCCATGGCTGTATTTTTCAGCTCGACGGTTCATGGGGCACCCAGGTACCTGTTTAAGGTTGCGTCACTTGCCCCGGAGGGCAGCGTATGGGCCAAGAGGTTTCAGGATTTTACTGCACAAGTTGAAAGCGAAAGTCATGGCGAGATAGGGTTTAAAATCTACCCGGGCGGCGTTATGGGTGATGATCGTGCAATGTACAGGAAGATGCAGGTCGGACAGCTCCATGGCGGAGGTTTTACCATGACAGGAATCGGGACAATGGTACCGGATTTTCGCGTTATGGGGATTCCTTTTCTCTTAAACTCCTATGATGAGGTTGATTTGGTGAATGAGGCTTTGTGGCCTTCATTCAGTGAATCTTTCGCCAGGAAGGGAATGGAGCTTATGGCTCTTACCGAAGTTGGCTTCGCCTATACCATGTCCACTCGGCCGATATCTACCCTGGAAGAGTTGAAAAGAAGCAAAACATGGACTCCGGAAGGAGATCCAATAAGTTCGTCGTACCTTGAAATGCTTGGTATTTCTCCGGTGATGCTTTCCATCCCTGATGTACTCACATCTCTGCAGACCGGTATGGTTGATACGGTGTTTAACAGTTTTTACGGCTCTATTGTCCTCCAGTGGTTTACCAAGGCAAAATATATATCCGATATTCCTTTCGCCTATGCCTATGGGGCATTCCTGCTTGATCGTAAGGCTTTTTTACGCCTTCCCGACAATTACGCGGTACTTATGAAGAGTGCTGCCCGGAAACATTTCGGACTCCTTCTTGAGGATACCAGGAAAAGCAATAAAGACGCCCTGGAGGTTCTCCAGGCAAATGGAACTTCTCTGGTAAAGGTTGATTCTGAAACAGAGGCGAATCTGCGTTCCATGCGAGATAAAACAATTGATGCCATACAGGGAAGGGCCTTTTCGGCGGAAATTCTTAAGGCTGCACTCAAGGCTCTGGACGGCAGCAGATGAACAGGATTGTGGCTGTCCTGGAAGATGGTTTTCTCTGCATGCTGCTTATCGTCATGGTGTTTCTTGCTTCTCTCCAGATTATGCTCAGGCAATTTTTTTCGGGCGGATTTTTATGGGCAGAACCACTGCTTCGTTATCTGGTGTTGTGGGCAGGAATAATGGGCGCTGTTGTCGCGACCAGGAAAGGCAAACATATTGCCATGGACGTCGCCTCATATCTTGTTCCCGGAAAGATTCAGCCCTGGCTTCACCTGATAGTGCATCTTTTTTCCACAGGGGTAGGGGCTGTTCTTTTCTGGGCAGCCGTTATCTTTGTTCGGAATGAGGCCATACTGGGTGGTCAGGAATTGCTGGGGATTCCTTCCTGGGTCTGGAACATGATTTTTCCTACCGGTTTTTTTCTGATCTCTTTTCATTTTGCGGCGGCACTGCTGCAGGATGTTGTGAAGTTGTCCGGACGATCTCCGCATCGAAACAATTTCGAGAGCTGACCCATGGGGTTCCTGCAATTCTTTACCCTGATGCTGGCTCTGTTGGGGTGTCCTTTATTTATTGTTATTTCCGCCATTGCCCTTCTTTCTTTTTTCAGTGTCGGCATCGATATTTCCGTGGTGATCATAGAGATGTCCCGTCTTTCGGATACGCCGCTTCTTCTGTCCCTTCCCCTGTTTATCTTTGCCGGAACGCTTCTTTCTGAAAGCGGCGCGCCGCAGCGGATACTGCTTCTCAGCCAGGTTCTTCTGGGATGGATGCCGGGAGGGCTTGCCGTTGTTTCCCTGGGGGTGTGCGCTGTTTTTACCGCTTTCACAGGGGCGTCCGGGGTAACGATTTTTGCCTTGGGGGGGCTTCTTTTTCCGGCCCTGATCAAGGCGAGATACTCTGAAAATTTTTCCCTGGGGCTCATTACATCTTCCGGCAGTCTGGGCTTGCTGTTTCCGCCGAGTCTGCCTCTTATTTTGTATGGTGTTATCTCCGGAACCCGGATTGATCAGCTGTTTTTGGCGGGGATTTTGCCCGGTATTCTGATGTTGTCTCTTCTGGTTGGCTACAGCATGGCCAAAAGTCCGGCCAGGGAGGGTGCCAAGAAAAGACCCTCCAAGCAGGAAGTTCGTGCAGCCCTTATGGGGTCAGCATGGGAACTTCCCCTTCCTTTTATTGTTCTGGGTGGAATATACGGTGGTATTTTTGTCGCTGGTGAGGCTGCGGCGGTAACAGCTTTGTATGTGCTGATGGTAGAAATAGGTATTTACCGTGACATTTCCCTGCGGCAGCTTCCGGAGATAATGGTCCGGAGTATGATGCTTTTTGGCGGAATTCTCGTTGTGCTGGCAGCATCTATGGCGTCTACCAATTTCCTGGTAGATCGTGAAGTGCCCATGAGGATTTTTGAGTTTATCCAGCACTATATTTCAAGCAAGTATACATTTCTCCTGTTGCTGAATCTCTTTTTGCTGGTGGTGGGTTCCATGCTCGATATTTTTTCGGCGCTTGTTCTGGTTGTCCCGCTTATCGTGCCTATTGCCAACGCGTATGATGTCAACCTGGTTCATCTCGGGATTATTTTTCTTACGAATCTGCAGATAGGTTACTGTACCCCGCCCGTAGGGTTAAATCTGTTTCTTGCCAGCTACCGCTTTGAAAAACCCGTGGTTCAGCTCTACAAGGCAAGTCTGCCATTCCTTGGGCTGCTTTTTGTAACTCTTATAATCATTACTTATTTCCCATTGCTCAGCCTCTGGCTTGTCCAGCTCTGGGGGTGAGCCATCTGTTTTTGTGAGTTCATCAACATTCAGCAGGGAAACTCTTCCCAGGGTTTATCCTGTGCCAGGGCGATTTTCTGGTTGCAGATCTTTCCATTAAAAACATTCACGCCACGTTTCAGGGCGACATGTTCTGCAGCAGCCTGTCTGAGGCCTTTCCTTGCGATTTCAATGGCATAGGGCAGTGTGGCATTGGTAAGGGCGAAAGTAGAGGTCCTGGGAACCGCTCCCGGCATATTGGTAACGCAGTAATGAAGGACATCGTCTACGGTATAGACCGGTGAAGTGTGGCTTGTTGGTTGGGACGTTTCCACGCATCCTCCCTGGTCGATAGCAACATCGACAATAACGGACCCTTTTTTCATTATTGACAGCATGTCACGGTTGACAAGGGTAGGGGCTTTACCACCGGGGATGAGTACTGCACCAA
>JACKQG010002870.1_pt1 | contig 21858 bp, 18 predicted proteins | sample 8237621 | NCBI WGS metagenome assembly JACKQG01 (sample SAMN15677084, study PRJNA649215) | marine metagenome | biome: marine; feature: Black Sea; material: saline water; isolation source: suspended particulate matter (SPM) from the Black Sea western gyre | collected 2013-06-09/2013-06-10 | depth... | reverse complement strand
ACGTTGCGGCTCTCGTCGAGTTCCTGTATGCGGCATCCCACCACGGTGGCGTCTGGATGACCGCCAGGCACGATCTGGCTCATGTCCATCTGGCGCTCCTCGTAGATGAGGAGGAAGATGTGTCCATCGGACAGAAACTGGAAATCGTGGAAATCGGCGTAGAATCCGTCGGCAGCCATCACGACGTCCACGACGTTGTAGGAAGCGTCCATGACCTGGTGCCTGGACGACCCTCCGACCGTGTACGAGAGCAGGCCATTCACTTGTTTCTTGAAATCCTCGGCGGCCACGAAGACCCTCTTGTAGTAGACCAACTCGCCTGTACCGTCCACAATGAGCAGGTACGGCGCGTAGGGGGTGTCGCCGATTCTGCGCTCGTAGGGCGCGATGAACACGTATCCATCGCTGGCCTCGGGCAAGGCGACCGTGACGGTGATGGGGGGCAGATCAGGGGGCACTGTGACGTACTCAGCCGGGCCCTGGGCGTGCGCCATACCCGCCCAGAAGCCCATGACGATGACGATACCGACACCTACACCCCGCCTGCACATCAGGTCTCCTCCCGAGGCCTGCCAGTTGGCGCCAACATGACCGCCATCATGGCGACAGCAGCCGCACGACCTCCTCGAATACCTCCATCACCCGCTCCGCCTGGGCGTCGCTGATCACCAGCGGCGGCTTGATCTTGACCACGTTGCCCCTGCCGGCGTACTTGGCCGTGCCCAGCAGCACGCCCCGCTGGAGGGCCTCCTTCTCAAAGCGATAGGACTCCTCTCGCGCCGGCTCCTTCGTCTTCCTGTCGCGCACCAACTCGATGCCAATCATCAGCCCCGGCCCGCGCACGTCGCCGATGAGTTCGTACCTGTCCTTCAACTCCAGCAAGCGGCCGGTGAAGAAACCGTTCAGCCGCTCCGCCCGCGCCAGGAGACCCTCCTCCTCCAGCACCTGCAGCGTGGCCAGCGCCGCCACCATGGAGACGGGGAAATGGGCGAAGGTGAAGGAGTGATCTCCCGGCTGAAACCCCTCCAACCCCTGGCGAGAGATGCTGCCCGCCAGGGGGAAACCGCCGCCCAGGGCTTTGCCGAAGACCAGGATGTCCGGCACAGTCTCGTACAGATCGGCGGCGAACATGCGCCCCAGGCGACCGAAGGCGGTCTGCATCTCGTCGTAGATCAGCAGCATGTCGTAGCGGTCACACAGATCCCGCACGGCCCGGTAGTAGGGCTGGGGGAAGTCAATCATCCCCCCGCTGCCCTGGATGGGCTCCATGATCAAGGCCACCGGCTGGCCGTCCACCGCGCTCTCGATGAACTTGCCCATCATCTTCACGCAGAACAGCTCGCAGTCGGGGTAGGTCCGCTCGTAGGCACAGCGGTAGCAATAGCCCTGCGGCACGCGCACGGTGTGTCCCGTGTAGTCGAGGAAGGGAGCTGGATGGGGGTAGCACAGCTCCATCCCCGCCAGCGTGCGCCCGGAGAAGCCGTCCCAAGGCGTGATGAAGAATCTGCGCCCCGGCTTGTTGCGCAGGGCCAGCTTCATGGCCCCCTCGATGGCCGTGGAGCCATGCAGGCAGTAGGCCACCTGGTTGAGATCACCGGGGGCCAGCTCCGCCAAACGTTTGGAGAGCAGCAGCTTGGGCACCGTCTCGAAGCTGCTGCGCACGTGGGTGAAGTATTCCAACTGCTCGCGCACGGCGGCCATCACCCGCGGATGGCACGCCCCCACGCTGAGCGTCCAGGCCTGAGAGGTGCAGTCAATGTACTCCCGGCCGCTCCTGTCCCAGAGGGACGCCCCGCGGGCCCTGGCGACCAGGAGGGGCAACTCGCCGCCCACGGAGCCGCTGAGCAGCGCCCGGCGGCCAGCGGCCAGCTCTTCTTCCGTCGTTTTCTCATACATCTCCCGGACCCACGATGTATCCGACATAGCCACTCCTTTTCCGTTGCCGACGAAGGACGGATGTTCGTCTTTCGTCCTTGGTCATTCGTCAGGTCGTTCGAATGTCTCCAGCACCTGCCCCACCGCTCCGCCCGGATGCGTCTGGCCGAGTTGCTCGGGCGTGTATCCCTTGGCCTCCAGCACCACGGCGCACAGGCCATCGCACATGGCGGAAAAGGCCACGGTGCTGGTGGTGGCCAGGTAGCCCATCAGCTCGTACTCCTGCGGGCTGGGAATGGGCAACACGACCTGACAGGCCCGCGCCAGCGTGGAGTCCAGGTTGTGCACAAAGGCCACCGTGGTCACGCCGCGCTGCTTGGCGATGTCCACCATCTGGTTGACCTCGCTGCTCTCGCCGCCGCGCGACAGGGCCGCCAGCACGTCGCCTGGCGACATCACGCCGCTGTGGCCGTGCAACCCTTGCGCGGGCGACAGGAACATGGCGCGTGCCCCACAGCACGTCAGGTTGTGGGCAAAGCGCTCGCCCACCGCCGCCGAGGCGCCCACCCCCGTCACCCAGATCAGCCCGGAGCATTCGCTCAGCAGGCGGGCGCACTTCCAGAAACCATCGCCCAGCCCCTCGGCCAGGGCCTGGATGGTCTCCGCCTCCCGGCGCATGAGCTGTCTGGCCAAGGCCAGGGCTTTCGTTTGATCCAACTCGCCCATGGCAACCACTCCCCGAAGACCTCTCTCCACTCCTCAGCCGCGGTCGCGCGGGCCGTGCCAGAGGCCGCCCGCGTCGCAGCGCCAGCCGCGCCCCTCCACCTGCAGGGGGTTCTTGGCCCAGCCCGCTTGCACCTTGGCCACGATCTCCGGCCAGGGACGGAGACCGCTCAGCGCGTCGGGGGCGGTGACGTTGAAGCCGCCAGCGGCGCAGGCGTAGCGCACCGTTTCCTCCAGCGTGTGGCCGCGCAGGAAGGCGGACAGGAAGCCGGCGATGCACGAATCGCCCGAGCCCGTCCCGCCGGCGTAATGCTCGACGTGGAAGCTGGGCTCCCACAGCTCGCGGCCGGCCCAGTTGCTCAGGTCGGCCGGCCTGACCTTGCCCATACGCCCCAAGCGCTCCTCGCCCGCCGTGCGCACGTACACGCCGCGGTAGCCGCACTTGATGCCCACCACCTTGCCGCCCATCGCCAGCAGCCGCTCCGACAGACGGCTCAGATCGTCGCCGGTGAACAAGGCCAGCATGTCCTCGCCGCTGCGGGCCTGGTAGTCGTCGAAACGTTCCCGCTCCAGCATGAACAGCAGCTCCTCAGCGCTGGGCAGGAAGATGTCCACGCAGGGCATCACGCCGGCCAGGATGGCCTGCCAATCGGCCTGCCCCGCCTCCGAGTGGGGATCGGGCATGGCCATGTCCAGCGACGTGGTCACCCCCAGCGCCTGGACGCGGCGGAAGATCTCGATGAGATGACGACCTCCTTCCGCGTGCATCAGTTGCATGATGGGCGGATAGCCGAAGTGGAACAGGTCACGCTCGGCCACCAGGTCGTAGTTGACGTCGGCGGCGGAGAAGGTGTCGTTGGTGCCCGGGCGGTGCAGGAACATGCGGTCCAGCCCCGGCGGGTCCAGGACGATGGTGTAGGAGCTGGTTTCCCCAGCAACGACGATCACCCCCTCGGTCACGCCCCATTCCGCCAGGAGCAGGCGGATCAGCGAGCCGAAAGGGTCGTCGCCCACCTTGCCCATCAGCGCCGTGTCAATGCCCAGCCTGATCAGCGCCAGCCCGGTGTTGGAGACCGGCCCGCCGGTGGAAAGCGTGGCCGGCCCGATGTGGCGCAGCTTGCCGGGCACGAAGAAATCGGCGCCGCTCCGCAGCAGCAGGCCGGAAAGGTCGGGGATGATGTCCAGGCAAAGATGGCCAGCCACGACGGCTGGGGGGATGTCATTGCTCATGATGTCACTCCGATGTGGCATTGTACGGCGATACTACTGCCCGAACCACTTCTCTTCCAGGCGCGCCAGCGTGCCCTCCTCCTGCAAGGCCGCCAGCGCCTCGTTGACCGCAGCCAGCAGCTTGGGGGCCTGGCGCGGCACGGCGACGACGTAGGGCACGGACACCAGCGGCGGCCCCACGGCGCGCAGTCCGCCCAGCTCTCGCCGAAACTGGCGCAGGCTGATGGCGTCGGTCAGCGCGGCGTCCGCCTCGCCGGCGACCACGGCAGCCAGCGCGTCCTGCGGCAGCGGGAACGGCAGCAAGGTCAGCCCCTCCAGGCGGCGGCGCAGCTCGCGCCCCTGCACGTCGCCCTCCGAACCCCACTCCACGGCCAGCCGCCGCCCGGCCAGGTCGTCCGGGCTGGCGATGTCCGTCGTCCCCTCGGCGACGACGAGCAACAGCCCCGCCTCGAAGTAGGGAATGGAGTAGGCCACGTCGCGGGTCAGGCGGGGGTCCACAGGCAGTGCCGAGATCACGCTATCGGCCTTGTGCGCCCACAGCGCCGCCACCAGCCCGTCGAAGCCGATGCCCTCGAAGGAGACCTCCACGCCCCAGCGGGCGGCGATGGCCCGCGCCAGGTCCACGTCGTAGCCGATGGGCTGCCCCTCGCCGTCCAGGCTTTCGAAGGGCGGGAAGCTGGGATCCATCCCCACCCGCCAGACCCCGCTGCGCTGGATGCGCGCCCATACCTCGTCCTCACCCCGCCGCACCGTGTGCCAGAGCAGGACCGCCGCCAGCACGGCCAGCAGAGCCAGCGCGGCGACAACCAAAGCCCTCCTGTCCGACCAACGAAAGGGTCTGGGGTGTCTGAAGGGGCCCATCAGACCCCTCAGTTCCCTCAGCCCCTTCATTCCCCTTTTCCCCGATCACTGATCACTGCTCCCGCGCATATTGCTGCACTTCCAGATAGAGAGGTTTGGGCACGAAGTCGGCGGAGACGAAGGTGAAGTAGTCCTGGTAGGTCTGCGTTGGCCAGGGGAAGCGGAAAGCCCACAGGCAGACCGCCTGGCACCAGTCCCACTCCTCCTGCGCTTTCTCGTAAGCGCGGAGGGTGTAGGCGATACGCTGTCCGGGGCGCACGGCCTTGGTCCAGCGGGGGTGATCGTTCCAGCCGCCTTCGGTGACGATGACCGGCTTGTGGCCGTCGCCGTTGCGCAGCATGATCTCCCGCAGTAGCTCCGTGCGGGCGAAGTTGACGGCATCGGCTTCCGCCGGCGCGTCGGGCGGGAACTTCCAGCCGTAGGCGTGAGCGGCCAGGACGTCGAAGTAGGGTGCCGCGCCAGCGTCGTACATGCGCTGCAAGAAGACGAGGTCGTCCATGCCCCACTCGCTGTCAGGGGGAGCCAGGGTGGGGGCCAGCGCGCCGGCCAGCACCTGCACGTTCGGATCGGCCGCCTTGGCCCGGGCATAGGCGATCTGGAGCAGTTCCACGTAGCCTGCGGGGTCCACAGGGCGATAGCCCCACTCCAGGCTCAGGTTGGGCTCGTTCCAGATGATGATGTGGGCCACCCGCCCGCGGAAGTGCTCAACGAAGGCGTAAACGTAGTCACCGAAGCGGTCGAAGTTCTCCTCCGGCAGGTAGGTGTCGAAGGTGCCTTCCGGGCGGGCCCACTCGGGCACGAAGCCCAACCGGGCAATGACCGTCAGCCCCTGCGCTCGGGCGTGATCCACCACCAGGTCGGCGTGATCCCAGTTGAACCGTCCCGGCTTGCGCTCGCTGTAGCCCCAGGGGAAGTACTCCACGATCCAGCTCGCCCCCATCTGGCGCACCATCTCCAGCGTGCGCTTGATCTTGCGCTCCTCCACCTCGTCCGTGAGGCGAGTGTGGACACCGATCTGGGGATTGCGGGTCTGCACCGTCTGCGGCGGGCCAACGATCACCAGGGGGCGGTACGGCGCCAGCAGAAGCAGCAGGAGGCAAGAAACGAGAAGCAAACGACGAAAAACGAGAAACATCGTTGTGTCCTGCATCTTGCCTCTTGCCTCTTGCCTCTTGCCTCTTGCCTCTTGCATCATGTGCTCTTGGGCTTACGCTGCCTGCGTCCGTCACCGCTACTTGTAGCTCTGCAACAGGCTCATCTGCTCCAGATCATCAGCGAAGTCCGGTGTGAGCGAGACCATCTGCGACTCGTGGTTTGTCAACTGGCCTGAGCCATCGAAGTCCAACCGGGCCAGGCCGATGAGCCTCCCGGCGTGGCCAGGGCTGGGCTGCTCCGACGGCAGGATCAGCACCCCGGTGGTCTCGTCCCAGAGGGCGCTGGGCGTTCGGGGCTGAGTCCCACCGACGATGACGTCAATCCCCTCGATCTCCTGCTGCAGTCGCTGCTCCATCGCCTGTCCCACGTGCACCAGAAGGATGATGATATCGGCCTGTGAGCCGAGCTCGGCCACCACCGCCTGCGCTGCCGCCAGCGGATCGCCCACCTGGAAGCCGTGCACGGGGCTGGGCATCATCCCCGTGAGGCCGATGATGGCCACCCGATGCTCGCCCACATCTTTGATCACGTAGGGCTCGGCAAAAAGCTCGCCCTCCAACTCCACGTTGGCCGAAAGGACAGGGAAGGCGGCGTCGGCCATGCGCTGGCGCAATACCTCTGGGCCGAGTTGCAGATCTCCCTCGCCCAAGGCCATGGCGTCGTAGCCCATGAGGTTCATGGCCTCAACGACGGCCTTTCCCTGGCTCTGTTGAGCCGGCCATTGGTCACTGTTCAGGGTATCGCCGGCATCCAGCAACAGCACAGGGGCCGCTGCCGCTCGTTCCTGCTGCACCAGAGTGGCCCGACGGGCCACACCCCCGGTGGGGGGCTGTCAACCGCAGGGCAGCATATAGCCCCAGGTGTCGTTGGTGTGCAGCAGCGAGAGAGCGAGCGGCGCCGGAATGGCAGGTGGTGGCACCGGCGTGGGGGTGGGTGGAACCGGTGTCGCCGTCGGGGGCACCGACGTCGCCGTTGGCGGCAGCGATGTGGGTGCCGGTGGCGCTGGTGTGGCCGTCGCTGGCACTGCCGGCACGACACAGCCGCCAAGCAGTGCCAACAAGCACACGGATGCAATGAGAGTTCTAACCATTCCGCTTCCCGATATCTTCACCTTCCATCCTTCCTTGCATGCTCTGACAGATTGATGTTGCATGTCTGCCCGTTTTCTGCTACAATAACGCTCGAAACTGAAATCCGGCGAGGAGAAACCACTGTGGATCTAGCTACCGGGCGAGACATCGCCCTGGTCATCCTGATCGTCGAAGCTTTCGTGCTGAGCCTGGTGCCGCTGGCCCTTTTCTACTTCGGCATCCGCGGCATGCAGGCGCTGCGCCGCAAGCTCGACCCGCTGTTCCCGACGGTGCAAGGCCATCTGCGTCGCGTGGCCCAAGGTACCCACAACGTCAGCGAACGCATCGTGCGCCCCTTCATCGCCCTGAGTGGCCTGCGGGCGCAAGCTCAAGGCACGAAACAAGCCCTGATACGCAAGGGAAGGGACACAACGTGAACAAGAAAACCCGCGGCTTACTCATCGGTGCCCTGTCCGGCGCGCTGCTGGGTGCAGCGCTGGCCTGGGCCATGCTGTCCAGAGAAAAACTCGACGCAGAGGAAGCCCCAGACCAAGGCCGTCGCCGTCTGCAGGCCGGCACCGGCGAGTGGTTCAAGCTGGGCATGTCCATCCTGCAGGCCGGCCGCCAGATGGCCGACATGGTCAGGTAGTCGCGTCGTCGGTTGGTCTCGTGGTCGCGTGGTCGCGTGGTCGGCTGGTCACCTTGACCCGGGCCAGGGTGGCTTCAGCCTCTTTGTGCTTGCCTGAAGCGAAGGCAGCACTTCCTTCGCTGTTGACCGCTTCAATGACTGTTTCGATTTCCTCCGGCAACATCTCAATGGCTGCAAAAACGTCGGTATCGTTGAACGTGACGCCCCCCTTTCAAGATTGACAAATCCGGCCTTCAGCAGTATAATAGCGTTGGATCGAAAAGACCAGCAGGTACAATTCCTTGTTCCCCAGTGAACGTTATCCACTACCCAAGAACCGGTATCGTTGTCATGCCGCTTTGCCAGCCCACGAAGGAGATGCAGATGAACACACTGGAGGTGTCTCTAAAGGAACATTCCGGCCGCGATGAGGTCCTTGCCACCAGCTTTGGGCTGCTTTCGGCCAGCGAGGAAGTCCAGGACACTATACCGCCTCTTCGTGTGGTGGAGTTTGTCTACGTGATCCCCTACGTTGTTTTCCCGACTTCTTTCCTGGAACAGGTAGGGCGCTCTTTCGAGGCTTTGGCAACTTCCCTGCCGCCAGAACACTTTCAGGCGATAGCTACGGAAGAGAGGGGGCCAGATAGCGGGCTGGCTGTAACAGCTCGAATGCAAGAACATCAGTTAAGAGCTTTCTACATGGCCAACCCCGAAACGCTCACAACCTAGCTCGACGAGAGAGCTTTGACTATCTGATCCACGTTCAATACCCGCAACATCTGTTCGTAGATGTGCCTCATGATCTCCATGCTAAACGTGGTCAAGTAATACTGATCAGGCAAACCTGGCTTAACGGTGACGCAATAAATCTGGTCCACTTTGACGATGGAATCTTTGTCCAACTTGGGACATTCTCGCCTGGTTACGAGGACGTGAAAAGCGTATCCCTTTCTCCTATGTTCGGCACCAGATAGGGGTACAATGAGCACAGTGCCCTTCAGCGTGATGGCCGGGCTACTCACCACAACCGCAAGGTGAGGCTCGGCCATCGTTCTATCTTGGCTTGAGTGTACAGCTCCAAAGTCAAACCAATATACATCGGCCCATCTGGGGTAGCGCCGGAAGGTGAAACTGCTGGGGCGGATGTAGTACGGAAATGGCATAGGCGAGCCTCCCTATTCCCCTGTGGCAATTGATGTCACAGGAGATTTCTGTTCTTCGAGGCCCGATTGCCAATCCATGGCTAACCAACGAGCACCCACTGTCTGCAGCCGCTGAACGCCCGGACGCTCTCTCTCCTCGCTGATCGCGTAAGTTTCTTCCAGAATCCGCCTTTGGACAGAGCTGTCTATCCAAACGATGGGTTTGGCCACTCTCGAAGGCTGCTCACCGATGGGCCTGGCGATTTCTCTGTAGGCATCGTAGTGGCCGTATAGTTTCCACATTGTCTCCCACAGTTCATCGTCCACATACGTGACTTTCAGGCCAATCTCCCTGGCCTCTTTCCAGCCGATCCGGTAGTGATGCGAGAAAAACTTCTCCGAGAAGGTGTTGACGATGTGTTCGATTTGATCCTTCTCTGTCTTTGGGTTCATGTGGGTGGAAAGAGCTTTCTCGGAGATGAGGCGGCCCAGAGCATAGCTTTGTTCAATGGCCCCCAGTGCCAGAGGGTGTATCTTGTCAAACAAGGCTACATAGATAGAAGCCAACGACTCTGGCGTATATTCACCGCCTTCCCGCTTCAAGAACTCGATACAGTGACGCAGATCCTGGACGGATATAGTGAGCGGCGGCCCACCTTCTCGTTCCTTGGGCAACAGCGGATGGCTCCTTGCCGGGTCCACCGGACTCAGCTCTGACATAGGGCCCATCACGATCTCGTCTGCTCCCATAGCCAGGTGGGTGGCGGCGCTGTAGGCCATGTAAGGGATCAAGACGCCAAAATGTTGACAGAAGTTGCGGATGAGGGTGATCACACGCCAAGGCACCTCAGTCTGACCACCAGTGCCGTGTACAAACAGGTCAAGGCGTGGTACTTTGCCGATTCGTCGCAACTGGTCATACACCTGCAACGGCACATCGCCACGAACGATCACGTCGGGGTTGGCGAAGAAGGTGATAACCCGCGAGTCTCGCAGTTCTTCCAGCCGCCGCATCAGCGCCAGGGCTTCACCGCTTATCGGGACCTGGACAGGCTCCTGGGATATCGCTGCCGACTCCAATGGTTCCTGTTGTGGTACCGGAGTGACTGCTGCTGGTTTGCTCCTGGGAAGCTGTGACCTCGTACGCCTCTTAGCGCTCACCTATAGTTACCTCCTTGCGCTCATCTGTGTTTTTGGGCAGTTCCTTCGTTCAAAACCTTGACTGACATCCAACGAACGCTCACCCCCCTCCGCAACGACCTCGCCTTCTCAATTCTCGGGCCACGCATACATGAGCGGTTGTGTCCTGTTCATCACGATCATGCGACGTGACAACACTCTGACGACGCGACGAAGCGACTACGCGTCAGCCTCCTCGGGCTCGATGGGCTCCTCGTCCCCTTCCTGTCCCCACTCCGGCATCATGGGAATGTCCTCAGCCAGCAACTCCTCCAAGATGGCGTCCGCCATATCTTCTTCCTCTGCCCACAGCTCCTCCGGCAGTTCCTCTGGCAGCGGAGGCAACTCCTCAATCGGCGGTTCGGGCGGAGCGACGCCTATCTCCAGCAAGGCGTCCACAGGCACGACTTCGGGCAGCAGTGGCGGCGCCGCCCCCTCTGGCGGCAGGGCCTGCCACATCTCGTGCAGCGTGCGCCCTTCCCCATAGCGGTCGCCCAGCGAGCGGAAGGCCGTCATGGGCATGGCCCGCCGCAGCGGCGTATCGCTCTCCGCCCACAGTTCCCGCAGCGCGCCGAAGTCCCATTCGGCGGTGATCACCCCTTCGCTGCTGGCGGTGCCCAACTCCACCATCACGCCGCTGTAACGAAGCGTGAATTCCGCCGGGGCGAAGATCGCCGATTGACCGGCGTACTCCTGCCGCTCGCCTAGCCCCAGCGCGTTGTGGCCGACGAGGAAGCTGATCATCCCGTAGAGCTGGTTTTCCTGCACGCGAGCCAGTAACCCATCCCGCACCTTGCGGTGCAGGCCCGCCCCCGGACAGGCCCCCAGCCCGATCAGAATCTGCGCTCCCTGATAGGCCAGGATGCGGGCCGCCTCCGGATAGAGAGCATCGTTCCCCAGCAGGAGGCCGATGCGGCCCACCTCCGTGTCCACCGCCGACCACTCCGCACCCGGCACGGCCAGTCCCGTATCGTCAGCGCTCAGGCTCACCTTGGCCTGCCGGCCCAGGATGTTTCCTTCGGGGCCAAAAACCACGGCCTGATTGACGATCCCGCCACTGGCTTCGTCCAGAAGATAGCCGCTGCCCGCCACGACCGTCATGTCGTATTCCTGGGCCGCGCCGGCGAAGAGATCGCGGTAGGCATCCCAGGCCAGGCCGGGGTCCTCCACCAGCAGATTGCTCAGGTTCTGCCGCAGATCAGCCTTCAGCACGCCGGCGGTGGTATCGGCCACCTTGCTCTTGGTTCGCGTCCACAGGGAAGCGCCGGTGCGGCGGCCCTGGTCTGCCCGCCTCAAGAGGCCTGCCCGCAGCCCTTGCAGCAGCGGCGACACGGCCATCGTCCCCAGCAACTCGGGGAACACGATGAGCTGTGCTTTTTTGGCCTGGGCCGTGCGCAGGAACCGCGCCAGGTCCCTCCGACAACCATCCAGATCTTCGTGCAAACGCAACCTCTGCTGCACACAAGCCACGATCACTTTGTCCATCGTACCCTCCTTCGATCCTCTTTCCTCTTTCCAGACAGCCAGATCATACCACAGCAGGCCGCAAAGGACAAGATTGGCGAACTCAGTCGTAGCGCACACGGGGGTCGAGGAGAGCGTAGGACACGTCCACGAACAGGTTCACCAGCACGTAGATGGCCGCCACCAGCAGCACCACGCCCTGCACGACGGGGAAGTCTTTCCAGAGGATGCCGTCCACGATCAGCCGCCCCAGCCCGCGGCGCGAGAAGACCGTCTCGGTGACCACGGTGCCGCCCAGCAGGAAACTGAAGCGCAGGCCGATGACCGTGGCCACGGGGATCAGGGCATTGCGCAGCACGTGGCGGGTGAGGACCATCCATTCCCGCAGTCCCTTGGCCCGCGCGGCGGTGACGTACTCCTGCCCCAAGGTCTCCAGCACGCTGGAGCGCGTCTGACGGGCGATGGAGCCAGAAGAGGCGATGCCCAGCACTGCCGCCGGCATCAGCAGATGACGCCACGTGCCTTCGCCGGTGGCGGGCAGCCAGCGCAGCGCGATGCTGAAGAACAGGATGAACAGCAAACCTGACCAGAAGACGGGCAGCGACGAGCCAACGACGGCCACGGTCATGCACAGGCTGTCCACCCAGGTGCCCCGCCGCAGCGCGGCGATGAGGCCCAGAGCCAACCCCAGGACGACGGCAATGCCCATGGCCGCCAGTGCCAGTTCCAGCGTCGCCGGCAACTGCTCGCCGATCATGCGCACCACCGGACGGTTGGCGACCAGGCTGCGCCCCAGATCGCCGCGCAGAATCTGGAAGAGGAACCGCCCGTACTGCACCAGCAGCGGCTGGTCGAGCCCCAGTTGCGTGCGCAGCCGGGCGATGGCCTCCGCCGAAGCGCCTGACTGAGCCAGCAACAGCTCCGCCGGATCGCCGGGCAGGACACGCATGAGGAAAAAAACGAGGGTGGTTACGGCCCACAGCGTGGGCAGGGCGACGGCCAGCCGCCGTCCAATGTAGCGCCACATGCCTCAGTCCCCCCAATGGGTCACAGGAGCCTGGCGAGGGTTCGGAACCTTCGCCAGGCTTCCGGCAAAACACGCTCCGCCCCTACTCGGCCAGATAGACGTCGTAGAGCCAGGGGAACCAGCCACGGCGGTCGTAGCGCAGCCCCTTCACCGGCACGCTGATGCCGTTCAGGTTCACGTAGTCCCGCACGGGCAGGATCAGCGCCAGATCCATGATGCGCTGCTGCGCCTGGGCGTAGAGCGCCAGCCGCTCCTCCTCGTCCATGGTCTGGGCACCCGTGTCCAGCAGCCGGTCCAGTTCCTCGTCCCGCACCTTGGCCCAGTTGAAGCCGGCGTCGGCGTTGGCGGAATGGAAGGTGCTGGCGAGGATGCTGGGATCGCTGGAGGAGAAGACCATGGGGGCCAGGTGATGCTGGCCTTCGCCGGCCGCAGCCACCGCCGCGGGGAAGGCCAGTTCCTGCATCTGCAAGTCCACGCCCACCTGGCGGAACTGCGCCTGCAGCATCTGCCCCACCTCCGGCACGTAGCCCCAGCCCATGAGGATCATCTCCAGGGCCAGAGGCTGCCCCTCCTTCTCGCGGATGGCATCGCCGTCGCTGTCCGCCCAGCCGGCATCTTCCAGCAGCGCCGCGGCCTGGGCCGGGTCGTGCCGGTACATCTCCAACACGCCAGCGTCGTAGCCCCAGGTGACAGGGCTCAGCGGGCCGTAGGCCGCCGGCGAGGTGGCCCGGAAGATGGCCTGGATGATGGCTGCGCGGTCGGCGGCGTAGAGAAGCGCCTGCCGCACCCGCAGGTCGTCCGTGGGCGGGTGTTCCGTATTGACGAAAAACTGCAGCGGCTGGCCGGGAATGGGCACCCGCAGGATGTCGAATTCCGGCGCATCCAGCAGCCGCGCCACGTCCTGCGGCGGGATCTCGCCCATGACGTGGGCCTGGCCCGATTCCAGCGCCAGCACCCGCGAGGCGGAGTCGGCGAAGAAGTGGAACTCGATCTCGTCCAGGTAGGCTGGCCCCCGGTGCCCGTACACCGCCGGTGCCCAGGCGTAGTCCGGATTGCGATCCAGGAGCAGATGATCTCGGGGCACGTATTCCTTGAACCGGAAAGGCCCCGTGCCCACCTGATGCTCCTGGTATTCCGCCCCCCACGTCTGCACCGCCGTCGGGCTGACCATGCCCAGGTAGACCTGGCTGGCGGCGTCGAGAAAAGCAGCGTGCGGCTGGCGGAAGTGCACGCGCACCGTGAACTCGTCCACCACCTCCGTGCGCTCGTACGGCCCCAGCAACCCCGCCGCCTTGCGGGACTGGGTCTCCGGGTCGGCGATGCGGTCGAAGTTGAACTGCACCGCCGCGGCGTTGAACGGTGTGCCGTCGTGGAAGGTGACGTCCTTGCGCAGGCGGAAGGTATAGACCAGCCCGTCGCCGGAGACCTCCCAGCTCTCGGCCAGGCCGGGGACGAAGCTGCCGTCCAGGGCCTGGTAGACCAACGTGTCGTAGACGCTGGTGAGGGGGATGCCCAGCTCCGATGAGGCGTCCACGTGCGGGTCAATGCCCGACACCACCAGCGTCAGGCCGTAGATCAACCGGCCGCCCGACTGCGGGCCAGAAGGCGGTGCTTCCGCCGGCTGCGGCAGCGGCGGCTGGCAGGCGACGAGGGCAACGGCCAATAGCCCCAGCCAGACCATGCTGGCCAGCCGTCGTCCGTGACTGCGAAAGGAATTGAGCATATTTGTCCTCATCTGTCAATGCACCAAAGGGCATTCCCGTAAACTTAAGGCTCGAAGGCCCGTCCTCGGGCCGCCCCGGGGACGGGGCTCAGAGCTTAAGTTTTACGGTGATGCACCAAAGGGTTTCAGCAGGGCTCTGTCAAAGTCGCTGATTGTCATTGCGAGACGTTATCAGCCATATGCCATCAGCCTCGAGGCTTCATCTCTGGGGGTAGCCGATCCATCACGAAATCCTTGATCGTCAAGGCCGCATCCAGGGCTTGACAGGCGGTTTCAACCGAAGGCCAGAACTCGTCGTCGTAGCGAAGTTCGACTGCGTACGGGGTAAGCTCTTGGCCTGGGGCCTTGATGCTCAGGAAGGATGGGTCGTGCTTCGCACCCAGTTCGATCAACTTCTCCAGGTTGTGGATAAACGGGAAATCAATGCCGTAGGCGGTCAGGTAGGCCTTGAGGAATTTCTCGGCCGCTTGCTGGGCATGGAAACAAGCCGTGTCCAGGGACTGACCGGCAGCCACGCACATCCTGGCATTGGTCAGATCGCTCTCCGCTTTCAGGAGCCAGCCTCTGACCAGGTCAGCTACGGTCTTCATAGAGAACTTTTCCCTCCCGCACCGCCGTGGTCACGAACGCCTGCCGGACCTCGCTCCATGCTTTGACCTCCTCCGGGGTGTAAACCAGGATGTCCATGGGTGCAAGAACGTCACTCAAGACCCCGTACAGTGGCGCAGCGCGGCGATATCGCGGCTCTGCGGAATCGGCGATCACTAAAAGGTCAATGTCACCGTCCGGCCGTGCGTCGCCCCGCACCCGGCTGCCGAACAGAATGACCTGCCTGGGATGGACTGTCTCCACGATGCGGCGAACGATCTCTTCCATCAGTCTGGCATCCACTTGAACCATGCTCAACCTCCCTGGTTACCAGTTTTTCACCGCTGCTGGCAGATACAGGCGATGCGACGGTGTCGGTGTGGCCGTGGCCGTTGGTGTTGGCGTTGGGGTCGGCGTCGGTGTGGCCGTGGCCGTTGGTGTTGGTGTTGGGGTCGGCGTCGGCTCTGCCGTCCAGGTCAGGCGCACACGGGCCGGGCCGCTGAGGTCATTGTACTCCAGGCGTACCGGGTGATCGCCGGAAGCCAGGGACATGGCGCCGCTGTACGTCCCCGCCGGGCCATCCCAGCGGTCCACCAGCAGCCGCCCGTCCACCCACAGCCGTACCCCATCGTCGGCCTCGACGGTGAAGAGGTAAGTGCCGGCGGGGAGCGGCAGGTAGCGCTGGAAGCGGGCGGAGAAGCCGTCGGCGGGGAGGGCCGGATCGGGCGCGCCGGTGCCCCAGTCGAAGTCCACCTCGGCCGTCTGGGTGATGACCAATGGCCGCTCGGCCAGCCAGCGGTTGGCGAAGAACTCCCCCCGCCAGGTGGCCGGGTAGGCCGCGCCGAAGGCCTGGATGCGGTGGTTCCAGGTGTCCGCCACGTAGACCGTGCCGTCGGGGGCCACGGCCACGCCAGAGGACCCATAGAACTGCCCGTCGCCGCTGCCATAGGAGCCCCACTTGCCCAGGAACTGGCCGCTGGCCGAGAAGCGCTGGATGCGGTGGTTGTGAGTGTCGGCCACGTAGACCGTGCCCTCAGGGGCTACCGCCACGCCATAGGGGTAGTTGAACTGCCCCACCGGAGCCTGGGCGCCGATGGCGAAGAGGAACTTGTCGGGAAGGGGGCCCTGAGCCGCCGTCGGCCTCGTGCCGGCGGCCAGCAAGGCTGCCGCCAGGAAGGCCAGAAGGACGAATCCCACAATAGAGCGATAGACTTGGGATTTCATTGCACACCTCCTTGTCTTCATCAGGCGCGATGCACTTTCCAAGTGCGTCGCATCTTGTGATGCTCTCCCCGTTGACTGTTGTTGTGCAACTGTCCCAAAATATGACAACGAATAGAGAGGATTCATCGAATTGACGGCACTAAATGTCGCACCTGATCCATGCCGCTGAACCCCGAACTCTGAACACCGAACCTTGAACCCGGAACATATCATAGCACAACTTGCCCCATTTGCAAAGCGCGGTTGATCACGTCGTTTGCTGACCGCCGGACAGTTACTGACTGGCGGTCAGTGATTTTGACAGATGTCCGGATTTGTGCTATCATAGCGCTGTGTTTGGGCATGCGCAGCGAGAGCGCCGGCCGGTGTGTGGGACGTCGTACTCAACTTCTTTGCCTTCCCCTCGTCTGCGCGCTGGCGCTGCGCAAGCCCATTTTCAGTTCAGCATCGAAGAACTGCCCCCCAGGACGATGGAGTCATGAACGGTTCGGGAATGCGCTCTCTTGACCCTCACAGCACCGTCACGCATCCCCTCGCGCCCGCCAGTAGCACACCTCCGGACGAAACGGAGTAACCTTCGATGACACGTTTTCTCGAACAGATCAACACGCTGAGCGGCCAGACCGTCCAGCTCTGCTACCACTGCCACAAGTGCACGGCCGGCTGCCCGGTGGTCTCCGCCATGGACTACGGGCCGGATCGCGCCCTGCGCATGATCCAGTTCGGCCAGGCCGAGCAACTGCTGACCAGCCGCGACATCTGGCTCTGCCTGGGCTGCGAGAATTGCGGCGCCCATTGCCCCAACGACATTGACGCCGGACAGGTGATCCTCGCCCTGCGGCGCGTGGCTGGCGAGCGCGGCTACCGGCAAGGCGACTGCCAGGAACTGCGCGAGATCCTGGCCGACTACCTGGCGCAGCGGCCGCAAGCGACCATTGACGACCGGCTGTGCGTCGGGCTGGGCCGTTTGAACCAGCTTGGGCAAACCATTGCCGAATCCTACAACATCAGCGGCGACGACAACCGCCAGCGGCTGATCTGGAGCCAGAACCTGGCGCGCATCCCGGAGGGATTGGAAAGCCGGCGGGGGGCGGAGATCATCTATTTCGTCGGCTGCGTCGGGTCTTTCTTCCCCCGCAGCTACCGCGTGCCCCAGGCGCTGGCCAGCATCCTGGAAGCTGCCGGCGCCGATTTCACCACCCTGGGCGGACAGGAGTGGTGCTGCGGCTTCCCGCTGCTTTCCATGGGGCGACAGGCCGAGGCCGAGGAACTGATGCGCCACAACATCGCCCAGGTGAAGGAATTGGGCGCGTCCCGCCTGGTGACCACCTGCCCCTCCTGCTACCACGTCTGGAAGTTCATCTACCCCGAGGCCACGGGCGAGGACATCGGCCTCGAGATCCTGCACGCCACGGAGTTGCTGGAGGAACTCATCGCGCAGCAGGCCATCACGCTGGGCGAGATGCCGACGCGGGTGACCTTCCACGACCCCTGCGACCTGGGGCGCAAGAGCGGCGTGTTCGACCCGCCGCGCCGCGTGCTGCGGTCCATCCCCGGCCTGGAGTTCGTGGAGATGGCCGGCTACGGCAACGAATCGGACTGCTGCGGCGGCGGCGGCAACCTGGAGAGCTTCGACCCCGACGTCGTCTCCGAGGTGTCGCTGCGCCGGCTGGATCAGGCCTGCGAGATCGAAGCGCAGGTCATCGCCTCCGCCTGCCAGCAGTGCGAGCGCACGTTGAACAGCGCCGTGCGCCAGCACAAAGACGCCCGCCGCCTGCGCCTCCGCTCCATGGACGTGGTGGAACTGGTGCAGCAGGCGATGGAAGCAACGCGAAACGTGATCCGTGATGCGTGAAACGTGACCTGATCACGGATCACGCATCACGGTTTGTGGTATCGAAACGAGGATACACAGGATGGCAATCCCTTCAGATGACGGAAAAGAGCCCATCGGCGCTGTGCTGGTCGTCGGCGCCGGAATCGGCGGCATGCAGGCCTCGCTGGACCTGGCCGAAGCCGGCCTCAAGGTCTACCTGCTGGACAAGGCCACGGCCATCGGCGGGGTCATGGCCCAGCTCGACAAGACCTTCCCCACCAACGACTGCGCCATGTGCATCATGTCTCCCAAGCTGGTGGAGGTGGGGCGGCATCTGAACATCGAGCTGCTTACCTGCGCCGACGTGGAGCGCGTCGAGGGCGAGCCGGGTCACTTCACCGTCACCGTGAAGCAGCACCCCCGCTACGTGGACGTGGAGAAGTGCACCGGCTGCGGCGATTGCGCGGCGGCCTGCCCCATCACCCTGTTGGACGACTTCAACTGCGGCCTCTCCGAACGGCATGCCGTCTACAAGCTCTATCCCCAGGCCATCCCCAACGCCTACGCCATCGAGAAGCTGGGCACGTCGCCCTGCCGTGACGCCTGCCCCATCCACCAGCGCGCCCAGGGCTACGTGGCCCTCGTCGCCGAGGGACGCCACGCCGACGCTTACCGCACCATCCTGGAAGACAACCCCTTCCCTTCGATCTGCGGGCGGGTCTGCAACCACCGCTGCGAAGATGCTTGCAGCCGCGGCAAGGTGGACGATCCCATCAACATCATGGCCCTGAAGCGGTTTGTGGCCGACTGGGCGTACGAGCATGTGGAAGAAGTGGCGCAAGCGAAGGGGCAATCCGCAATCCGCAATCCGCAATCCGCAATCGAAGCGCGGGTGGCGATTGTGGGGGCGGGGCCGGCGGGGCTGACAGCGGGGCTTGATCTGGTGCGTCAAGGCTACTCCGCCACCGTGTTCGAGGCGCTGCCGGTGGCCGGTGGCATGATGCGCGTGGGCGTGCCGGACTTGCGGCTGCCGCCGGAGGTGGTGCAGCGGGAGATTGACGCCATCGTCGCCGAGGGGGTCGAACTGAAGCTCAACCACCGCGTCGAGGACGCCACGGCGCTGCTGGAGGACTACGACGCCGTCTTCGTGGCCATCGGCACCCACGTCGGCGCCCGGCTGCCTATCCCCGGCGCCGACCTGCCCGGCGTGCTCGTGGCGACGGACTTCTTGCGCGAGGTGGCCCTCAGCAGTGATCAGGTATCCGGTCTCAGTGATCAGGAAATGCCTGATCACCGATCACTGATCCCCGATCACCGAGTACTGGTACTGGGCGGCGGCGCCGTGGCCGTAGATGCCGCCACCACCGCCGTGCGGCTGGGCGCGGCCTGGGTGGGCATGGCCTGCCTGGAATCCCGGGAGACGATGCCCGCCCACGAGTGGGAGATCCTGGACGCCCAGGAGGAAGGGATCGAGCTCTTCCCCTCGCGCACGTTCAAGGAGGTCACCAGCCAGGACGGCCAGGTGACCGGTGTGCGCTGCCTGGAGGTGGACTTCCGCGGCTTCGTGGATGGCCGCCCCGACTTCAACATGTTCCCCGAAACGGAGCACGTGCTCGCCGCCGACGTGGTCATCTTCGCCATCGGCCAGCGGCCCGACGTCTCCTGTTTGGACGACGAAGTGGAGAAGATACGCGGCCGCTTCCCCATCGTGGACAAGGAGACGCTGGCCACCAGCGTGCCCGGCCTCTTCGCCGGCGGCGACGCGGTAACGGGGACGCAGTTCATCGTGGACGCCATCGCCGCCGGGCATCGGGCGGCGTGGGCCATTGATCTCTATCTCCAGGGTAGATTGGGAGATTGGGAAACTGGGAAATTGGGAAATTGGGAAATTGGGAAATTGGTGGACCAGCTTACCAATCTACCAATATACCAATCTACCAATATGCCGGTCGTTGAGCTGACTGAAGCCGAGGCTCGGGCCAAGGTTGCCGGCGGAGAGGCTTCGGCTGCGGCCCGGCAGGAGATGCCCAAGCTGCCGGCCGCCGAGCGCACGCAGGACTTCCGCGAGGTGTACGGCGGTCTGACCGAAGAGGCGGCACGCGCCGAGGCGGCCCGCTGCCTCACCTGCGGCATCTGCTCCGAATGTCTGCAATGCGCCTTCGCCTGCCAGGCCGACGCCATTGACCACAACCAGGTGGAGCAGGAAGTACAGCTCGACGTCGGCGCCGTGCTGCTGGTGCCCGGCGTGGAGCCGCTGCCCGGCGACATCCGCCCCGAGTTCGGCCACGGGCGTTACCCCAACGTGGTCACCAGCCTGGAATTCGAGCGCATGCTCAGCGCCTCCGGCCCCTTCACCGGCGAGGTGAAGCGCCCATCGGACGGGCAGCACCCGCGCAAGGTGGCCTGGATCCAGTGCGTTGGCTCCCGCGATATCACCTGCGATCAAGGCTACTGCTCGTCGGTCTGCTGCATGTACGCCACCAAGGAGGCCCTCATCGCCCGCGAGCACGACGCCCACATCGAGCCGACCATCTTTTACATGGACATCCGCTCCTTCGGCAAGGGATTCGAGCGCTACATCGAGCAGGCGGAGCAGGAATACGGCGTGCGCTACGTGCGCAGCATGGTCTCGGCGGTCAAGGAAGCCCCGGGAACTCACAACCTCCGCCTGAGTTATGTCACGTTCGAGGGCAGGGACGGCGATGGACAGCGGCGGCCGATCCCCCACGAAGAGGAATTTGACATGGTGGTGCTGGCCGTGGGGCTGCGGCCCTCGGCGGAGACGGTGGAGATGGCCCAGCGGCTGGGCGTCGAACTCAACGACTACGGCTTCGCCGAGCCTGACCTCTTCACCCCCGGCCAGACCTCACGCCCTGGCGTCTTCGTGGCCGGCGCTTTCGCCGAGCCCAAGGACATCCCGGAGACGGTCATCGAGGCCTCCTGCGCGGCGGCGCAGGCCTCGGCGCTGCTGGCGCCCGCCCGTCACACGCTGACCCGCACACCAGTATACCCGATAGAACGGGACGTGAGCGACGAACCGCCCCGCGTGGGCGTCTTCATCTGTCATTGCGGCATCAACATCGGCGCCGTGGTGGACGTGCCCAGTGTGGTCGAGTACGCCAGCACGCTGCCCGACGTGGTCTTCGCCGATCAGAACCTGTACACCTGCTCGCAGGACACCCAGGAGCGCATCGTGAAGTGCATCGAAGAGCAGGGGCTGAACCGGGTCATCGTGGCCTCCTGCACACCGCGCACGCACGAGCCACTGTTCCAGGACACGCTGCGCCAGGCCGGCCTGAACCCGCATCTCTTCCACCTGGCCAACATCCGCGAGCAGGACTCCTGGGTGCATCGCGCCACGCCGGAGATCGCCACCGCCAAGGCCAAAGACCTGGTGCGCATGTCCGTGGCCAGGGCCCGCCGGCTGCACGCTCTCGAGCCGGGCACCTTCGACATTGACCACCACGCCCTGGTCATCGGCGGCGGGCTGGCGGGCATGACCGCGGCTCTCTCCATCGCCGAGCAGGGCTATCCGGTGTACCTTGTCGAGAGAGAGCACGAACTGGGCGGGAATCTCAGACACATCCACGTGGGCATTGGGAAACAGATACTGGATATTGGATATTCCAATATCCAACACCCAATATCCAACCACAGCCACCCCCAAGAGCTTCTCCGTGACACCATCCGCCGCGTGTCTGCCACCCCGCTCATCACGGCGTTTACAGGGGCGGAGATAGAGGAAGTCAGCGGCTACATGGGCAAGTTCCGCACGCTGGTGCGGCTGGACGACGGCAAATTGCAGGAAATCAGCCACGGCGCTACCGTCGTCGCCACCGGCGCACAGCAGATCACGCCCACGGAGTACGGCTACGGCGAGCTGCCCGGTGTCATCACCCAACGTGAGCTGGAAGAGGCGCTGGTAAACTGGGAAACTGGGAAATCGGTAGATTGGGAAACCGGTAAATTGGTAAATTGGGATAGTGATACCCAATCTACCAATCTAGCAATCTACCAATCTACCAGTCTACCAATCTACCAATCTACCAGTCTACCAATCCACCAATCCACCAATCTACCAATCTACCAATCTACCAGTCTACCAATCCACCAATCTACCAATCTACCAATCTACCAATCTACCAATCTACCA
>JACKQG010001228.1_pt2 | contig 21877 bp, 18 predicted proteins | sample 8237621 | NCBI WGS metagenome assembly JACKQG01 (sample SAMN15677084, study PRJNA649215) | marine metagenome | biome: marine; feature: Black Sea; material: saline water; isolation source: suspended particulate matter (SPM) from the Black Sea western gyre | collected 2013-06-09/2013-06-10 | depth... | reverse complement strand
ACAGGCTGGTAAAGTGGCTGGATGTAAATATCAAGGAGATATAAAATGAAAAAAGATTTTTTAACATTGAAAGATTATTCAAAAGAAGAAATTGAATATCTGCTTGATCTGTCAGGTAAGATAAAAAAAGATAAAAATTCATACAGTAAAGTACTTGAAGGCAAAAATATAGCAATGTTGTTTGACAAACATTCCACCAGGACAAGACTGTCATTTGAAGTTGGGATAAACCAGTTGGGTGGAAATTCAATATATCTGGATTCCAAAAATTTACAGATAAGCAGGGGAGAAACTTATCAGGATACGGCGAAAATTTTTTCAAGGTATCTTGACGGTGTGATTATAAGAACTTACAGCCAGGAAATTGTAGATATTTTTGCAAAATATGGAACCATACCGGTTATAAATGGACTTACTGATATTTATCATCCATGCCAGATACTCGCAGATATGTTAACATTAAAAGAACTGGGGCTATTAAATAAGGATCTTAAATTTATATATATTGGAGATAGCAATAATGTAACAAATAGCCTGATTATTGGATTTTCAAAGTTAGGGATTAATATAACTATAGGGTGTCCTGAAAAATATTCGCCTCCGGAAGAAATAATCGAATATGCAAGAAACCAGAAAGAAGGAAGCAAACTTAATTTAGTGCATGACCCGGTCAAGGCAGTAAGCAATGCAGATGTTGTTTATACTGATGTCTGGTTAAGCATGGGAGTAGAAATAAATAAACAGAAATTAACGGATCTTAAAAGTTACCAGGTAAATTACAAGTTATTAAAATATGCAAAAGAAGAAGTAAAAGTAATGCATTGCCTGCCCGCTCACAGGGGCCAGGAAATTACATCGGAGGTTCTGGACGGTAAAAATTCTATTGTACTTCAGCAGGCGGAAAATCGCCTTCATGCCCAAAAAGCATTGCTGGTTTATTTATATGCTAATTAAATTTAAAAGATAAAATCAAATATAAGATGGTAAAATGAGCAGAATTGAAAGAATTAGAGCAATAAAAGAGATAATAAGCGGTAAAAAAATCTCTTCTCAGGAAGAATTATTAAATGAACTGGCAAAAAGAGGGTATCGTGTTACGCAATCGACTATTTCCAGGGATATAAACCGTCTGAGACTTGTTAAGACCAGGAATTACAAACAAGAAGAATATTACTCTATTGAAAGTAGAACGATAGATGGAAAAATTTTTGATCTGGAAAAATTTAAGTCAAAATTTAAGGAAAGTGTAATATCAGCAAAAAGAGCAGACAATATTATTGTGATCAAGACTTTTCCTGGTGAAGCTCAGGGAACGGCGGCGATAATAGATGGCATGAATTTTGTGGAAATACTGGGTACAGTTGCAGGTGATGACACTATTATTTGTGTTGCAGATAGTAATGATAATGGGGAAAAAATATTGAAATTAATGCAAAATCAATTTTAATGAAAATTACCAGTAATATTTGAATTTATATAGTTTTATATTTAAAAAAAATGAAAGGAATAAAAAAATGAGTGGAAAAGTAGTATTGGCCTATTCTGGCGGACTTGACACTTCAGTTTCCATAAACTGGATTAAAGAAAAATATAATATGGAGGTGATTGCTGTACTAATAGACTGCGGCCAGCCTGAAGATTTAAAAGAAGCCCGTAAGAGGGCACTGGATATAGGAGCTATAAAATCTGTAATAGTTGATGCAAAAGAGGAATTTTTAAATGATTTCATTTTTCCGTCAATAAAGGCAAATTTAAAATATGAAAAAAAATATCCGCTGGCAACAGCACTGGCAAGACCGCTTATAGTCAAAAAATTGGTGGAAATAGCAAGAAAAGAAGGAGCAAAAGCAGTTGCACATGGTTGTACTGCCAAAGGCAACGACCAGGTGAGGTTTGATGTAGGGATTAGAAGCCTGGCACCGGATTTTAAAATAATTGCCCCTTTTAGAGAGTGGAGTATTTCAAGGGAAGAGACAATTAAATATGCAAAAAAATGTGGTATTAAGATTAATGTAACTAAAAAAAGTCCTTACAGTATTGATGAAAACCTATGGGGGAGAAGCATCGAATGCGGTGCTCTTGAAGATCCCTGGAATGAACCACCTGATGATATTTATATATGGACAAAAATAACAAAAAATAGTTATGAATCTGAATATATAGAAATAGGATTTCAGGAAGGAATACCTGTTTCTTTAAATAATGAAAATATTCCGCCTGCTATGATAATAAAAAAATTAAATGAATTAGCCGGCTCTTATGGAATTGGAAGAATTGATATGGTGGAAAACAGGCTTATTGGAATAAAATCAAGGGAAATTTATGAATCGCCAGCAGCAGAAATATTAATTGAAGCTCACAGACAGCTGGAATCACTGGTGCTTGACAGGGAGCTCATACATTATAAATATCTACTAGAGGAGAAAATGGCAGAGCTGGTTTATTTTGGATTATGGTTCACTCCACTGCGTAAATGCCTGTGTGCATTTATAGACGAAAGCCAGAAATATGTAACAGGCATCATAAAGATTAAGCTTGAGTATAAGAATTTTATAGTTGAAGGAAGGAAGTCTGATTATTCATTATATGATAAGGAACTTGCAACTTACGACAGGGGAGATAAATTTGATCCAAAAAATTCGGAAAGTTTTATAAAAATTTGGGGTTATCCCTATGAACTATTAGGAAGAAGAGGAAGAATCAATGGGAAATAAAATATGGAAGGGCAGGATAGAAAAAAATACTGATAAAACAGTTGATAAATTTACCTGTTCCATAGACGTGGATAAAAGCTTATATCTATATGATCTTACCGGAACTGCAGCTTATGCGATAGGACTTAATAAGATCGGAATTATCACGGATGATGAGCTTAAAAAAATTCTTTACGGCCTAAAAACTGTCAAAAAAAATATTGAGGAAGGTAGTATTGATACGAGTCTTTATGAAGATATTCACAGTCTGGTTGAATCTGAACTGGGAAAAATAATTGGAGATACAGGCATGAAAATTCATACCGGAAGGAGCAGGAACGACCAGGTTGTGCTGGATGAAAAACTGTTTATAAAAGATGCCTTAATAGATATAATAAGTAAGATTTTAGCTCTGCAGGGAAATATATTAAAAATTGCAGAAAGTAAAATCGATATTATTATTCCAGCTTATACCCATATGCAAAAGGCCCAGCCTGTTTTGCTTTCACATTACTTCCTCTCTTTTTTTAAAAAGTTTGAGAGGGATACCTACAACCTTTTTTTCAATTTTGAAACCTGCGATTATATGCCGCTGGGAGCTGCAGCCTGTGCAGGAAGCGGATATAAGCTGGATAGAAAACTGCTAAAAGAACTTCTTGAATTTAAAGATCTTGATTCTAATAGTATGGATATAGTAGGAAACAGGGATTTTATAATAGATTTTATATATTCCTGCAGCAAGATAATGCTGCATCTGAGCAGGTTATGTGAAGACCTTATAATATATAACACTAGTGAGTTTTCATTTATTGAAATAGATGAAGATTTTTGTACAGGCAGCAGCATAATGCCTCAAAAAAAGAATCCCGATGTTCTGGAGTTAATAAGGGGCAAGAGCTCCCTGGTTATTGGCAGTCTCCTGCAGTCAATGATACTGCTTAAAGGCTTGCCTTCAACCTATAACAGGGATCTTCAGGAAGATAAAAAAATACTACTCAGTGCTTATAAGGAAACCTCTGCCAGTGTTGAAATATTTTCTAAATTACTTGAGAAAATAAAATTCAATAGTATAAAAATTAATAATGCCCTGAAAGAGGGATTTTTAGAAGCTACCGATATTGCTGACTATCTGGTAAAGAAAGGTGAAAGTTTTAGAAAAGCGCATAACATTGTAGGAAAGATTGTAAGGTTTTGTATTGATAAAAAGATATCATTCAAAGATTTAGAGATGGAGGAGCTTAAAAATTATTCGCCCTATTTTGAAAGTGATATACATGATATGGTAGAAATTCAGTCATGTATATCAAGTAAAAAAGTGGAATGCGGTACAGAAAAAGGGCAGGTAATTTTAAATATTGAATCAGGAAAGAAAAAAATAAAAGATAGTGGGAACAAACTTAAAGATTTAATCAAAAGGACTCCTAAATTTGAGAAAATCATAAAGTACATCGACGCTTAAGAATTCATATTTCAGATTTCCAAAATGAATCACACCATAAATAAAATAGAGCTGACAGCACCGGCAGGAGGTTGGGATCAATTGGTAGCAGCGGTTAATGCTGGTGCTGATTCTGTTTATCTGGGATATAAAAAATTTGGTGCCAGAGCATATGCTGAAAATTTTGATATAAATCAAATAAAAAAAGCAGTAGTCTTTGCTCACAGTCGTGGTGTAAAAGTGTATTTAACCTTAAATACACTGGTAAAAGATAGAGAAATACCAGAGGTAATAAATTTCCTGAACGAATACATTTATATATGTTCTGACGGAATTATTATTCAGGACTATGGTATATATAAAATTCTAAAAGATTTGTTTAAGACTATTCCAATTCATGCAAGTACACAACTTAACATTCATAATATTTATTCATTAAAATTGTCAGGCAATCTTGGATTTAAAAGAGTCATCCTTGCTAGAGAAATGACTCTGGACGAAATAAAAGATTTATGCAAAAAAAAGTTGATGGAAATAGAGGTATTCGGTCATGGTTCTCAGTGCTATTCATACTCGGGAAGCTGTTATTTCAGTTCATTTGTAGGAGGTAGAAGCGGTAACAGAGGGAAATGTACCCAGCCCTGCCGGATGAAATATAAGCTTCTTGAAAGAGATGCCGGTAAATATAATTATATTATAGCGGATGGAGGTTATATATTTAGTAAGAGTGATCTTTGTATACTGGATATTATACCCGAAATTATAGCAGCAGGAATCAGTGCCCTAAAAATAGAAGGAAGAATGAAATCTCCGGAATATGTAGGTATGGTCACTAAAATTTACAGAAAATATATAGATCTGTATTATGAGAATCCTTTAAATTTTAATGTAGATGAATACGACTTTTATAAACTGGCACAAATATTTTCAAGAGAAATGAGAACTGGATATTTAAAACAAAAGTACCCGAAGGAAATCATATCATTAAAAAAATCAGGAAGTATCGGAAATTTTTTAGGCAGAGTTTATAAGATAGATTATGAAGGTAATGATAATAGAAAAAATTTACTGGTAAAATCTATTTACATAAGAAGCAGATGGAAAATAAATAAAGGAGATATTATCGAAATATGGACTAAAAAGGGCAACAGCCGGATAAATATTGGAAACTTTAAACTGATAGATGAAAAAGATAAGAGATATACATATGAAATTACACTAAATAAAAGAAATAGTATTTTAGAAAAAGATAGAGTATTTAAATATTTTGATAAGAAAATAGATGATGAAGCCAAATCTTTGTTTAAATATGATATTAATAAAGATAGTGCAGCAGTACTTTCCAGGGTAAAAACTCCGGACAATAAAATAAATGAAAAGGAAATTGAAAATTACTTAAGTAAGTTTCTATTAAAAAATAATAAAGCCGCCGGGGAAGAACCAGAACGTAAATTGACTCTTTCTGCCTATATATATGAACAGGAGTGCATTGAACCTGCTGTAGATAAAGGAATAACTCATATTATTTACAGCAATTTCAAAGAAATGGTATATGGCAGCAATTTCAAGGCCAGCTTAATTAAATCCTTAAAAAAATATAATGAATTTAAAGATATAAAAATATCGATTAATACCCCGTCAATTTTATATGACGATGATTTTATATCGCTGAAAAAAAATATTTTAAAATTACTGGATTCCGGATTAAACAATTTTAAAATATCAAATCCGGGAGTACTGGAATTATTAAACGAAATAGGCTGTAAAGACAAGCCTGATATTAACCTGTATTTAAGCTTTAATTTTAACTTATTCAATAGCCTGTCAGTTGTATTTTTTAAAGATTTACTGAGTGATAATGTAATTCTGAAAGGAATAGAGCTTTCTCCGGAACTAAACCTGGAAGAAATTTTAAAAATAATATCGAATGCAGAAAATTTATTTAAGGATGAAATAGAATTTTCCATTTTTGGTCAAGGTTACTTTCCGGTTATGAATTCCAGATATAAAATTAAATTCCTTACAAACAAAGCTTGCGGTGGTAATTTTTACATAGAGGACATTAAAGGTTACAGGTTTCCGGTCAGTTCAGATTATAACGAAAATATGATAATTTTTAATTCAAGTAATACCTGCACTTTATTTAATCTTGACAATATAAAAGATAGCAGGATCAACAATATTATTATAGATAGTAGATTCCTGGAGAAAAAAGATTTCTATAAGGTACTGAGAAGTTACAGAGAGGCAATAGATATTCTTTATAACAAGGGCATCAAAAAATATAAAATTTTTACTTCTTATCTGCAGGATGATAACTTGTTTAGAAACTATTCAAAAGGGCATTTGTTTCGTGGAGTAGAATAAATAAGATAATTATTTATATTAGTATTATTCTTCTTCGGTTTCCTGTTCTTAAACCTATTCCTTAACTTCTATTGTGACTTTTGAACCATAATTTAGATATGTATCTGCTTTTGGTATCTGATTTATAACTGCACCGGTAGCAGCAGCATTGGGAGATATCTCAACAACAAATCCCAAGCTTTCAAGTGTGGTTACAGCATCTCCTTTAGTCATATTTAGAACGTCCGGCACTTTTATACCCTTGCTTATATTGATAATTATTTCCAGGGATTTATTATAAAGAGTTCCACTTACAGGGATTTGAGCAAATACCTTGTCCTTTTCGTTGCTATTTTCTTCAAAAGTTTTTCCCTCTATTACAGAAATAGCATTAAAACCAGCGTTATTTAATATATCTATTGCTTCTTCTTTTGTCATCCCTATAACATCGGGAATCAAGACTTGAGGATTTTCGCCTTTGCTTACATATAAAATTACTCCGGTTGATTTAGAGACCTCAGAATCCGGAACAGGACTCTGATCGAATATTTTATCAATCGGCTGTTCATTGCTGAATCCATATATTATATTATCCAGTACAAGTTCAAGGCTTTCTATAATTTGTTTTGCCTCACTAAGATTCAGCCCTATAAGTTCAGGCATACTAAAAGTCTTTTTACCTTTACTAACATATAGAGTAATACTTAATTTCTCACCATTGAGTGACTCCAGTGTAGTACCTGCCTCCGGGTTTTGTTTAAAAATTATATCCTGGTTATAGGTTTCATCAAAATCATAAATCTCTTCAACTACAAAATATAAATTTTCAAATAATTGTTTTGCTTCCTCAAAGTTCAATCCTACAACATCAGGGACTTCAACCTTATTGTGTATATTACAGATATCTTCAGGCTCCTCTCCTTCGATAAATATGTGCCATTCAACGGTCTCCTCAGGGCACCAGAATGTAGTAAGAAGATTAGATTCAGAGCAAACCTCAATATCAATTAATTTTTTATCCGGTATATCGAAATCTGAAACCGGAAGGTCTTCCAGTGCTGAACTCATAAATTCCCTCCATATATCCGCAGGGTAAGTTCCACCTACAACTACTCTGCCATTTATGGGTTCCATAGGTTTATTTGATTCAGGGTAACCCATCCACACAACAGTGACCATTTCCGGAGTATAGCCTGCAAACCAGGCATCGTTAGGACCATCTGTGGTGCCGGTCTTACCGGCAGCTGGCCTGCCGATATTAGCTCCTCTGCCGGTTCCACTTTCTATAACTTTTTTTAGGATCTGTGTAACATAGTATGCTATCGGTTTTTCAAGCACTCTATGGTTTGATTCATTTTTGTCCGGGTCATATTGGTATAAAATGTTTCCCTGGTAATCAGTTATCTTTAAAATACATACAGGCTGTCGGTAAATACCGCCAGAAGCAAGAGTAGAGAAAACTTTACTTAAATCAAGGGGAGTTATGCCTGTTTCAAGCCCACCAATGGCAATTGCCGGATTATTTCCAATATCATAAATTTCCATTTCATTGCATAGGTTCTCTACGTTTTCAGCTCCGACTTTCATTATTAATTGCGCATAAACAACATTTACAGAATAAATTGTTCCGTCTACTACAGACATCTTGTCACTGCCGAATTTTTGTCCGCCATAATTATCAACTCTCCAATCCGGACCCTCTTCCATGTCTATTGTAATAGGACCATTTGGATTAAAAGTATTCTTTGGAGAAAAGTTCTGCATTATTGATTCCATAAGCACCAGTACTTTAAACACAGAGCCGGGCTGTCTTTTTCCCTGTGTTGCAATATTGAATTTACTGGTGCTGTAGTCCTTTCCACCTATTAGAGCATAAATATAGCCGTTATCTGGGTCTATACTGATTAGTGAGTAGGAAGGTCCAATATCTTCAGGGAAAACTTTTTTTACTGCATTTTCAGCTTTTTTCTGTAAATTAATATCCAGAGTTGTATAAATCCGGAGCCCTCCTTTAAATACATCATAATCAGTAAATTTTTGGTTATAAAGATTCTGCTTTACATAGTCTACAAAGTATGGAGCTATTCTGCTGCTAAATTGATCAGGGCCAGTAGTTGATTTCTCGTTTAAGGTTATTGGCGCAGCCAATGCGTTAAGATACTGGCCGGTTTCAATTAATTCCTGTTCATACATTAATTGTAATACAAGATCTCTTCTTAATTTTGCTTTTTCCATATCATTGAATGGTGAATATATTTCGGGAGCTCTTACAAGACCTGCCATTAGAGCAGACTGTGGCAGGTCTAATTCGCTTGCATTTTTACCAAAATATATTTCAGAGGCTTTCTCTATTCCATATGTCCCGGATCCGAAATTTATGGTATTTAAATACATTTCCAGAATTTTATCCTTTGTGTAATTTCTCTCAAGCTGAATGGCAATAAGAGCTTCATTAATTTTTCTGCGAAATGTTTTTTCAGGGCTAAAATAAATATTTTTTACATATTGCTGGGTAATAGTACTGGCACCCTGAACCCATTCACCGGCTTTTAGATCCGCTATAAAAGCTCCTATAATTCTTATATAATCAACTCCCTGGTGTTCTAAGAATCTTTTATCTTCAACTGCCACAATAGCATCTTTGATATAAGGGGACATTTCATTAAAAGAAATAATTTCCCTGTTTTCCCCGGCGTGAAATTCGGTAATTAGGCTACCGTCCAGAGCATAAACTTTAGAAGTTTGAGCAATTGGTGAGGGAGTAAGTTCTTCGAGCGTTGGTAATGTATTGATATAATATAGAGTTAAAGCTACTCCTATAAATGCGGCAATTAAAAAAATTGCTACTGCTATAAATATGAAGAACTTTAAACATCCGCCTAGTTTTTTACGCTTTGGGCTCATCATAAAATATTTACTTTCAAATATTACTAAATTACAACTTAAGAAATTTTATACAAAATTTAGTTAAATAACAACATGGCTATTTTATGAATATCTGAGAGTCTTCGAATTATGTAGCGCAAAATTTTGTATGTTGAATATTGGAGAGTCTTCGAATTATCTCAAATAGACATAGATACGACTATTATGTTAATATTTATTTTAATTTTCAATTAGAAACGTATTTATAGAAAGTAAGAGATGGAAAAAAACTTAAAAAAACAAATGGATGTCATTATGCTGGGAACTGAGGACATTTTAATTGAAGAAGAGTTGGAATGTATTGTCAAAAAATCTATAGAAGAAGATAAGCCTTTGAAAGTTAAACTGGGATTAGATCCGACTTCTCCGGATACTCATCTTGGTCATACTGTAGTTCTAAATAAACTCCGGCAGTTCCAGGATTTAGGTCACAGGGCTATTCTGATAATCGGTGATTATACTGCAAGGATAGGTGACCCTTCCGGTAGATCTACTTTAAGACCGGAACTATCTGCTGAAGATATTGACAGGAATGCAAAGACCTATATGAAACAGGCATTCAAAATTCTTGACCCTGGAAAAACAGAAGTTGTTAAAAATTCAAACTGGCTCAAGTCTTTAAGATTTGAAGATATTTTAAATCTGACCTCAAAGTTTACTGTTGCCAGAATGCTTGAGAGAGATGATTTTAAAAAAAGATTTAAAAGCAACATACCAATAGCAATTATGGAATTTCTGTATCCAATAATGCAGGCATACGATTCGATTGCAATTGAGGCAGACGTGGAATTAGGAGGAACCGATCAGAAATTTAACCTTCTTATGGGAAGAGAATTGCAAAAAGAATTCTCACAGAAACCTCAAATTGCCATTACTATGCCTATTTTAGTCGGTACCGATGGTATTGAAAAAATGAGTAAAAGTCTGGGGAATTATATAGGTGTAGATGAATCACCTCAGGAAATTTTTGGTAAAGTAATGTCTATCCCGGATAATATTATGATGGATTATTTCCGGCTTGTAACCACACTGGATAGTGAAGAAATTAGAGAAATTGAAGATAGTATAAAAAAGGAGAAATTAAACCCCTCAATAGCAAAGAGAAAACTGGCAAAAATAATAATAGAGAATCTATACACTATAAATGATGCATTAGAAGCAGAAGAAGATTTTAATTTAATTTTTAAGAAAAAAGGAATTCCGGATAAAGTTGAGGAATATATTATAAATCCGAAAGATATAAAGAATAAAAAAATAAGTTTGGCACAATTACTTACAGATTCAGGACTTACCAAATCTAATGGTGAAGCCAGGAGACTGGTTGATCAAGGAGGAATAAAAATTAATGACAGGAAAATTAGTGATCCAAATCTGGAACTTAGTCTAAATGATATCAATGAAAAAGTAATCCAGAGAGGTAAAAGGCATTTTAGAAAAATAATTACTAAAAATTAAGCATGCACGAATATTCTATAACCTGTTCCACCATTAAAATATTTTAAATAAAAATAATTATAAGATTATTTTGTGTTGACTTAAACTGGCGCTATAGTTAAAATAAAAGCAATTAATAATGGCATTAATAATTACTTGGTTTATAAGTTAATTTGCAAGGGTTACGATAAGTATTATTAGCGATAGAAAGATAATTTTAATACAATAAAAGGCAGTTGATGGTTTTAATAAATAGATGTTATCTTAAATGTTTTATAAAGTTGCTAATGATAATTCTGGTAAAATAATGAACCAGGATGTAAGTTAATAGTTAGTTTAAAATAAATTGTCTTTAGTGTTTATAATGAGTTTTTTTAGAGCAAAAAAGTTGTAGTTCTAATATATAAATATTAGATTTTTATAAATATTAGAAATATTTAGTTTAAAATTAATTAGTGCAAATTAATTTATAAGTCGGGTAATTAACCCGGCTTTTTTATTTGGAAGGAAGGTTTATAAAATGGATTTGTTAATAAAAATAGTTACATTGGCTATTGCAATAGTAATGGGCTTTTTCATAGGCTTTTTTTATAGAAAATATATTATAGATTCAAAACTAAGTTCTGCAGAGCAAAAGGCAAACTTACTTTTAAGTAATGCTAAAAAAGAAGCACAGACTATTAAAAAAGAAGCCCTGTTAGAGGGTAAAGAGGAGATTCAAGATTTAAAAACACGTGTTGAGGAAGAAGCTAAAAAACAGAGATTTGAACTTAAAAGGATGGAAGACAGGTTGTTAAGCCGGGAGGATTCTATTGAGAAAAAGAATCGTTACCTGGAGAAGGAAGAACAAACAGCAAATCAAAAAAAAGAGGAACTCGAAAGTAAAAATAAAAAATTAGATGAGTTGCTAAAAAAAGAAATACTAAGACTTGAAGCTATTGCTGAACTCACTAAAGAAGAAGCAAAAGCGATTTTAATTAAAAGAATAGAAGAAGAAGCAAGATATGAATCTGCAAAAGAAATCAGGAATATTGAAGCAAAGTTAAAAGAAGATGCTGACGTTATGGCTAAAAAAATAATTTCTCAGGCCATACAGAGATGTGCACTGGACCATGTTAGTGAAACTACAGTATCTGTAGTAAATTTACCCAATGATGAAATGAAGGGAAGAATAATAGGAAGAGAAGGTAGAAATATAAGAGTTTTTGAAAATCTTACAGGTATAAATATAATTGTAGATGATACTCCTGAAGCTGTAATATTATCTTCATTTGATCCGGTAAGAAGAGAAATTGCGAGAGTAACGCTTGAAAATTTGATAATGGACGGAAGAATTCACCCTGCAAGAATTGAAGAAATGTATGAAAAAGCAAGTAAAATTGTCAATAGTGAGATTAAATTAGAAGGTGAGCAGGCTGTTTTTGATATAGGGATATCTGAAATAAATCCAGGAATTGTAAAAGTGCTGGGTAGATTAAAATACAGAACCAGTTATGGACAGAATGTACTGCTTCATTCAAAGGAGGTTGCCTATATAGCAGGTGTGATTGCAGCTGAACTTGGTATGAATGTTAAAAAAGCAAAGAGAGCCGGGCTATTGCATGATATTGGAAAAGCATTAACTCATGATATAGAAGGGTCACATGCAATTATCGGAGCTGAACTGGTCAAAAGACTTAATGAAGATGAAGAGATCTGCCATGCAATAGAATCACATCATAATGAAGTCGAAGCTAAATCTGCATTAGACGTAATTATACAGGCAGCAGACCAGATATCGGGCGGAAGGCCTGGCGCCAGAAGAGAAACGCTGGAAAGTTATGTTAAAAGACTGGAAAGCCTGGAAAAAATTGCTACTAAATTTAAGGGAATAGAAAAAGCTTATGCAATACAGGCTGGAAGAGAAATAAGAGTCATGGTCAAACCTGAAGAAGTTGATGAAGATATGTCTTTAGTACTGGCTAAAGAAATAGCGAGAGAAATAGAAAAAGAAATGGAATATCCTGGACAGATAAGGGTAACTGTAATCAGGGAAAGTAGAGCTGTTGAATATGCAAAATAGTTCTGATATAAAAAGATTTCTGTCTGAATTAAAATTAAAAGATTCACTGAATATTGAAGAAGATTTAGGGGATGGATATGTCAGATTAAAGATTTCAGAAGCTGAAAGGAGACAGGCCCTTCAGGACATAGATTGTGTTGAAGATATAATCGTAGAACTACTCCGCAATAGCCGGGATGCAGGCAGCAGGAATATCTTTATTGGAACAAAGAAAATTGAAGATAAAAGAAGAAAAATTTACTTTATAGATGACGGTAACGGTATCCCTCCCAATTTGCAGAAGATTATTTTTGAATCAAGAGTAACTTCAAAGCTGGAAAATGGAATAAAAGACCCTTACGGTTTTCATGGCAGGGGAATGGCATTATTTTCAATAAAATTAAATGTTGATGATATAAGCATAGTTTTTTCCGACAGGTCAAAAGGTGTCTCATTTTATATAGATATAGATCTCTTAAAAATTCCTGAAAAAAAGGACCAGTCTGTAGTACCTCAGATAATCAAAATGGACGGGGATTTAAGTATTATAGGAGGTGTAAATAATATTATAAAAACTATCATTGAGTTTCAGCTTCAGAATAAGGATATTAATTTTTTTTACGGAAGTCCAACCCAGATATTAACTACTATGAGGGAAGTTATAAGAAAAGATAAGAGATATGACAGTTATCCAAAATTTGACCGGTGGGAAGAATTAAAAAACTTTATTCAGGAAAATAAGGTAAAGGTGACAGAAATTCCAGTACTTACAGATAATTACAATTTAATGGATATAATTTCTAAAAAAATATTTAATATGGATATATCCCAGAGAGGTATTCAAAGAATTATATATAATGAAATTAAAGCGCTGCAGCCCCTTAAAATTGATCTAGCCAGTAACTTAAGGGAGCAAATTAATAATTTAAGTGAAGATGAAGTGGGCAGTAAGCCGGATAGAAAATTAATGCTTTATGATGAGTCTAGATTAGCAAGCAGATTTAAAGATGAAGAGATAAGATGTATAATTAAAACTGTAGAAGATAAGATTAAAGAATTAGGCGAAAAGTATTTCATTACTACTGGTAAAAACATAGAATATAAGAAGGCAAATAATATTATAAAATTATTAATTGAATTGAAGCAAAAAGAATAAAAATTAAAATAGCAAGAATAATAATATGGATGATAGTATTAAATTGCTTAGGGTTTCTTCAAAATCAAAACCCAATTCAGTAGCAGGCGCAATAGCGGGAATAATTAGAAGCGATACCAGGGTTCAAATCCAGACTATTGGTGCAGGAGCATTAAATCAGGCAATAAAAGGTGTTGCTATAGCCAGAGGTTTCATAGCTCCTACCGGCCAGGACCTGGTATGTATACCTTATTTCAAAGATATTGAAGTAAATGGAGAAATAAAGACTGCTATTGTTCTTACTATTGAATCCAAATGATTGTTTAATCCTTAGATAACCTTTTTAAATTTGCTTATATCACTCTTAAGTAAGGACACTCACTTTGATGAAAGCATATATAAAAACTTTTGGCTGCCAGATGAATGAAAATGATTCTGAAAGAATAATGTATTTACTCGAAAAAGAGGGATATGAGAGGACTTATGATATTGAGATATCCAGTCTTGTCATATTGAATACCTGCACGGTAAGAGAGAAAGCAAAAAATAGATTGTACGGACATATTGGAAATTTAAAAAGATTAAAGAGTAAAAATAAGGATATTTTAATTTGTATTGGCGGATGTACAGCTCAAGACTTGAAGGAAAAAATAATAGAAGATTTTCCTTTTATAGATATTGTTTTCGGTACCCACAATATTCCTGAACTTCCTGAATTAATTAAAAAGCGTATTTTAACCAACAGGAGTATTTGTTCTATTAAGGATAATGGGTTTGATCCTGACCTTTTTGATGTCAAAAGGGAGTATAATTTTAAGGCATTTGTCCCCATAACTATTGGATGTGACAATTATTGTTCATATTGCATAGTCCCTTTTGTGAGGGGAAGGGAAAAATCTGTAGAAGTAAAAAAAATTATAAGAAATATTAAAGGACTGGTATCCCAGGGAGTAATAGAAGTAACACTTCTTGGCCAGAATGTTAACTCTTATGGAAAGGATCTGAATGAAGCCTGCACCTTCTCTAAATTGCTGGAGAAAGTATCAGATATAAAAGAACTTAAAAGAATCAGGTTTATGACTTCACATCCCAAAGACTTTTCCAGAAGCATTATTGATATCATTAAGAATAGGGACAACCTTGTAGAACATATTCATCTTCCCCTGCAGGCAGGTTCAAATAAGACTTTAAAGGAAATGAACAGGAATTACACAAGAGAGGATTACCTTAACATAATAGAAAATATAAGAGAAGAAATTCCTGATTGTTCTATTACTACTGATATAATAGTCGGTTTTCCCGGTGAAGAGAGAGATGATTTCCTGGAAACTCTGGATATGGTGAGAAAAGTTAGATTCAACAGGGCATTTACGTTCATATATTCTCCAAGAGAAGGAACAAAGGCATCAAAGATGAAAGACTATATTTTGATGGAAGAAAAGAAAAAATGGTTTAAAGAATTGCTTGAAAATCAAAACATGATTTCTTATGAAGAAAATAAAAAATATATTAGTAAAAAGTTTGAAGTATTGGTTGAAGGTAGAAGTAAAAAAGGCACCAACTTACTGGAAGGCAGGATGGAAAATAATACCATTGTAAATTTTAAGGGTGATACCAGTCTTATCGGAAAAATTGTTTCAGTTATTATTATCAGAGCTAAAACATTTTACCTTATGGGAGATTTACCTCGCAAGAATTATTTCTGATAATATAATTAAAATGAAAATTATAAAAAAAACTGACTTAAATTTAATCAAATCTAAATTAAAGAACATCTATATCAATTTAAATGAACTGCTTGAGGAATTAATTAACCAGAAAAAAGTAATTGTTATTTGCGGCCAAACCTGTACCGGTAAAAGTAGAATTGGTATTATTCTTGCAAAACTGCTCAATACAGATATTATCTCGGTAGATTCAATGCAGGTTTACAGGGGAATGGATATTGGAACTGATAAATATAATATAGAAGATTACGGAATTAGACAGTTTATGACAGATATTTTTGAACCGGATCACAGCTTAAATGTTATAGAATTTAAAGACATGTGCAGGGATATAATCGAAAAAAATTTTTTTTACACCAGTAAAATTCCTTTGCTTGTAGGTGGCTCAGGGCTTTACATAAGAGGGGTAATAAACGATATGGATCCGGTACCTGGTGAAAATAAATCAGTAAGAAAAAGGCTAGAGGAAGAAATAAAAAACAAAGGTCTCAAAAAATATTATTTGAAATTAAAAAAGATAGACGAAAAATATGCAAAAAAAATAAGTGAAAATGACCAGAGAAGGATAATAAGAGCACTAGAAGTTTATGAGACTGTCGGTTTGCCTTTTTCTGATTTACAAAATGCATGGAAAAATAAAAAATCTACATATAAAGCTATTCTTATTGGTCTTAAAATGGAGAGAGAGAAGCTGCATAGCCGTATCGATAACAGGGTAGAAAAAATGTTCAGTAGGGGACTGGTAAAGGAAGTAAAGACCTTGATTAAAAAAGGATATAAAGATTGCAATAGTATTTTGCAGGCGGTTGGATACAAAGAAGTATTAAAGTACATAAATGGAGAAATAAGTCTCCATGAATGTATAGATGAAGTTAAGAGAAATACCAGAAGACTCGCTAAAAAACAGATGACCTGGTTTAAATCTGACCCAGGAATAAAATGGATAAGAACTGATAGTTATGATAATATTATAGACTTAATAATAGATATTTTTAATATAATTAATAATAGTGTTGTTAATTAGGCTGATAATAACATTTCTAGTCAAAGAAATGAGATGAAAAAAATTAAATTTTCAAAGTTAAACGGTCAGGGCAATGATTTTATAATAATTAATGCAACTACCGGTAGATTAGATTTATCTAAAATGCAAATAATTAGAATGTGCAATAAAAATTATGGTGTTGGAGCAGATGGTCTGATACTAGTCAGGCCATCGGAAGTATCTGATTTAAAAATGGAATATTATAATAATGATGGTTCGATTGCAGAAATGTGTGGAAATGGTATAAGATGTTTGGCAAGATTTGCCTATGAAAATAATCTAATAAAAAGTAAAAATATCAGTATCGAAACCCTTGTAGGAATTAAAAAGATATCAATTGATACTAGAGATAATGAAGTAGTAAATATAAAAGTCGACATGGGAATACCTGAATTTAGGCCGGAAAATATTCCTGTAAATATAAAAAATAAGACTGAGGTTTTTAACCATAAAATATCTATAGACTCAAAAAAATTTTTTATTAATTGTATCTCAATGGGAAATCCTCATTGTGTTATATTTTTTCAAGAAGGCGAAGATATAAATACTATTCCATTAAGTAAATGGGGCTTTAAACTGGAGAATTATAAAATTTTTCCAAATAAAACCAATGTAGAGTTTGTTCAAATTAAAAATGATAGGGAACTAAATATGAGGGTATGGGAAAGGGGAATAGGCGAGACCCTGGCATGCGGTACTGGAGCATGCGCTGCAGCTGTATGTGCAATTAAATTAAAAAAAGTTAAAGGCAATAATATTACTGTCAATTTAATGGGTGGAAAATTAAATGTAATATGGGATCCTTTAATTCCAGATGTCTTTCTGGAGGGTAGGGTAGATCATAATTTTGATGGCGAATACTTTATATAAAAAATAAATTTCAAATAGATGAAGAGAGGAAAGTAATGCAATTTGAAGAGTCTGAAAGATTAAAAATGATACCCCCATATTTATTTGCTGAAATTGATAAAATTATAAACAGGAAAAAAGAAGAAGGATTAGATGTAATAAGCCTCGGTATAGGTGATCCTGATATTCCAACATCAAATGATATTATCGAAGTTCTCTGCAGGGAAGCTAATAATCCTGAAAATCACAGATATCCTTCAAGTTATGGTTTAAAGATTTTCAATGAAGCTGTATCCAGATTTTATTATGAAAGGTTTAATGTAACACTTAATCCAGATAGGGAAGTTATACCTATTATGGGTTCGAAAGAAGGTATATCTGATATGGCATATACCTACATAAATCCCGGTGATTACGCAATAATAACCAGCCCTTCTTATTTAGTATATAAAATTGGTACAATTTTTGCCGGTGGCATACCTTATGCAGTACCTCTGGAAGAAAAAAATAATTTCTTATTTAATGTAGAGGATATTGATCCGGAGATAGCACAGAAGGCAAAAATTTTATATTTTAATTATCCCAACAATCCAACGTCAGCAGTCTGTGATACAAACTTTTTTGAAAAAGTAGTAGATTTTGCAGAAAAAAATAATATCATTATCTGCCATGATAATGCTTATTCAGATACTTACTGGGGTAATAATAAGCCAATGAGTTTCTTAAATGCCGGTGGTGCAAAGGATGTAGGAATAGAGTTAAATTCACTTTCAAAGACATTCAATATGACAGGATGGAGAATTGGATATGCAGTTGGTAATGAGGAAATAATCAGGAGTCTGGGTAAATATAAGACTAATGTGGATTCCGGTGTTTTTAATGCTATTCAATACGCTGCTGTAAAAGCCCTGGAAAATTACAGGAAACATACTGAATATAATAATAAAATTTATAATAAGAGAAGAGAAATGGTTAAAAAAGCACTGGATGACATTGGAATTGATTATTTTAATTCTAATGCTACCATATATGTATGGGCAAAAGTTCCTCAAGGATATACTTCTGAATCATTTTCCAAAATGATACTTGACAGGGCAAATGTAGTAGTAACCCCGGGCGGTGCTTTTGGAGAATATGGGGAAGGATATATCAGGATTTCACTGACTATAACTGACAGTAGATTGGAAGAAGCTTTAAACAGGATAAGAAATGTATTATAAAGTAGCAATAGCAACAATATAATTTATGATAAGAGAAAAAGTTCTTTTAGTTTTTATTAATTTTGAAAACTTTAAAAATAATACTACAAAAAAGCAGCTATATCCCAAAACCATAAATGAAAATGTAGAAGAGTTAAAAAATTTAACTATAAGTGCCGGTGCTGATGTTGAAGAAATATTATGCCACAAACAAGGTAAGCCAAATCCTAAATATTTCATAAGTACCGGAAAATTAGAGGAAATTAAAAATATTGTAGATAATAAGGAAATAGAATTAGTTATTTTTGATAATGAAATTACCCCCACTCAGCAGAGAAATCTCCAATTAAAACTTGATACCAAAGTCCTGGATAGAACTGCACTGATTCTGGATATTTTTGCGCAGAGAGCACATAGCAGGGAAGGCAAGCTACAGGTAGAACTGGCACAGTTGAACTATCTTCTTCCAAGATTGATTGGTAAAGGAATTGAACTTTCAAGATTGGGTGGTGGAATTGGAACCAGGGGTCCTGGAGAGACTAAATTGGAAGTAGATAGAAGAAAAATAAGAAAGAGAATCAGTCTCCTTGAAAAGAAAATATACCAGATAAGCGTACAGAGAGATACACAGAGAAAAAAGAGAGAAGAAAAAAACATATTTCAGATAGCATTAGTAGGATATACCAATAGCGGTAAATCTACGTTACTTAATGCTACCACTGATTCAGATGCTTATGTTGAAGACAAGCTTTTTTCTACCCTTGACTCAACTACACGGAAATTAAAAATATATCCCAATTCTGAAGTCTTGATTTCAGATACAGTCGGATTTATTGAAAAATTACCACATCAGTTGATAGCATCTTTTAAATCCACTTTAGAAGAAGTTAAAAGAACAGATCTATTACTGCTTGTTGTTGATATAAGCAATACTAATTTTGAGAATAATATTTACAGTGTGAAAGAAGTTCTAAAAGAAATTGGCGTATGGCAAAAGCCTGTGGTATTGGTTTTTAACAAAATTGATAAATTAAGCAGTGGGGAGCTTAATAGTTTAAAAATAAAATATAAAAATTCAGTGTTTATATCTGCTTTAAAAAGAAGTGAACTGCCTGAACTGTATTTAAGAATAAAAAAAATAATTGAAAGACATTATTTAAATATAATTGTAAAAATTCCCTATAATGAAAATAAAATTATGTCTTTTATTTATAGTAACTGCCAGGTTTTAGGGCGTAGAGATTTAGAGGACAGTACTATATTAAATTTAAATGTGAATTCAAAATATTGTTCTATATTATCCAGATATATATATAGAGGAAGAGAGAGCAGGGAAGCTAATGTTGGCTAAAAATATTTTCTAATTACCCCTATTACTTTTCCAAGTATTTTAACGTTATCTACAACTACGGGTTCCATATAATCATTTTCGGGCATTAATTTTATCTTTTTATCAGTTTTAAAAAATCTTTTGACTGTCGCTTCATCTTCCAGTAAAGCCACGATTATTTCACCGTTTATGGCATTATCCTGTTTCCTTACAATAATATAATCCCTGTCCAGTATACCAGCATTGACCATACTGTCTCCTCTTACATGAAGAATAAACACTTCTTTTTTTCCTTTTACAAAATCCGATGTAAGAGGGAAATAATCTTCAATGTTTTCATCTGCTAAAATTGGCCTACCGGCTGCTATATTTCCAACTACAGGAACGTAGACAAGATTATTAAAACCACGGTCAATTGTTTCATCTTCTTGCCTGGACAGCAGGGAAATTGCACGTGGTTTAGATTGATTTCTTTTCAGATATCCTTTTTCTTCAAGTTTTTTTAAATGGGAATGAACTGTTGCTGAGGAGCTTAAACCCACTGCCCTGGCTATTTCTCTTATAGATGGAGGATATCCGGATTCTTTAATTTTTTTACTGATAAACTTTAATATTTTTTCTTGTCTGGAGCTGATATTATTATCCATAATTCATTTAAAAATATAATAAAAATAAATATATATTTTCTTAACTTGCATAACATTATAATAAAAAGCAAAACTAATGACAAACATAGGTTCGCTTTTTATTATGTTATTTATTTAATCTTCTTCTTTCTTAATCCAGGTCATCATTTTTCTCAGCTCTTTCCCCACTTTTTCTATAAGATGATTTTCTTCCTTTTTCTTTATTGCATTATAAACCGGTCTGCCGGCTTTATTTTCAAGTATCCATTCTCTGGCAAAAGCACCGCTTTGAATATCTTTCAGTATCTTTTTCATATTTTTTCTAGTTTCATCTGTAATAATCTCTTTTCCTTTTACCATATCACCATATTCTGCAGTATCACTAATAGAATATCTCATCCAGGATATTCCACCTTCATATATTAAATCTACTATTAATTTTAGCTCGCTCAGCACCTCAAAATATGCTATCTCTGGTTGATATCCAGCCTCTACTAAAGTATCAAATCCGGCTCTGATAAGTTCAGTTGTCCCTCCACAAAGTACGGCTTGTTCTCCAAATAGATCTGTTTCTGTTTCTTCTTTAAATGTGGTAGTAATTATTCCAACTCTTCCAGCTCCCAGGGCTTTTGCATACGCAAGGCAATACACCTTGGCTTTTTTTGAATAATCCTGATAGACAGCAATAATTGCTGGAACTCCGCTATTTTCCTTATACATTCTTCTAACAATATGACCGGGGCCCTTAGGAGCGATCATAATAACATCAATATCTTCTCCAGGAATAATTTGATTAAAATGAATATTAAAACCATGAGCAAAACAGAGTATATTTCCTTTATCAAGGTTTGGTTCTATATATTTGTAATAAATACTTTTCTGTAGAGTATCTGGGGCCAAAAACATTATAACATCAGCCATTTTTGAGGCATTATCAGTAGTGTAGACCTCAAATCCTTTTTCCTTTGCCATATCCCAGGGTTTGCTGCCCTCCAGTTCTCCTACAATTACATCCATTCCACTATCCCTTAAATTTTGTGCGTGTGCATGCCCCTGACTTCCGTATCCAATTATAGCGATCTTCTTTCC
>JACKQG010000469.1_pt2 | contig 21883 bp, 27 predicted proteins | sample 8237621 | NCBI WGS metagenome assembly JACKQG01 (sample SAMN15677084, study PRJNA649215) | marine metagenome | biome: marine; feature: Black Sea; material: saline water; isolation source: suspended particulate matter (SPM) from the Black Sea western gyre | collected 2013-06-09/2013-06-10 | depth... | reverse complement strand
GCTCCTCCATATCGAGGGTGTTTGTCAGATAGAGTTTAAACCTGTCATCTTTTTTGAGGCTGCAACCGAGTTCTTCCAGAAGAAAAGACATCTTTAAATGCCCTACCGCATACGGCGCCATCATAAGTTCAAAAGCATAGAAGTTTTTAAGGATATGATCCTTGATAAATCCTTCTTTACCGCCTTGGCCGTATTTTGACGCAAATTCATCGACCGCCAGTTTTGCCGCTTCAGCCAAAAAGGTAAGTGTGCCGGATGCCGGGTCTAACACCGTAACGGTATCACTTGCCAGGCCGTCAGCTTTGTCGAAACGATCCTTTAAAATATGATGAAGCGAACGCACAATATAAGAGACAACCGGTTCGGGCGTATAATAGACGCCCCGTCTTTCCCGGGTTTTTGGATCATATTCCGCTAAAAAGGTCTCATAAAAATGAACAACAGGGTCTTTTCCTTTGCCTTCTCTAAAATAGTCCTGAAGCAGTTTGTTTACATCCGCCACAGACAACACTTCCGCTATATCATCAATAATCCATTCCATTTGAGTTGGAACGTCTTCGAGTGAAACAAACCGGAAAACATCTCTTAATATTCCGATGGTGCTGGGAATATTGTCATAAGCGAGTTTTCTGTTGAAACCGTTTTTTGCCCCTGCCTGCGCCGAGGCTTCGGCAGGCAGGCGCATACGCGCAGCAAACAGACCATAAGTGATTGTCTGGGAATAGAGATCGGCAAAGTCCTCTTTTGAGAGCCCGCTGATTAAAAACTGGCTGAACGCTTCATAAAATCTAAGGATAAAGCCCTTGCCTGCTTTTTCTTCCTCTGCCAGTTCCTCGGCGATTACCTCGTCCTTTAAGAAACTCGTGCGTTTGGCCAGCTCTATTGCCAGATTTTTTGCATTGTAAACCCTGGGCAGGGAAAATGAATAAAACGCCTCCATCAATTTTGTAAAATCCGGTTCTTTTTCAACGGGAGGAATTGTTTTGAGTTTATGCACGATAAAGGGTCTGGCTATTAATACTTTGTTGACAAGTATGCCGTTTCGATAAAGCCGAAACTCAAAAAAATTGGTTAATATCAGGTTGGGGAATGTGTTTCTGTATCTTTTTAACTGTTCTGATTCTTCTATCAAATCCAGATTTTCGGTTGTTGGGGCTTTAGCCTCTATATATCCTACAATATGCTGCTTCCCATCCCAGATGCGGAAATCAGGATTGCCTGCCTCGGTGGTTTTGGGGAGAATTGTAATGTGTATTTTGCCTTTGCCAAAAGATTGCGCTATTTTTTTGAACAATTCTTCGAGGGTTGCATAATAACTTTCCTCTCTGGCATCACCCTGATTTGCAATTTTAGATATCTTTTTCAGATACGATTTCAGCATTCAGATTACCCGGATTTAACATGTTGCTATCATTTTATAAGGCACATAACGCTGGTATCCGCAAATGCCTTTTTATACAGCTATATTACCGAACATATTGCGTGCGCTCACATGTGCTAACAGCTATGAGTCCAAATTTGTCACTGGATATCAAGCAGATAGATATTTCTCAAGAGCTTCAGTTATTACAGTATTAAGAGTAGTTCCTTTGGCTTTGGCTAATAAAGCTGCTTCGCGATGAAGATCACTCCCGGTTCTAACATTAAAACTGCCTTTAAACGGTTTTTCAGGGATTTTTCCTTCTTTGGTGCAAAGATCTAAATAATCATCTACCGCATCTTCAAACGCCTCGCTTAAACTGTCAACATCACTGCCTTCATAGCTAATGAGGCTACGAGTAAATTCCATCTTCCCATGAAAAATTCGATCCTCATCGCTATAATGAACTGAACCATAATATCCTTTGTAAGTCATCATATCTTTCATAACATCCCCTCCTTTTTAAGAAGTTTAAGGATATCATCAATAATATACATTTTGATAATGTTATTGGGGTGAGGTTTATGCAAAGTAATGGTAGCAGCCGTAGGATGAATAAAACGTCTTCGGGAGCCGCCTGTTTTACCAGACTTCGCTTGTTTGTACCCAAGCGATTTTAAAAGTACCGAAAGCTCATCCCATGTAAAGTCCTTTGGACGTTGCTGCAATCTTAATAATAACTTATCCTTGCGATTCATAAACGACCTCTTGAGAAATAACTTATGATATTCAGACAAGAAAAGCAACTGTTTTTAGTCGCAAAGCAAATGTGTAAGGCTGCAACAAAAAGCTGAGAGGTTAAATGGTAACATTGCCTTGGCTAAAGGAATTAAACAGTGTGTATGGTGTTGTTCAACGCAGATTCCACAAGAGGATTAAGGGGTTATCAATTTTACAGTTGGAAAATGTGATCGGTATCTGGATACATCTCTTGTAATTAAGTTTAAATTAAGTACCGCAGCTTGTGCGCCTATATAAAAATCTGGCTGAATGAATTTAAAGCATCCCTGAAATCTCAAAGAATCCGGTATGTTAAAAAGATTACTTACCTGCGTCTGGTCGATTTTGTAGCCGACCATAAAGACCCCTCAATACTCTCAAGAAAATTCCCTCTTTTAATTGCAAACATCATCCCTCTTTCAATGGGTGACGAATTCGTATCCGAGTTTCCTCGAAACACCACAACTTTGGGGGAGATATTCTCATCTGTGAAAATTTTCACGCTATGCAGTTTCATGCGGCGACCGGTTCTAACTCTACGTAAATTTCATTCTTACAGGAACGAGCAGCATACCTGAGACAGGCATGAATATCTTCTTTTGTGAGATGTGGGTAGTCTTCAAGAATTTCTTCCTCTGAAATATCAGAAGCTAATAAATCAAGAATGAATTCTACGGAGATACGTGTACCTCGGATAATAGGCTTCCCACCAAGTATATTGGGATTTGCGGTAATTTGTTCTATCATCTGTTAAGGCCTCCTCATAAGATTCGTGATTATTTGTTGTTGTATCCTTAAATTATTGTAATAAGTGATTAATTTTATTTACGACTTTATACAAAATTTTTAAAAAATGCAAACTGGCAAATGAAAGATGCCAAAAATTCTGATTTTTTTGGTTTGACCAATCACGCATGAAACACATAATATGCATTTTGATATTGTAAATTAGCGTTTGTTTTTTTAATTTAAGATTGCCACGTCGCTTCGCTCCTCGCAATGACAGAAAGATTGTAATCCTGATGAATTTGTAAGAAAACAGGTATGCATTCCCACGCTGGAGCGTGGGAACGAGAAAAAAGCACAAACTAAGGGATTTTGATGTTTTCATCCTGAACATCCTGTTAATCCTGTCAAAAAATATATTTTTAAAGAAGTATTACAATGTTTTTAAAAACAATTCATGACTGCAAACAGGTTGACCTTAAAAAGCACGGCCTTATAGAAGCGTCCGCAGGCACAGGCAAAACCTATATAATTGAGAATCTAGTGGTGCGGCTTTTAAAAGAAGACAGCGAGATTGCCCTGGAAAATATTCTTCTCGTTACCTTTACGGAAAAAGCTACATGCGAATTAAAGATCCGCATACGTGAAAAAATTGAAAAGGAATTAAAAGGGGCAAATGATCCCAGTGTTATTAAAAAGTTAAGAGATTCACTGGATGCATTTGATACAGCAGCCATCTTTACCATTCACGGTTTTTGCCGGACTGTTTTAAGCGATTTTGCCTTTGAAAACAGCGTCCTTTTTAAAAGCGAACTAATCAACGACACACCTGTTTTTGAAACAAAGCTCAAAGAGCAGATGCGAAAAGCGTGGCCTGAAAAATATGGAGAAGATTTGCCTGAAATTCTGGAGGGCTCAGGTTTTAGTTCAAAAAATGAAGGAAAAAAGTTTAACAATACAGTGCTTACAATAGCAGGGAGAACATTTCGCAAAAATGCGGGCGATCTGCTTTTGCCGGATATTAAAGGCAAAAGTTTTAAACAGCTTAAAAATGAAATAAAGACGCTGGTTATAGAGTTAAAAACCCTGACAGGTACAAATCGGGCTTTGAGCAAACAATTTAAAGAGTTAAACATTCATGCTTCAACAAAAAAATCTTTATTAGATAACATAGTAACTCCTCTTGAAAATTATCTAAGCAGTATTGATGACAAAAATATTGATATTGCCGGTCTGCAAAAGCTGATTTCTCAGATTCAAGGTGTAAAATCTCGCGAAAAGCAGGGCATTCAATGCCTTGTTTTGGACAAATGGTTAAAAATTGGGCCGAATCCGGAGGTTTGCCCCAAGCTGCAAGATATAGTTTCCGTGCTTAAGAAGATAGAAGAAAGTTCGGCTATTTTAAAACAGATTCTTGCGATTGAAACAATCCATCAGCTTCAAAAGGAGGTAAGCCGGGCAAAAGCAGAAAAAGGTTTAATCAGTTTTGATGATATGATCAACCTTGTTGAACAGGCACTGTATAATGATAATTCAGGCCATTTGCTCAAAATGCTCAGGCATAAATATAAAGTTGCATTTGTTGATGAATTCCAGGACACGGATACTGTTCAATGGAAGATTTTCAGGAAAATATTCTTAGAGAGTCAAAAGCAGGGCTTTGAAGCAAATCCCGCAAACAGCCTGTTTCTTGTCGGCGATCCAAAGCAGGCAATCTATTCATTTCGCGGGGCAGATGTTTTTGCTTATCTGGATGCGAAAAATGAAATAGAAAAATTGTCAAAACAGCAGAAAGCCAATTTGTATTCCCTGGATATCAACTGGCGCTCACAACCTGAACTAATCAATGCGTTTAACAGCCTGTTTGGCAGACAGGAATGGTTTAAGCCCGGAAACCAGGCAGGCAAATTTGATATATGTTATCAGGATGCGACTTATCCGAAAAAAAAGGACAACCTGACATTATTAAGTTCAGACGAATCCAGGCGGGGCGCACTGAACATTGTGGAGTTCAGCGATACATCACCTCCAAGTCTTGTCAAAATGCAACTTGCAAAGTTCATTGCAAAAGAAATCCAGCATCTAATTTCCTTTGCGAATATCAAACTGATGCAAAAAGGAAAAAAAGAAAACAAACTGAGTTTTGGCGATATTTGCATCCTTGTTCGCGCTAAATCGGATGTGCCTTTAATAGAAGCAGAGCTTTCCGGCCTTTCAATTCCATATACATATTATAAAAAACCCGGTCTTTTCCAATCTGATGAAGCCTTTTATTTAAGCATGATTTTTCACGCAATCCTGAATCCTGCGAGCAGCGCGGATGTAAAAAGGGCGCTTTTAACCCCTTTTTTTGGATTTAAACCGGCTGATTTAAATGTTTATGAACAATTGCCTCATTCGCATCCATTAAAACAATTGCTTTTCAAATGGAATGAATATGCCTTATCACGCAACTTAAGTATTCTTTTCCAGTCACTGATTAATGATTCAGGTTTGCTTTTTAGCGAGGCGGAAAAAGTTTCCTGGGACAGGAAATACACAAATTACCGGCAAATATTTGAGCATTTGGAAGAAACAGCCTATCTGAAAAATATGGATTTCAGGCAGATCACTTCGTTACTTGATGGCTACAGAAAAGATATGGTTCGCGCTGATCAGGATGCTGATATTCATCAAATTGAAACCGAGGAGGAAAAGGTCCGGATAATGACCATGCATGTCAGCAAGGGGCTTCAATTTCCAATAGTTTTTATTGCCGGTGGATTGACTCAAATGTCTTCAGGTTCTAACAATTATTATATATATCACAAAATCGTGGAAGAGAATAACCTGCCTAAGGCGATTAAAATAATCGATCTTTTAATTCAAAAAGGGCAAAGCGGGGAGAAAAAACATCTTCTTGAAAAAGAGGATGAAGATAAACGTCTTTATTATGTTGCTTCTACCAGGGCACAGCATAAACTTTATCTGCCGTATTATCCCTATACTAAAAAACAGCAGTGGGTGGGGCCGGTAAGCAGACTGCTTTCTCCTGCCCTAAAAAAGGCTTTCCCCAAAAATGATGAAAATAAAAATATTTTATGGCTGACTCCGGATGATCATTGTTTTGCAGATGATAAAATAACTCCAGGCGAACAAAAACATGTTCCTGAAATACAGATAAAAGATGCAACAGATATTTTTCCTTGCATAAAAAGTTACAGGCATAAAAAAATCAAGCTGGAGTCCTTTACAAGCCTGCATAATAAGATTTTGTTAGCGTATAAAGGAGCCGAGCAAACAACAGGGTTTCAAATTATGCATGAAAAATCCAAAGAGGATGACGAAAGCTTTGCTTCGCAAAATATTGATGTCACAGATATTGACATAATTCCCGATGAAATGCCCGGCGGAACCGAAACAGGCTCTATGTTCCATAACATATTAGAGCATATTGATTTTACGCATGCTGTTGAAAAAATGGACGCAGCGCAGGATAAAGTTCGTTCTTTACTGGATGATCCTGAAACAGGAGATATTATTTTAAAACAGATGGAGATATACCGCGTAGAGGAACGCTGGGCATATAATATCTGCCGGGTTATAAAAAATACTCTTACAACTCCGATAAGCATTGTCGATGATGAATTTATTCTTGGCAGGATAGGGAAGGAGGATCGGCTTCATGAAGTGGAGTTTATCTATCCTTTTGCGCTGTCTGCCAGTAAGGATGAAACAATTCCTGATTGCACGACTGAACCGCAAAAGCGAGCGCATTCCCCGCAGCCTGTTGCGGGGTTAGCGAGCGAATCTGAAAACAGCAAACTTCCTTACGGTCGAAGATTCCCCGCAGCTTGCTGCGGGGAGCTTCAAAACGGCTTTATAAGAGGTTCTGTGGATATGGTTTTCCGATACAATAATAAATTTTATATAGCGGACTGGAAATCCAACTATCTTGAAAACGGCTATGATCAAGACTCCATGGCGATTAACATGAAAAGCGCCGGTTATGATCTCCAATACAAATTATACACCATTGCAGTTTTGCGCTGGCTAAAACAAAGCTTAAACAACAGGTTTGATCCTGCAAAAGATTTTGGGGGGATATTTTATTTTTATTTAAGAGGAATGGGAACCGGAGAGGGAAATGGTATATTTTACGTTCCTGCCGGTAGATTAGGAGATTTAAAAAGGCTGGAACAGGAAGTTGCAAAAAAACTGTGAACCGTGAACTGTTACATAAAGAGACACATCCATTTTTTGGCGACACTGAGCTTTCTGCGCTTGATTTCATGACTATCAGAGATCTTTGTGAATTAGGCGGTTATCAAAACGATTTGCCTCTTTTTGCGGTTTTGACGGCCATGTTTTCTACTTTGCAGGAGGGCAGTCTCTGCCTGAATATAGACAAAAATTCTCTGTCTGATAAACTGCAACTCTTTATGGAAAGCAAAAAAGCAAAACAGATTTCCGCTCAATTTTTGTCCGGTTTCGCAGAAAATAGATATAATAATCTCATTTCAAAAAACATCGATACCTACCTGCCCCTTATTGCATATGAGTCCAAAGAGAAAAAGCTTCTTTATTTCCAAAAATTCTTTTTCCATGAAAGCAGGCTTAAGCACAGGCTCAAGGCTTTTTTACGAACAAGGGAATCCTGTAAATTATCCGGCAAAAAGGAAAAGGAGATTTTAAAGGAGATATTCTCCGACAACCTTGCCATCCGTGTTTCAAAACAAGGGACGCCGGTTGAAAAGGATCAAGACCAGGTTAAAGCTCTCAGGCTTGCGCTCGGTTCACAGTTTGCCATTATATCAGGGGGGCCTGGAACCGGTAAAACCTCTGTTATGGTGAATATTCTTCGCTGCTTCGTGCGCGCGGGAATTGAACCAAGACAAATCATATTGGCTGCTCCGACCGGCAGGGCGGCGCAAAGAATGACCGAAGCCATTCACAGCCAGATTAATTCCATCAAAATTCCATGTCCCGAGGATATTGAACTGTTAAACCTGACAGGCAGCACGCTGCACAGAATATTGCGATATAAAACCTATTCTCATGACTTCCATTACAGGGATACAAATCCCTTGCCCGCATCGGTTGTCATTATCGATGAAGTTTCGATGGTTGATGTCGTCATGATGGAAAGGTTTTTGAGCGCAATAGATCCCGCAAAAACAAGGCTTGTTTTATTAGGAGATAAAGACCAGCTTCCTTCGGTTGAGGCCGGAGCAGTTTTTGCGGAAATGATTCCTGACGAGACAAAAGATAGTATATTCAAAAACCGATTAATAGTTTTAAAAAAGGTCTATCGATCAGGCGCAAATCTTCTGCATTTGGCAAAACAGATCAACCAGGGCAAATGCCCTGAATACTCGCCGGTTTCCCTTGGTTCTGCCTTGTTGCTTAAACAGGATAGCTGGTCATTTGTTTTGCCGGACGACAATATAAACAAATGGAAGAAACAGCTCAGGCTGTGGGTTGAGCATCATTATTTAGGCAGGATAAATAAAGATAATAAATCATATAAAGAATTGATACTTGAAGCCGTCAAGCTTGATGCTGATAGTCTTGCATCTTCAGGTGATGGGCGGGATATCCTTAGCCGGATTTTCAGCGGAATTGAAAAGGCAAGGATTTTAACTCTCCTGCGCAAAGGGGTTTACGGTTGCTCCTGGATAAACAGCATAATAGCTCAATATCTGAGTTTTGAGCTGGAGCCTCTGACAAGAATACGGAAGGATATTTTTGCAGGCGCTATTATCATGATTACTCAAAACGATTATTCAAAAAAACTTTTTAACGGAGATGTCGGCGTTGCAATTAAAAATATTGATGGGAATTACAGGGTGTTTTTTAAACGATTCGGCTCCCATATCTTTTTTGACATGGATTTTTTGCCGAAATGGGAACCAGGCTTTGCCGTGACAGTGCACAAAAGTCAGGGGACGGAATTTGATGATGTGCTGCTTGTGTTGCCGGATAATGAAAAGCACAGGTTGTTGACCCGGGAGATAATATATACCGGCTTTACCAGAGCAAAGAAAAGGGTGATTTTATATGGCATTGAGCCGGCATTTAAAACCGCTTTGCAAAGGAAAATTGAACGGAAATCAGGTTTAACATGGTGATGGCAGGTTTTTTACTTGTCTTTATCAGCTTTCACTTTTTCCTGACCATTAACGGTTTCTTTGACCGCACAATAAATGGTTTTGAAAAGTTCAGGAAAGCCGGATGGAGAAATCCTCCCTGCTTCTATGAATTTGACAACTATTTCCTTGGATGCCCTTAGAATTTGTTCATCAATGGAAGAACTCATTTGAAATATCCTTTTGTTGATAGTTTTTTTATCAATAATATTAATCTGTTAGCAGAAAGGATTATTTGTGTCAAGCTATTTAATGGCCGGTCTCATAGTCTGATTGACAGCAGGCATTATATTTTCTATTAACACTTAACACCTAACACTTAACACAGTTCGTAAAAAGTCAAGTTCATCAATATTATCATAATAAACCATATAGAGGTAAAACAAGAAAAATGCCCGAATCAACTGATAAAAGGATCGATTATAATATTGATTCACCGGATATAGTGAAAACAGATATCCTGACCGCTCTGGAGTATAAATATAAGGGTCAAAGGGATATTGATATTGTAATAAAACAACCTGAGTTCACATCGGTATGCCCTATGACAGGTCTTCCAGACTTTGGCTGCATAACAATTAAATATACGCCGGATGTAAAGATTGTTGAATTAAAGTCGCTAAAGTTTTATATATTGCAATTCAGGAATGTCGGTATCTTCTATGAACATTTGGCCAACCACATTCTAAATGATTTAGTTAGCCTGCTTGATCCAAAGAGGATGGAGGTTTCAGGAGATTTTACAGCGCGAGGCGGGATTACTACCACGGTTACCGCAATATACGAGAGGAAAAATGAGGATTCATAATACTGCTGCATATATTCGAGTTGTTTTTGCTGTTATCTTTTTTTTGTTTTCAATATCCATGATTGCCGGATGCTCCACATATTCCTCTATTAAAAAGAGTACAAAGAAGATAGTCAGGGATATAACAGCTCCAGATGATATGAAAAAAAAGGTCGCAATTTCTTTTTTTGCAAACTATACCTTTTGCACCAGTCAAAATCTGGAAGAATTGTTTCAGAAAAATCTTGCTGAAACCATAAACAGGGCATGTTCAGACATCTTGCTCATAAAGCCGGGGGATGCCGGATGCCCAGATTTTTTAACCAGGCCTTTATTGCGGGAAACAGGCCGTCTTGACAATCTTGCTCTGGCAAAGGCAGGCCGTAGGCTTGGCCTGAATGCAATTATAACCGGAGCTCTTATAGATATAAAGGTTTATAAAGAAAAACAGGGGTTTCTGTGGTTCAAAGATGACAAGAATTTTCTGCGTGTGCTTATAAGTTGTGAGGTTTACGATACTGAAACAGGCGCAAAACTTTTTGACGAGAGTTTTGATTATGAAATCAGGATTGATGAATCAGAGTTTGCTTCAATAAAAGCTAAAAAGGTAAAGGAAACAGCAGCTCTAAAGAATGCCCTGGAGCATGTTGCAGAAGCCATGGGCGAAAAGATATGTGATATTATCGGAGTGTTGCCCTGGAAAGGATATATTGTTTCAATAGCAAATGATAAAATTATAATTTCTTCTGGAAGAAGAGCAGGACTTTTACGCGGTGATATACTCGAGGTTTATGAGAGCGGAAAGATAATTCAGGGAAAAGACGGCCGGAGATTTTTTCTACCAGGGCTTAAAACCGGCGAGATAAAGATTGCAGATGTTTATCCTGACAAATCCCGAGCTGTTTTGGTTACAGGAGACAAAATAAAAGCCGGCTGTTCGGTTAGAGTAAAACAATAATTTAAACATTTACCCTGTACACCATAATAGGTTCATCAACACCTTTGATTTTTACAGGAGGCAGAGCCTCGATATCAATCTGTTCAGCAATTTTCTGATCAGATATCTTCTGAAATGTGTTTTCGGATATTACGTACCTGGTCAGTAGCAGATTTAATCGTTCCGACACCTTTGACGGTTAGTTCGGTTATTCGATCTTGCAAGATCAGACAAAGTCCCGCAAACACAGCTATTAAACAGAGGGTGATTACCGTTACCTTGTGATTGTTTTGTGTAGTTATCCACCAAGCCGTTAATGCAATGCTATTCAGAATAAGAAGAATACCAATTAGCTTCATTTGAGCCTTGAATATTTTGTTATTAATAGTCCAGCCCGTTAGGCAAGAATGTTCGCAAGGTCCTCTGGACTGACAAATTTAATATCATAAGAGGATTCTAACCATTCCCGGTTATTTTCAGATAAAATTGACGAAACACCAGCACTTTTAGCTTTATCTCTGGTACAGAAAAAATCGTTACCATGAGCATAATGAACTGCAATTGCATCACCATCCGCCCATTCTGCCACAGCTTTTACAATGGCTACATCTTCATTATCAGGTGCAATTTTAAGACCTTCAATCCACGGCTTATTGGGGGGAGCATAGCGCTTCCCAATTTGTTTCATATCGCTCATTCCACATCCACGAGATTCTATTTCACGAGATATAGCTCCAAATTTGTTGGCCCTTTCATGCGTTTTCTCATCAAGATTAATAAACCACTGATGCTTGAGATCAGAGTTAACCATACCTGAAAACCGCGGACATCGCATTAATTTGGAACCTAAAAGAAGAGCGTCCTGAAGATGTTTTGCTAAATAGGGGTTGTTTCCAGAAAGAGCTGATGGATCAGGACCAATTGAAAATGACAAACCTATAGATCCATCCTTGCCCTCTGTTACCGAGGTTTTAATTTCAGGATAATATTCACTAAAAAATCTGCGTCTATCAGCCTTTTGTATTGCTTCGAGAGTAAAAACCGTTTCCGATAAACAACCAAGCAATAGATCATTTCTTATAGAATCAATAATTGTGTTAAAACTTGAGAGTGACTGTTCCCTTGGAAAGGTTTGTGGAGAAGCCACAATTCGCCAAACGTTAGTATCAAAAGTAACGTTCATAATAATTTTTCCATCAATTCTTCTCCAACGTTTGGTTCTGTGAACCTAAACTTTTTTACTTCTGAACCAGTTACTAAAACGTCTAATTGTGGATATACTAAACCAAACTATATTAAACAGGATTGCAGCGCCTACTGGCATAAGAAAATCATGAAACGTCTTGAGACTTTTAATAAAGAGAAGAAAAGCAAGAAATGTTAAAATAGTTGCCATGAACTCTGGACGATTAATAAATGCAAAAACCAAATCAGATGGAGTCCTCCCAATAGTCTTAGAGCCTAGCAAAATTTTTGGATATTTCTCGGCAACTTGCGATTCATGATTATAATTTTGGCGGTCTGGAATGTCCGTTTGCTGTGACGAAACTGGCACATTTTTTTTGCGTACAAGTGTAGAAGGTAGCTCTGTGCTTCCTCGCAAATCTGACACATCATCAATCTCGATAGTTACACGTTTGACAGCCATCCTCAATATCCAAGGCCCGTTGTGATTTGCTCAGCCTTTTGCCAAGCTAATGCATCGGCCTTTTTTAGCAGTTTAGGAACATCCTGTAGAGAAATGTTTTCTGTTTTGAAGTAATCCATATCTAGGTAGATGCCACATTTACCAAACTCCTCAGCTTCAAATTGAAAATATCGATCTGCCTCGTCCTTTTTTATCGGGCCTCCTATAACTCGAATACCAAAACCTTCCTCCTGCAAGTCAATTGTGAACTGTAAATCTGTTTCCTGCCCCCCTACTAATTTTCTTGCTGTATCAGTAAAAAATGCCTTATATATTGTGTTATTTATTTCATCGAATGAATCTGTTAGCGGAAAAAAGAATTTGGTCCTTGTGCCAAAACGTTTTGGTATAGGTATATTATAATGTTTGTTTTTGATTAGACCTTTCCAGAAAGAGGATGCACGATCAACGAAATAGTTACGGGTCTTGGGATTTAATGCTACATAACCAGCGCTCTTATAACCAACGAACGCGCCTTCTATTTTCATAGCATCTGATTCATCCCGAAAGTTGACAACATTCGAATCAATCTTCCAATGAGGGAAAAAGCCTTCTTGTCGTATGTAATCAGCAACATGACCCCGCACATCAAGGAATAAGCCAACCGCAGCGTGACGTATTTCCAGCACGTGCTCAGTAAAAAGTATTCTGTCATCCTTAGGTTTTGCCATTGAGCATCTCCTTATTGGAAGTTTGTTTTATTACACAGAACCAGTTATTATACAATTTTGACTATTCCCACAGATTCCATGATCGTTGACCAAAAATTAGCAAAAAAGCAGTTTTTTTAGATGTATATTGCAACAATTTGGATATTAATGACCTGCGGGGGAAAGCTGGCCGGCTTTCCCTGTCGGTTGTCCATGCGCTTGCTATGCCTTATTAAACTGGCAACAACCAGTAACGTACAATGAATAACATCGCTGCAAGTAGCCCGTAAAATGGCCACACAGATAACGATATTAATGAAAGTCCGGTCGTTGACAAAAATACTTTCATACCTCGTCCGGGGGTTACTATATAGAGATCTTCAACTGAAGCACTTCCATCATGGAGCTTTCTAATAAATTCGTTGTATTTCTGTCGGAATCGCTTTTCTAAACCCAGGTAATAAGAATCGAGAAACAGGAATAATAATATGGGAATAATAGAAATCCACACAAATTCGGGTTTCCCTTTATCAGCAATTATGACCACGACCGCTGACACCAAAGCGATACACCAAGTTTTGCAGCCGGTACTATTTGCAGCCATCCGGTTTATAACGCCTTGTAGTATCGAAAGATAACTTTGAACTGAAGATGATTCGATATTTATTTCTGGCATCTTTTTCTACGAAAGAAGTTTCTTAAGATTTCCCCAATTCCAACTATAAGTTCTTCCACCACCAGATACTGCCCAATCTGAAGTGCCATCACGGTATCCAATTATCTGGAATTTAGGTTTGTTTTTCTCAATAGCGGCATTCAACTCTTTCAGCACTCCACTTGCATTCTTAGTTTTTGGACCAAGCATGATTATAAAGACATCAGATCGTCCGATTGCCCGTTTAGCATGCTCAAGCCAATCCTTTTCCGGCTTTGCTTCTTTTAAGGAATGATCGCTTACTTCAAAAGGTGAGTCTGAATTCTTTGCCTGACCGATAATGAAATCTTTTAGAGTCTTGTCATTATCGTAGTCAAAGCTAACGAACACTTTTTTCTTTGCCATTATTCCGATCCTTGGTTTATTTTTATTTTACACACCTAACATGGAATTAACCGGCGTGTTTTTTTACGTCCGGTTAAACGACTCGTTGTGTGCGAACTTGTTGCATTTTTCTTTGATACGGGTGCATCTCAAAATATTTTGGTTTGTTTTGCTTTATCCTTTGTTTTTTTTTTCGCTTTTTTAAAGGTAGCGAGTGAAAACTCGGGGTATTTTAATTTCTCTCCACTCAAAAGTTTTTCAATAGTAATAATTTGGAATCTTGGATACCGCTTGTTTGGGAAAAATTCTGGCTCATAAAATCCAGTAACGGCTGCTTCGGTTAGCATTGGTTTTGTTGGTTCCTCTAAAGTGAGCAAAGCAGCGATAGGTGATCTTTCTCGCTCCATAACCCCTTTTAAATCTCGAACGTGGCTTACATTTACTTTTCCGCTTTTTACTTGAATAATAACCCTTTTAGATTTTCCGCTGTTATCATCAAAAAATATAATATGCCCATCTATCCCAGCATCAGCGCCTTTTTTTTGGTCATTGGCAGGACGAGCATCGACTAAACCTAATGCCCACCATTCGAATTGATAACGGCTTTCATTCGCCAGTGCATAAGCACTATTTAAGTCTTTTGGGTCTCCTATGACCTCATAATCCGAAAGCTTGGAAATAAATTCATGAACATAGGTATCGTGTAATCTGTTTTTTATAAGGTTTATTGCCAGGTATGTAATGTCAATTCCAATCCATCTTCTGCTTAGTTGCTCTGCAACAGAAATGGTTGTACCGCATCCACAAAAGGGGTCTAAAATAATATCGCCTTTATTGCTACTTGCTTTGATAATGCGCTCAAGTAATTTTTCTGGTTTCTGGGTGGGGTATCCAAGCCGTTGTTTGTCTGCTGAACCAACAGAGGGTAATTCCCACCAATCTTTCATTATAACCCACGAATATTGGCCTTTCTCATCTTCTTGAAAATTGCTTTTAGCAAAACCATATTTGTGCATCATGTATGATTTTTCTTTTTGTGTGTTGAATGTCTTAGAGTCAGGATTTTTTGAATAAAAAAACAAAATATCATGTTTTCGGCCAAATCTCTTTTTTGTTGCCCCTCCACTTTTATAACACCAGATTATCTCATTTTGAAAATTCTTTTGTCCAAAAACCGCATCCATCAACAACTTTAAGTAGTGGCTTGCCGTGGGGTCACAATGAAGATAAATACTGCCCGTTGGCTTCAGCACTCGGTAAAGTTCTAAAAGACGAGGGGCCATCATTGTTAAATATGCCATCATATCATTTTGTCCCAAGAACATCCTGAATGCTTCCAATAAATCGGCTAACTTCTTTGGCTCGTTTTTTATTGTTTCATAATAAGATTCTTCGGCTTCTTGGTTCCAGTGCCACGTATCATCAAAAGCTATGATTTGTGCTTTTGATTTCGTTCCGTTTTGTTCATCAAAGAGGACGTTGTAAGTAGCTTTTGAGTTAAATGGGGGATCAAGATAAATCAGGTCGATGCTTTCACTTGTAACATATTCACGTAGTATCTGTAAATTATCACCGTAATAAAGTTGATTTTTCCATCCATTCATATACCCCCCCTCGGTCTCTATTTATTATTGACACAACGTGAAAGTGAGAGGCCGGGCGATGTTATGCGAAAAAGCTGTTTAAAGGCGCTACAGTTGACCTTGTATTTTTTTTTAGAAAGCCGCGATATGAGCCCGGTCTCTCTCCACATACTATTATCCCACTATGTTAAATAATCAGAAGTAAAGTTTTGAACAAAGATCAACATCATCTCAACCTGTGGCTTATTATATTCATCGTATTCACCATGTGCAGCCTTATTTCTAATGTGAGCCCAAGTGGTGATTTGCTTTTGGATTAGCTTGTTATAAACTTTTGCCGTTGATAAGGCTCTGTTTAGAGGTTCAATTGTTAAAGGCCTGCCGTTCTCTCTTAAAATGGGGATGCCGTTTCGCTCGCATAATTTCTTTAAACCATCCTCAAGAACCGCTCCAATAATAACCGCTGCGGCATCTTTATACCCTTCAGACAATAAATATTCTCCCATTTCTAAAAAATCAGAAAAAATATCAGCCTGAATCAAAGATCTTATGTTATTGAGTAAGCCTTTCTCATAGTCGTGCTTAATTGATGTTGCTACACCTACTAATTGAGATATTTGGTCATGATAATTACTGTGAATAGTCCAAAATGCGTGTGTTTCAAGAGCGCTGGAATAAACTGCAAATTGTTGGCTTTTTGTCCCATAAAGTTGACGAATCAACTGGCCCAATCTTGTTACCCATGACGATACGTTTGATAAATCCTGACCTTTCATATCATCACCAAGAGTCAATGCTTTGCTAAGTATTTTGTTACCCTCAGCTGATAGATCGTCAATTTCTTTTTCCATAATCTCGTTTACTTTCATTATTAATATATCTCTTTTATTAGGGATAACAATTAGTCTGTGAACATCCATATTTTTTAGGACACAGGGACGCCCATTGGTTATATGCTACAACTACTCGTTAAAAGCTCAAACGACAAGATAGATCCAGACAATTTTTAGTTTTTAATATGGATATCCATAATTCTGTCTTTGTCGCCAATTATTTGGCTTAGAATATTGATTTCTGTCCCAGTCATCGTATATTCTATCATTGTCATCATCTCTGTCTCGATAGTTGGGTATTCCATCTCTGTCCCAATCACGTTGTTTAGGGTTCATTAGTTGTGAAGAATCTGTTGATGGCCCATAATTATTATGTCTGTATTGATCTGGCGAGCTTCTTATATGAGGTCTAACATATGTTCCATCTTTTCTGTAGTAACCACGTACATGAACATCCCCGGCAAATACAAATACAGGTACTGCAAAAACAATTACCAATAAAATTATAAGAACCTTTTTCATTTTACCTCCTAAATTCTTTTTGAGTTTAATTATGGCTTACATATTTTACATGGGCAATAAACAACCTGTTTATTCTTTGCTTTCAACAGCCTTATCTAATTCAATTCTTGAAGGCTATTTCTTGAACTTCTTAAAACAAATATCGTAATGCTAAAAAATATGGCAACAATGAAATCTATTGCAACCCAAATATCTTTATCTAAATGAACAGGAATAATAGGATTAAATAACAAAGCGACCAAAATTGATAGGAAACCTATTATCTTACTTTCTTCTTCAAAAGAATAAAATGCTATATAAGCTCCAGTTCCGCATACAACGAATCGTAAAAGAGTATAATAACCATATGGAAAGAACTTGGGTATCCCTGCGAACAACATAATAATTGATATTATTGTAGGGATGGTTGTTGGGGGAAATTCTTTTGTTTTAGGCATTAGTCTATCACCTCTATTTGAGAAGGATGGTTAATAATTATTTCTGGTTTACCTTTATATTCCTTAACAAGGCCACTAACCCTAACTTTCTTATTTTTATAATACTTTTCTGGTGGGAATTTGAACTTATGAAAATTTGAAGAAAATATAACTGCTGTAAAATATCTCTTCCAATTTTTATGAAAATTTAAAAAACATGCTTTACCAGAATTGTATGCTGCAACAACTGTTCCTTCTACAGCAACGACTTTTCCATAGTATTTGTGAGCATCTTTCCAGAAAATAACTTCAGGAGTATTTTTACTGCTTTTGGTTGCCTCAATAATTTTAATCTGTGAGGGATTATTTAATATAATTTCAGGCTTATTTTTGTACTCCTTGATTTTACCTGTTATTAATACTTCTTTTCCATAATAATAATCTTCAGGAATAGGTGGAAACAGATGAAAAGCTGATTTGAAAATTACCGCGGTAAAATGTTTTTTGTAATCTGGATGAAAGTTAAGAAAACAGGCTTTACCAGAATTGTATGTGCCGACTATTTTCCCCTTAACCGTTACATGTTGCCCGTAATAGTTATGAGCGTCATTCCATTGAATTGTCTGGTTAGCAATTGATATTTGTAATAGAAATAGGAAACAAATTATTGCAATAAAAAATATCCGTTTCATTTTATAGCCACCTTTTCCCATCCGGATTCTAATAGTTGTTTTATTAAATCCTCTTCATGAAATTCATTCGCCCAAAGCCTTATATTATTTAAGGCTGCGATTAATTCTTTATCGTTTAAACGGGTTTTAATAAAATTTTGATATTTGATTCCCCACAAATTTTGAGACATGCAATAAATTTCAAAAGGTTCTTGCCCCTTAGAAATTATCCAGCGGAATTCACCTTTTCCGCCATATTTCCAATAACCACGTTTATTATTTTCTGCTTCTTTTTCTAAAGAGACAAAATTATCTATAAACTTAAAGGGATATTTGGTATATGCAAAACCATAGCCTTGTTTGATTATTTCTGCGTTTACAAAAGTCCCATCCATTAAGTAAATATAAGCTAATAAGCGTCCATATTTTCCTCTTTTTTCTTTGTCATACTCTAACCGAACTTCTTTACCTTCTAATAGCTGTTTAGTGAACTGTGTTGATTCATTAGAAAAATATTCAACAAGTTTTAGTGGGTGTGTTTTTTCAGTTGTATCAACACCTATTAATCTAACCCTTTCACCATTCTCTAAGATAACTGTATCGCCATCTATGACTCGGCTTACTCTATATTCACCTGCGGTGGCCAGAAGGGGGAATATAATCAGAAATGCTGTCAGAAGTGGTATTATTTTAAGATGCCTGCAACCTTTCATTTTACAACTCTCAACCGGTGCGTTTCTCTTAACCGTTCCCATAATTCATTCATTATATCGGAGTATTCGTCATCCTCGGTTTTTGAACCAATCTTGCGTCGGACATACAAATCAAAAGTGCGCTGAAGGATTTCAGCATCTTCTTTATTCATATTCGCAATGCCTGTTCTTTCTTTTAAGGGCAATTCAGAAATGATTTCATCAATGATTTGGTCTATGACATCTATTCGAGACTGTTCTTTCAATTAACAACCTTTAATGTGTGGGTTTCATACAATTTCTTAAACAACACACCAAGTATTACAGAGGTCGCATCGTTCTCATCACGTACAGGCTCCTTTAAAATAGCACGACAAGATTCTATCAGTTCTTTATTTCCAGACCACAGGCCGAAGGCATTCTTGAAATAAACGTGCAAATGTGGATGGAGGTTGACCAGATCGTCTAAATCCATATTGGCTATTGTCACCTTATCTCTCAAGTCTAAATCTTCTATTAGTCGATTCACGGCCTCATCAACCTTCCTCGGAGGGGCTGGTAGTTTTTCCAGATACTCATCCATATCATGATCAGTAAGCACAGAACCGGCTTGAGCCTTTACCAGCCCCAATAGGATAACGCCCTGAATGATATAGGTGATGTCCTCATATATTTTTGGGTCTTTGCTGGCCCGTGGCCCGGCAACATTTAAAATTTCAATTCCATGTTTAATCACCCAGTTGTTTATTTCTGATGCTGCGATAAAAGCCGGTGTTTTATTCAGGTCAATATGAAAGCATGGACGCTTATGTTTTTCCGCAAGTTTCTTTGTTAATTTTGAACCGCCAGTTAGCTTTCTATGTGAGATAATCACTGTGCCATCTGAATCTATTATGTTCTGTTCCGTTCGTTTCGGATAGCTGGAAGTTGGCATCTCCTTTAATTGATATTCATCAGGAAGTGGCCCGTTTTCCGTTAACCGACCTTTTGGAACCCAGCCGCCATGGGGAAGACTATATTTTATTGCGGCATCTATGGCACCCTGATCCACACCTGTTTGACAGCCAGAAATGATTTTTTTAATCACTATTTTCCTCAAGGATAGCTAAGTCCTCTGGATATAAGCACTCTGTAACAAGTCCAGTACAATTCACCGCTATATTTTTTCTAAATCCAAACCACGATTTTAGCGTCATATCCCCTCCATGAATTCTGATATTATAAGGGGAAGTACCTCTACCGGAGAAAACAATCATGTTTTTACCAAGCTTGGTATCGTAATTAATTTTATTTAAGGTTGAAACATGAAGGGAATCTAAAACATTACCTGTTTTTCCATTTTTAACAATTACATTTTTCCCCATGAATTGTGTGATTAAAATAACATCATTCTGCATTGCTTTTAAACGAACTTTGGTAAGGAAAGACATTAGTTTTGAGAAATCTTTTGTTAATCGTGAATAATCTTGGAGAATAAGAATACCTGTACTTACAATTAAAAGTGTTAAAATAAGTATTCTATAAGGTTTTACCTCGCCAATAATCCTCTTAATCATCGGTATTGCTTTGATACTGGCTTTGTACCTGCTTCAGCTCGGCGAAAAACTCTTCCTTAGTAATAATGCCTTTCTCAATAAGCAACTGAGCTATTGCATCAACTTGGATAGAGTTAGCCATTAAGAGTTCTTTAAATGAAACAATTTCTTTTGGGTCAAGTTTTTCTGCCATACATATTCCTTTTATATTTAATACCATATTTCTCAAAAATTACAACTCTTCAACAATATTGAAATTAATCTAAAAGGAAGCTGGAGTACAAAGCTATAACGTATTCATTCTTAAGGGCGCGAACTACCGAACGTCGTACACCCTCTTCATCATCGATAAACAGTAATCCGTTCATATTTCTCTCCCATCGTAAGAATTCAGCCACAAAGGCACTAAGATTATAATATAATCCTCTTAAAATTCATAATTTGGGAATTTAGGGATTTAGGGATTCCGAATTGAAGGATGTTGTCACTTTTAATTCCTCAATTCGCAATTCCTCAATTTATCAATCATGTCTTTCTTTTGTGCCTTTGTGACTTAGTGGCTGAACTCTTACCTCCCATCATATTTCTCTTTCGGGCTGCAATAATTCCATATATGACCTGATTAAGTCTATTGCTTCGTTTTCAGACGAAATCTGTTTTATTGATTCACGAAATTTACTGCTAAAACGCAAGCCTTTGACAAACCAGCCAAGACGACCGCGCAACATCCTGCAGGCATTTTTTTCTCCAAAACATTGAATAGACATTTTGCAATATCTTATCATAACTTCAAACCGGTGCGCAATATCTACCGGCGATACGTCATTGCCTTTTATAAGGGCTATGACATGGGAGAAAATCCATGGATTCCCGATTGCCGCTCTTCCAATCATAATTGCATCGCATCCGGTAATCCTTTGCATTTCCACAGCGTCTTTAGCAGTAAAAATATCTCCGTTTCCAATAACAGGGATGGCAATAGCTTTTTTTATCGCCGTAATTATTGACCAGTCTGCCTTGCCTCTGAATCCCTGGGAGGCTGTGCGTGGATGCACGGCAATTGCGTCCACACCGCATTTCTCTGCCAGTTGGGATAGCTTTAAGGCCTGTTTGCCCGAGCTATCCCATCCTGTCCTGATTTTTATTGTAAGCGGGATATCGACGGCTTTTCTGACAGCCTTAATAATGGCTTCTGCATTATCGAGTCTTTGCATCAGCGCAACGCCGGCGCCTGTTTTAACCACCTTTTTTACCGAGCAGCCAAAGTTGATGTCAATCAAATCCGCTCCGGAAGATTCAACTATCTGAGCCGCTTCAGCCATTACAGCGGGATCTGAACCAAATATCTGAACAGACAGAGGTTTTTCTTGGGGCAGACTTTCGAGCATTTGTTTGGTTTTTTTTGATCCACGGACAAGTCCGTTAGCGCTTATCATTTCGGTGCAGACAAGTGCGCAGCCTGCTTCTTTGGCTAAAATCCTGAAAGGCAGGCTGGTAATTCCTGCAAGAGGGGCTAATATTGTAATATTGTCAAGAG
>JACKQG010002867.1_pt1 | contig 21890 bp, 15 predicted proteins | sample 8237621 | NCBI WGS metagenome assembly JACKQG01 (sample SAMN15677084, study PRJNA649215) | marine metagenome | biome: marine; feature: Black Sea; material: saline water; isolation source: suspended particulate matter (SPM) from the Black Sea western gyre | collected 2013-06-09/2013-06-10 | depth... | reverse complement strand
CCGCAATCTATTGCAAGTATTGTTTTATCGACCAAAATAAGGCTCCTTAAAATTTTTGCCACAGGTCTATGTAAGTATTTTTTTCACTTGCCCAGTGCGCTTTATTTTATGATAGAAATGGTTTGCATATTTTTTTAATTTTATCAAGATATGCTTTGCCACTATTGAAAATACTTTACAAATTACAAACTATGGAATATTGGTTGCTGACATATAGAATGGTTTGCTTTTTCCGGACATATAGATTAGTGCCCGAAAGAGCTGGTATAGGCATTTAAAAAAAACATAAAATGATTTTTTGTCGTAATGATTTTTTAAAAGGAGTTTGAACCAATGAGTATTGATGAGTTTTCAATGGATTTTTTTTCCTTAAAGGGAAAAACAGCCATTGTGACGGGCGGTAACAGCGGACTTGGGCTGGCTTTTTCAACTGCTTTGGCAAAAGCCGGAGCCAATCTTTTCATTCCAAGTGCTGTCATGGATGATGGACAGGCCAGGCAATTAATTGAAAAACAGGGAAATGCCGTTGAATTGATTAAAAAGGATATTACGGAACCAGGAGCTTCAATAGAAATTATCGAGGCTTGTGTAAAAAAATTCGGGACAGTTGATATTTTAATCAATAACGCTGGCATTTGTATATTAAATTCAGTATTGGAATTTGACCGCAAAGACTGGGATCCCATGATTGAAATCAATCTTACGGCGGCATTTAAATTAAGCCACGAAGCCGCCAAAATAATGATCCCCCAGAAAAGCGGAAAGATAATCAATATCTGCTCTCTGTTTTCTTATCTGGGAGGGCAATGGTCTGTTGCCTATGCCGTAACCAAACATGGCATTGCAGGACTTACCAAAGCCTATTGCGATGAACTGGCCCAGTATAATATTCAGGTAAACGGCATTGCACCAGGATATTATGCAACGGAACTCACCACTGTGACAAGGAGTGATCCTGAAAAAAATAAAAGGGTGCTGGATCATATCCCAACCAATCGCTGGGGTGAACTCCAGGATTTGATGGGAACTGCTGTATTCCTGGCAAGCCGGGCCTCTGATTATGTGAATGGTCATGTGCTCGTTGTTGACGGGGGCTACCTGGTACGATAGGTTTAAATAACGACTCATTAAAAGGAATCATAAATGACATTAACAAGGGAAGCTATTGTCGAGCATCTAAAAAATATTGTTGGTAAGGAACGTGTGATCACGGATGAGCAGGTATTAAAGGAAAACAGTCACGACCGGTATAAAAAGTTTGAAACGATTTTTGGTGTTTATACCACTCCGATTCCTGCGGCCGTGGTAAAACTTGCAGACACAAACCAGGTTTCTGATGTATTGAAATTCTTGAACGAAAATAAAATCAACTCTGTTGCCAAGACCGGAGGAACAGCCACAGAGGGTGGTCTGGAAACCATTGTTGAAAATTCAGTGGTTCTTGATGGCTCGCAAATGAATCAAATCATTAAGATTGATGAGACAAATATGCTGGCAACGGCCCAGTGCGGCGTGAATCTTGGCGAACTGGAAGACCGCCTCCGGGAGCAGGGCTTTACCACGGGTCATTCCCCGCAGTCCAAACCCCTGGCCCATATGGGCGGATTGGTTGCAACCCGCAGCATTGGTCAGTTTTCCACTCTCTATGGCGCCATCGAAGATATGGTCATCGGTCTGGAAGCGGTATTTCCCAATGGTGAGATCACCCGGATTAAGAATGTTCCGCGCAGATCATGCGGTCCGGACATCCGCCACGTGATTATCGGTAACGAAGGCGCTTTGTGCTATATCACGGAAGTAACGGTTAAAATTTATAAATATTTTCCTGAAAACAATGAGTTTCTTGCCTGGGCATTGGATGACATGACAACGGGTTTCAAGATTTTGCGGGAAGTCATGGTGGAAGGGTATCGCCCTTCAGTTGCGCGCCTCTATGATGCAGAAGACGGAACTCAGCACAGCTTTGACCAGTTTGCAGAAGACAAATGCGTTCTCATGTTCATGGCAGAAGGCAATGAGCACCTGGCCCGTGCCACGGCCCAGGGTATTGCACAGATTGTTGAAAAATATGACGAATGCCGGAAAATTGACAGCCGGCTCATTGAGAACTGGTTTAACCATTTAAACTGGGGACCGGAAAAAATTGCTGAAGAGCGTGAACTCATCCGAAAAAACCTTCACATCGGATTCACCACGGAAGTATCGGGCAACTGGGACTGCATCAACACCATCTATGAAAACGCCATCAAACGGATCCGAGAGGAATACCCCCATATTGAAGATTTAACAATGTTAGGTGGCCATTCTTCCCATAGTTACCAGACCGGAACCAATCTGTACTTTGTTTATGACTATGATGTAAAGGACTGTAAACCCGAGGAAGAAATCAACAAGTACCATATCGCTTTAAATGCCTTGATCGTGGAAGAAACCCTGAAGGCCGGAGGTTCAATGGTTCACCATCACGGTATCGGCAAATACAGAACACCCTGGACCAAACAGGAACATGGCTCTGCATATTATATTTTAAAAGGGCTGAAGGATCAGTTTGATCCCAATGGTATCATGAACACAGGGACCATTTACCCGGTGGAATAATGAAAATTGCGGTCTGTTTTAAAATTATAGCAGATTACGACCGGTTGTCCGGCAAAGATTGGGAATGGGATGAATGTCGCTTTGTTGATATGAGTTTTGTCAGACGCGTTTTTAATTGTTTTGACGAAAGTGCTTTGGAAACAGTTTTAAAGCTTTCCCGACAATTGGAAAACGTATCAGATACTGTAGAGCTCACAGCATTAACAGTGGATGATGAGCAGGGTGACCTTTTTCTCAAACATTTAATGGCCGTTGGTTACGACCATGCCGTGCGAATTTGTTGCAACAACAGACTGGACCTAAGGTTTAATCCATTAGTTATCTCTCATTTGATTTCAAGGTACATTAAACAAGAGGGTCAAAAACTCGTGGTTCTGGGCATGCAGGGGGGGGAAGGAGACAATGGCCAGACGGGATTCCTTGTTGCCGAACAATTGGGATGGCCCTGCATTCGAGAGGTAATTGATGTGGTCAGGGCCGAATCACCTGACTGCCTGAAAGTTTTCAGCCGGATTGATGGGGCAATTTTGAAGCAAACTATCAAGTTGCCTATGGTGTTGATCATGGGCCATTCCCTGAATTCTCCCTATCTTCGTGTTCCAACCCTGAGACAGAAATTAAATGCTAAAAAAAAGCAATTGACCATTGTGTCCAACATTGAGCTGGGTCTTGATAATGATGCATTGCTCAACAAAGACAAAACTCTTATGGATTTATACGGGCAAAAGCCAGGGAAATCCTGTGTTTTTCTGGAGGGCAAAACTGCTCAAGAACAGGCCCAGCGACTTTATGACCAATACCTCAAAGAGAGGCTGTCGTGATGAAAGCCGCTCTTGTGCTGTCTTTTGACACAACTTCATTACAACAGCAGGTCCATGAAATCAACTTAATGCTGAACAATATTTCGACCGGGTTTTCCAGTGTAGAGTTGTGGCTGTTTTATAAGGATCGAAAACCTGAGTTTTTCCCTGAAATCTCCTGTCCTCTGTCAGACATTAAACTGATAAAGGTGGATAATGCTCATTCGCCGGAATCTTATCTTCAATTGCTGGTACATTTAATGGGTCAATATCCAATCGATTTGTTAATGTTCAGCAGTGATGGATCAGGCGAAGAGCTTGCAACTCGTCTGGCATATCGCCTTAATGGCAGTTCCTGTCTGAAGGTTGAAGACTGCAGTTTGACATCGGCTAAGCTTGAGATAATAAAACCCGTGTATGGAAACAATCTAACAGCACGATTTGTTTTAGAGTCTTCCCCCTATTGCCTGTCCGTGGCAAAACAACCATGCAGTCCGGTAAAGATGACCCAGATGGAATTTTTAAAAATGGAAACTATCACATTGGATCAGACTCAACCCTGGTGGGTAAAAGAGACTCTTACCATTTTGGATCCGCCCAAAACAGGACTTTCGGATGCAGATCTGGTTCTCGTGGTTGGCCAGGGAGCAAAAAACAAAGAAACCGTGGATATTTTGAAGGGCATTGCAAACACCATTGGTGCCCAATTTGGTGCCAGTCGTCCCGTGGTGATGAATGCCTGGGCTGATATGAACCGATTGATCGGCGCATCAGGGTTGATCATATCGCCAAAACTATGTATTGCAGCGGGTGTTTCCGGTACAGGTGTTTTTAGTGTGGGTATTAAAAGCAGCGGATTTATTGTGGCTATCAATATTGACAGCAAAGCCCGGATTTTTCAAATTGCCGATGTCGGCATTGTTGGCGATGTGCAAGCCGTTCTTTCTGAATTGGAAAAGGTGATCTTGGTCGAGAAAGACAAAAAGGATTCATCACATGGTTTCATCGAGGACAGGACACAATGAAGCCTGATAAGCAAGAGAAGCCAGGGAAACCGGATAATTTAATTCAAGCCTTGGAAGACCGGCACAAAGATTATTTAAATGATGAGTCTCGCACCTCTGGAAAAGCTGAGAGCATCTCTTTTCCGGAAAGCGAAACACAAATTCAGGCCATTGTAAAAACCCTGCTGGAACTAAAAACACCCATTACAGTGCAGGGCAGAAGGACTGGAATTGTGGGTGGAGCTGTACCTGTGTGTGGTCATATTCTAAACCTGTCAAAAATGACCAGGGTAACGGGCCTGGAACTTGATCAGGATGGTAAATTTTCGATATGTGTTCAGCCGGGGATAAGCCTGTCAGAGCTTGATCAGCAGCTTTGCAGCCGTGGTTTTGACTGTGCTGGCTGGGACAAAAACGCTCTTGCTGCTTTAGAAGTTTTTAAAAAAGCAGGTAGATATTTCTGGCCGCCTGATCCATCGGAAAGATCAGCATCCATTGGCGGCATTGCCGCCAATAATAGCCGGGGTATCTGTGCACTTTATTATGGAGCGGCCCGTCTTCATATCAAAAGTATTCGCCTGGTTGATGTCAAAGGAGAAATTCATTCAATCACGCGAGGTCAATATATTTTTTCAAAAGGAGTCTGCCCTTTACCAGGAGGGGGCCAACTCCGGCTGGATCTGGCTACCCTTCAAAGCCAAACTTCAGAGAATCGTATGGATCTGAACGATCTTTTGGATCTGTACCTGGGCAGCGAAGGCATGTTAGGCGTGATTACGGAACTGACCTTATTCCTGCAGCCTTTTCCCAAAGAGCTGTGGGGCATTGTTTTTTTCTTTGAGAGCCAGTCCCGGGCCGTTAATTTTATTCAAGGGATTGATCCCAAAAAAAACCGGCAAAAAAAGCAAAAACAAAAAAAGCAGCAACAAAAAACAGAATCAGACAATGATATTGTGGCAATTGAGTTTATGGATCAAACCACACTTGAGTGTATCCGGGAATATAAACAAGGGAACAGCCAGTTAAAGCAATTACCGGATTGGGATAAAAGTCTCACCTCGGCAGTGTATATGGAAATCCGCGGAAACATCGCTGAAGAGGTTGAAGCCCTGTCTGAAAAGCTATTGGAAACAGCAGTGCAATGTGATTGTGATCCAGACAACACCTGGGCCTTTTGCGGTGAGATGGAAATTGAGCGGCTTCGCATTTTCCGTCATGCTGCTGCTGAATCCGTCAACCTGTTCATTGACAAGGCAAGGCAGAAAGATTCCAGGATCACCAAACTTGGGACTGATTATCGCCTTAAAAACACCTCTTTGTCTGAAGTGCTTGATATATATTGCCGGGATCTTCGAGCCCATGGACTAAAAGCCGCTATTTTCGGCCATGCTGGTGACGGGCATCTCCATGTCAATATACTGCCACAGGATTATCAGCAATTTGAAAAAGGGCGGTCACTTATTAAAGATTGGGCAATAAAAATCTTATCTAAAGAAGGCAGTGTCGTGACAGAGCATGGCATTGGGAAAATTAAAAAGGATTTATTTGGATCAATTCCTTTACCCCAACGTTTGAAAATACTTTGCAGCGTAAAGCAACAACTTGATCCCGATGGATTATGGAATCCCGGCAATATGCTGGATTCGGATTGACAATAAAATAACGACGACAATAACAACAACAATAACAACAACAATAATAATAATAATAACTTTAAATGGAAACCAAAGAATGACTGGAAAATATCTGATGGGGGTGGATGTCGGCACCCAAAGCGCCAAGGTGATCATAATAGATCTGGAAGGAAATATTATTTGTGAAGGTTGCCAGGCATTACGGAAAATGGATATCCCGGCACCGCAACTGGCAGAACATCCGGATGACGACCTTTGGGATGCGCTTAAAATTGCCTTTCATCGTGTGATGACAAAGTTTAATGATGAGGTTAAAGGAAATGTCCATGATATTCTATCCATGGGGATCTGTATCATTCGCTGCTGCCGGGTACTTCTTAAAGAAAACGGCGAACTTGCCTGGCCTGTGATTGACTGGATGGATAAACGCCTAAATACACCCTATGAATATAAACCCGCCTATGGGAATGTCAGATATGTCACTACAACTTCCGGCTATATCACCCATCGGTTGACAGGTGAATTTAAAGATACCTGCGCCAATTATATCGGATGGTGGGCAATGGATGACGACACCCTGGACTGGAGTACGAACGAGGAGTTTATCAAAGAATGCAATGTACCCAGAAAGATGCTGCTGGATGTGGTCAAACCAGGGGAAATACTGGGGTACCTGAGCCAAAAAGCCGCAGATACGATCGGGCTCCCGCCCGGGATACCAGTTGTTGCCACAGCCCATGACAAGGCTGTGGAAGCTTTAGGCGCGGGCTCTTTAGCCCCTGGTATCGGACTTATTTCTTTGGGGACTTATATCGGGGCTCTGGTGCATGGTCATGAAAGAAAGAAAGATGCAAAAACCTTCTGGACATTCCAGGCATCCATTCCAGGCCGTTACCTGTATGAATGCATGGGTGTTCGACGCGGCATGTGGACCATCAGCTGGTTTTGCGATCAATTTGGTGAAGGCATCATGAATGAAGCTAAAAACCAGGGGATAACCATTGAAGAGTTATTCAACCGGGAAGGTGAGAAAATCCCGGCCGGCTGCGAAGGACTTTTGACCGTACATGACTGGGCTCCCCCGCCGGCAGCCGTGTATAGAAAAGGCGTGATGTTTGGATTTGACGGACGTCATACCCGGGCTCATATCTATCGGTCCATTCTGGAAGGTATTGCGTTTACAGTGAAAAACCATATGGATAAAATGAACCAGGAGTTGGAAATGCCTATCAAGCACCTGATCATTTCCGGCGGTGGCGCCAATAGCAATTTATTCATGCAGATTTTTGCCGATGTTTTCGGGGTCCCAACCAGTCGCAATAAAATGAAAGGCTCGGCATCCATCGGTTGTGTCATCAATGCAGGCATGGCTGTTGGAGCTTTTAATTCTTATGAAGAAGCTGTAGAAAAAATGGTTCATAAGGATGATGAATTTAAGCCCAACCTGGAAAACACTCGGTTTTATAAAAAGCTTAATGACAAGGTGTACAGACATGTCAACCAGCATTTTGACCCGATTTTAAAAGAGCTTAGTTTATTGGTGGATTAGGCACTAAAATAATAAGGATATTTTTTTATGTTTCAACGAATGATCGGTTTCAGTGAATTTGAAATAAATAAAATTCATAATGCAGCCATGGAGATTCTTCAGGATGTCGGGGTCGCTTTTCATGATCCGGAAGCCTTGGAAATTTTTAAGGCAAACTGTTTTAAAGTCCACGGGAAAACTGTTTTTTTTAAGGAAAAACAGGTTATGGAATATCTTTCAACTGCACCATCCAGGTTTATTGTCCGCGCAAGAAACCCTGAAAAGGATGTGGCCATAGGGGGTAAGGATTTTGCACTTCTTCCCGGATGGGGAGCACCTTTTATCATAGACAATAATGGGGATCAGCGGGATGCATTGATGGAAGATTATATCAATTTCTGCAAACTTGTACATACATCCGAATACCTTGATATGATGGGCTATCTAATGGTAATGCCTTCTGATATTCCTTCAAATATTTCCCACCTTGATATGTTTCTGGCCAATCTTTTGTATACAGACAAAGCCACCATGGCAAGCCCCCAGGACAGGCAAAAAGCCGTTGACAATATTGAGATGCTAAGTATTCTCTGGGGCGGAAGGGATAAAATTCAAAATAAGCCTGTCACTGTATCTAAAATCAATCCCATCTCTCCTTTGATTTATGCTGAAGAGATGGCAGGTGCTCTCATAGAATATGCGCGCCTGGGGCAACCATTGCAGTTCCCCAGTGTTGTCCAGGCCGGCAGCACAGGTCCGGTTACAATTCCCGGCTGCTTAGCCATCCTTACAGCAGAAACACTGGCAGGTATTGTCCTTGCCCAGATAATTAATCCAGGGGTACCTTGTGTTATTGGCAGCATTTCCTGTTCAACTGATATGCGAACTGGCGGCATGGCCCTGGGGGGTTCAGAGGCCATGATTCACATAAAGGCCATTACCCAGATTGCAAATTTTTATGGTCTTCCGTGCAAATCCGGTGGATCACTCACAGATTCATTTTTTCCTGATATGCAGGCCGGGATTGAGTCTTCCATCAGTCTGTTTTATGCTCTGGCATCAGGAGTTAACATGATGGATCAGGCCTGCGGCATTTTAGCCTGTTTCAATGCCATGAGTTTTGAAAAATTTTTAATTGACGAAGAAACCTGCGGATATGTGAGACGTATTTTAAGGCCCATGGAAGTGAGCGATGCCACCATTGCCATGGATCAAATCAAAAAAGCCGGCATCGGAGGCTCTTACCTGACATTCCCTGAAACATTTTCCCAGTTCAAAACAGAATTTTTTATCCCGAAACTGGCTGTACGGGGTGGATATGACAATTGGCAAAAAAAAGGTAAAAAGCAAATTTGGGAAAGAGCAGCAGAATATAAAACCCAACGCTTGTCATCCTATGAAAAGCCATTTCTCGACCCGGATATTGAAAAGGAATTAAAGGCATTTGTGGACAAACGCAAAAAAGAAATAATAAAGGGAAAATAAAGACCGCCTTATGAGGGCTGATGAACCATCATGACGTCTACTGCTACACAGCCGGTGGCACTGACTTTAATCGGATTGATATCCATTTCTTTAATGAATTCCCCCAGATCATAGGCCAATACGGAAAAATTGGCAAACGCTTCAGCCAATGACTGTTTATCGCAAATCTGTGTACCCCTTATGCCTTCCAGCAAAGGTTTGATTTTTAATTGATTGATCATTGCCAAAGCCTCTTTTTTCCCAAAAGGGGGCAGTGCTATCTGCTTATCTTTAAAGATTTCAATAAATACCCCTCCACTGGCAATCAATACCAACGGACCGAATTGAGGATCTTTGATGCAGCCAAAAGCCACTTCAACACTGCCGGTTTCCATGCGGGTGACCAAAACCCGGTCCCCCAGTCGATTTGCCAAATCCGTATAGGCATCAAGAATTTGCCGATCTGTTGCCAGATTTAATTTGACGCCTCCAACATCGGATTTGTGTAAAATTCCCGGCATGGCTGTTTTAATTGCAACGGGATATCCGATTTTGTTTGCCGCGGCAATGGCTTCATCTGAACTTATGGCCATATGAGCAATCTGGACAGGGATCTGATAATCCTGCAAAAGGGACAGACTTTCCAATTCATCCAGGGGCTTGGGTTGTTGCAGTCGATGGAGCCATTTATGCTTATGACAATTGTTTTGAACGACAAAAAAGGCCTTTTGATCCTGTTTTACGTGTGACCTTTTTGTTATGAAATCCCGATAGTCAAAGGCATGCTTGATGGCTTGAAGCGCAGGAATTGTACCGCTGAGTACGGTAATGCCGGATGATTGAAGCCTTAGTGCCAGATCCTGGGATTCACTTCCGATATGATTGGTCATAACGACGATGGGTTTTTGGGTTTTTTCGGAAACCTTCCGGCAGATTGACGCAAATGTTTCATGCAGCCAGAAACCTGAGGTGAGATCTGCTACTAAAAGTGTAATGGCTGTGTTTTTATCATCAACCAATGCCTGCAGACAGTTTTCATAGATACTTTCATAATTATTCCCAGTTCCCCAGGCATCCAGGGGGTTGATGGGATATAATCCTGCATCAAGGTTTTCTTTCAGTATGTGGATGGTTTTTTTGCCGATATCTGCAAATTCGACCTTCATGTCGCAAGCCAGATCCATCAATACTTCTCTTTCACCCCCTGAGTCCATAATAGCTGCAAGGTGTCCGGGCAAAATCTTTTTATCCATTGATAATAATTGGCAGGTGGCTGCTAACTCTTCCAGACATTTGACCTGAATAACCCCATAACGGGCAAATAATGCCTGAAATGCTGAATCATTCCCTGCAATGGCACCTGAATGGCTTACTGCCAGTTTTGCAGACGCTTCGGTCCGTCCCACTTTTAATACAACAATGGGGATTTCTTTTTTTCTGGCTTTTTCCAGGCCCTGGGTAAAACCCTTAGGATCTCTGACAGATTCCAGAAAAAACGCCACAACTTTTGTGCCGGGCATATCCAGTGCATAATCCAGATAATCAGACGCTGTGGTAACCAATTCCTGGCCTGTGGAAACAGCCAGGTTAAAATGAATTTTTTGATCGTTCCACAGCAGCGCCGTTAACCCTGATCCTGACTGGCTGATATATGCAAAGGTTCCTTTTTGGAAAGATCTTGCAATATGCTGAGGAAAGATTCTTAAATTGATATTCAAATTGTAGAACCCCATGGCTCCGGCCCCACAAATCGGCATATTAGCCCCCTTGGCAAGTTTTGCAATTCTCTGCATCAGGGGTGGATCCACATCCTCCTCAAGAAAGGCGCTGCCAAATAATACGGCAGAACCGATTCCAAGCTGGATTGCCTCTTTTAGCTGTGTTTCCAGTCTGGCATTACCAATGGCAAGGACAACCAGATCCACCTTTTCGGGCAGGTCTGCCAAAGATGAATAGCATTTGATTCCTTCAATCTCATCGTATTTAGGGTTCACGCAGTATATGCGGCCCTTATATCCGGAACCCAGGACTTCTAAAAGCATATCATTACCAGCAACATCCGGTTTTGTTGTAGCACCGACAAAGGCAATGCTTTTGGGATTTAATAAAGGTTCTAAGTTTTGTTTTTTATTGTTTTTCATGGATATCAAAATAGTTTAAATTTTCCCAGGCATTTTCCAGTTTTAATTCGCCATTTTCCAGCTTTGTGACAATGTCCACGGCAGTCCGCATAAAAGGAACGTCAATGCCAACCTGCTTTCCAAGTTCGATAAATTTCCCATTGATCTGATGAATTTCACATTTTCTGCCTTTTTCAATGTCTTGCAGCATACTGGCAACACCGGATCTGAAAGGAGAATAAATAGGTGTCCAATAATTGTATATGACATCATCCATCTGTTTTTTTGTAGAGAATCCCACATTTTTCATAAGCGGTTGAAGCCCAAATATTTTTTCTGGATGGATTCCTGTTTTTTCAATAATAAGGCCAGCTTCACGTCCCAGGTGCGCAATGCAGGCCATGGCTTCATAGGAGTCCAATATTTTCCCATTGTTACAGCCCAAAACAGCAGACATAGCGCTAAAAGTTGAATTGTCCGTAAGTTTTGAAAAGCGCACACCAAGAATATTCGTTGAAATTTCAGATTGGCCGAATTGAGAAAATACCTTTTGTATTTGTTTTGTTTGTTTTGTAATTTGTCCATCCAGCCGTCCAAAGGTAATCCTTAGAGAACCTTGGTCTGATGTCAATTCAGACACCCCCGGCCCAAGCCAGGTAGCGCCAAATTCAACTCCACCTCCCATCACCCTGTCAGGTCCGACGACTTGCCGTGAAATATTCTCAGGAATACCATTTTGCAGGGTCAATACAATTGTTTGATCATGCATATGCCTCAGAGCTAAAGTAAGAGACGCTTTTAGGGTTGTTTGCTTTGTCGTTGAAATGATCAGGTCATATTTGCCAGTCATTTGATCGGGCATGATGGCTTTGACCGGAATTGTGGAATTCATGAATCCCACAATCCGGGCCCCATTCCTATTCAGAGCATCTACGTGTTCTTTGTTGGAATCAACAAGTTCAATATCTTCTCCGGCTTTACTGATAAGGGCACCCAATATGGTTCCTATGGACCCTGCTCCGATTAGCACGATTCTCATTTTTTCTCTTTCCCTGGTCAGTCTATTCAAAAATTGATAATAATTAGTTCTTATCTCAGATCCAGCTTTTTTCTTGCTTCCGCAGAGGTCGCCAATCTTGCCCCCAGTCTTTCAATAATCTCTTTTGCCAGTTCCACCAATTGAGCATTCGTCGCCAGAACACCTTTATCCAGGTACAGGTTGTCTTCCAGGCCAACCCGGGCGTTGCCTCCCATGATCACTGACTGAGCAAGCATCGGCATCTCCTGCCTTCCAATGCCGAAAGCCCCCCAGACAACACCTGTGGGCAGTGCATCGAACATGGTAACCAGATTTCTGGTGGTGCCTTCTGCCCCATAAGGAATTCCCATACAAAGCTGAAAAAGTGCTTTTTTGTCCAATAGATTTTCTTTCATCAATTGTTTTGCCTGCCATATATGCCCTAAATCAAAAGCTTCAATCTCCGGTCTTACTCCGGCTTGCTGAATTCTTCTCGCACTTTCTCTGAGCATGTCCATGGTGGCAATATAGGCGGTAGTACTATAGTTGAATGATCCACAATCCAAGGTGCAGATTTCCGGTTTGATCACTTGAATATGTTGTACTCGTTCCGCCGGAGTAATCATGTCAGATCCCGGGCCGGCCATGGCAGGATTTTCTTTGCTGGGAATCAGATCTCCTCCCATACCCGTGGTAATGTTCAAAATGATATCCGTGTCACTGGCCCTGATCAATTTTGCAGTTTCTTTATAAAGTTCCAGGTTTCTGCCGGGAAGGCCCGTTTTTGGATCTCTGACGTGAATGTGGGCGATTGCTGCACCAGCTTGTGCTGCCTCAATTGCGGCTGTCGCGATTTGTTCAGGTGTCACAGGTATTCCCGGATGCTTATCTTTGACATCACTTCCACCGGTCACAGCGCAGGTTAAAATAACTTCTGTATTCATATTCTTTCCTCTATGCTTAATATTAGCCCTCTCCAAAGGGTTTCAATCATTGCCGGGAGGCCGAATCATTCATTTATATTTTAATGGCTGGATTTTATCATCAAAACTTTTATTTCACAATGGGGAGTCTCCCCCATTGATTGGCAAAAATAAATACCCATTTATTGATTTTTTTGTCAAGCCAAACTATGGCCGTCATAATTGAGTCTTGATTCACTATTGCTTTCTAAAAAAATATTTTTATACATAACCAATTGATATCATGACTGATTTTATCGAATCAATTTTGGAAACTCCTGAAACTATAAGATATATTCTTTTATTACAAGATGTTATCCGATCATAATAAAATCATATTTGACTCAAATTTTATTTGGTACCAATTGCTATAATTTAATAAATGCTATCAAATCAGTGTATTATAATTTTTATATCCATCTGGCATACAATTTGCTCTTTCACATCTGCACAAATTAATATGTTTCCATTATACTTTAAAGTGTAATAAAAAATCTTTTACTATCAGGAGGTAAAATATTGGTTTGATCCCCATGCCGGGGTGGAAGTAAAAACACAGACAGCCCACCGGCTAAAGGCGAAACAGATCCTTTAAGTATAAAAAAATACAAATACGCATTTGACAAACCTATTTGTGTTCGATATTGTTCTTGTTAAAAATAGAAATAATAAAAAAAATTAGGTTCATCTTATGAAAAATGTCTTAATGTTAATTTTCAAACGCTGTGGAGCAAGCCTGATAACGATATTTATTATCTCGCTTATTATTTTTATTGGTGTGGAGATGCTGCCCGGGGACGTGGCTGAAACCGTTCTAGGGCAAGGTGCAACACCTGAGACTGTAGAGCAATTTCGAAAAGCACTAAAACTGGATTTGCCCCCGCATATCCGATATGGCGCATGGCTGAATGATTTTGTACACGGTGATTTTGGCAATTCACTTGCCAATGGCAGGCCTGTTGCAGGGTTAATAGGCTGGCGGCTTGGCAACACTCTGTTTTTAGCCCTTTCCACTGCCATGATTGCAATTCCTCTGGCACTTATTTTAGGTATGATAGCGGCATTTTATCGAAATACCTTCTTTGATAAGCTCATCTCAACCACCACCCTTTCGTTTATTTCTTTCCCGGAATTTTTTATAGCCTATATTCTGATCAGTCTTTTGTCCGTTAAATTTAATATTTTTCCAAGTCTGGCCGTCATTGATCCAGAAATGGGGCTTGGCAGCAGAATATATGCCATTGTACTGCCTTCTCTGACACTCACCTTTGTGGTGACAGCACATATGATGCGCCAGACAAGGGCGGCCATAATCAATGTTTTAGCCAGTGCATATATTGAAATGGCAGAGATCAAAGGGATCAGGCGATTAAGAATCATTGCTCTTCATGCATTTCCCAATTCTTTGTCCCCCGTTATCAATGTTATTGCCGTCAATATGGCATATCTTATTGTGGGTGTTGTAATTGTTGAAGTGGTGTTTGTATATCCGGGCTTAGGGCAATTATTGGTTGATTCCGTTGCCAAAAGAGATCTTCCTGTGGTCCAGGCTTCAGGATTGGTTTTTTCCGTAGTTTATATTTTTCTAAATCTCGCGGCTGATATTTTGTCCATGCTTTCCAACCCGAGACTGAGACAATCCCAAATTTAAAAAGGAGCCCCTTAGTGCTTAAGTTATTACGACAATCCCCCCTTTCAGCCCGAATCGGTATGGGTATCGTTATGCTGAATATCCTGGTCGCTTTATTTGCACCCTTGATCGCACCTTATGGAGAAACCAGTGTGGTCGGGGATGTCTGGGAAAGTTCTTCTGCCAAATTTTATATTGGTACGGACCATCTTGGAAGAGATCTTTTAACCCGAATGATTTACGGTGGAAGAAATACAATTGCTCTTGCATTTATCACCACGGCTATTTCATTTCTGTTAGGGTCATTTCTAGGCTTTGTTTCTGCTGTTAAAGGTGCCTGGACTGACCAATTGTTAAGCCGGGCAGTTGATATTATCATGGCATTCCCAACCCTTATTTTTGCTTTGATGATTTTATCCGTTCTTGGGTCATCCATCCCCACCTTGATATTTACCATAGCCATTTTAGATTCCACACGGGTTTATCGATTATCCAGAGCAGTTGCCATGGATATTGAGGTAATGGAATTTGTAGAGGCAGCCAGATTAAGAGGTGAAGGACTTTGGTGGCTTATACGACATGAAATCCTGCCCAATGCCCTGCCACCGCTTGTTGCAGAATTTGGCCTGAGATTCTGTTTTGTATTCCTTTTTATCGCTTCTTTAAGTTTTCTTGGATTAGGCCTGCAACCACCTTTGGCAGACTGGGGCGGAATGGTCAGGGAAAATTCCGGAGCTATTACATTCGGTATATTTATCCCTTTAATCCCGGCCGGAGCCATTGCCTTCTTAACCGTTGGTGTCAATTTAATTGTTGACTGGTTTTTGCATTTATCAAGTGGACTGCACGAATAGAAAGGAATATAAGATTGAACAATTTGCTGGAAATAAAAAATTTGTATCTTGAAGCCTTTTACGAAGAACAATGGCAACCTATTGTACATAACATAAGCCTTGATTTGAAAAGAGGAGAAGTCCTTGGGCTTATTGGTGAATCCGGTGCAGGCAAATCCACAATCGGCCTGGCTGCCATGGGATATGCACGCCAGGGGTGCAGGATAGCATCCGGATCAATAAATCTTGACGGCAAAGAATTGTTTGGAGCGTCCCAGGAAGATTTGAGGGTGGTCAGGGGATCAAAGATTTCTTACGTGGCCCAGAGTGCGGCTGCATCCTTTAATCCAGCCCATCGTGTTATAAAACAATATTCAGAAGCACCTGTCCACCATGGGCTGATGAACCATGCTGAGGCTGAGAAAGAAGCAGTTGAGATCTATCGACGTCTGTTTTTGCCCAACCCGGAAAAAATCGGATACCGGTATCCCCATGAACTTTCAGGCGGCCAGCTCCAGAGAGCCATGGTGGCCATGGCCATGTCCTGCCATCCGGAGATTATTGTATTTGATGAACCCACTACTGCACTGGATGTAACAACCCAGATCGAAGTTCTGGCAGCGGTCAAGGAAATAACAGAAAAGATGAACAAGGCTGCCCTGTATATCACCCATGATCTGGCTGTTGTGGCCCAGGTCGCTCATAGAATCATGGTATTAAGAAACGGCCGGCTTGTTGAAATAAATGAAACAAGGGAATTGATTAAAAATCCCAAAGAAAAATATACAAGGGAATTGTTAAATGTCAGATCCTTAAGGGAAAACAAAACGATTCATGAAAAAATGGATGTGATTCTGGATATCAAAGATGTGGCCGCAACTTACACAGGATATGATAATGTAGTTGAGGATATTGATCTGACAGTCAGAAAAGGTAGAACAGTTGCTTTGGTCGGGGAGTCTGGAAGTGGGAAAAGCACTGTGGCAAAGATTATTACAGGCCTTCTTCCCGCCATTAATGGCTCCATAAAGTTTCTAGGAAAAGAACTTCCCCGAAAATTGAAAGACAGAAAAAAAGATGACTTAAGAAAAATGCAGATGATATATCAGATGCCGGATACTGCGTTAAATCCCAGACAGACTGTCAGACAAGTAATTGGCAGGCCCCTTGAATTTTATTTTGGGATACGGGGTAAAAAGGCTGAAGATAGAATCAGGGAGCTTTTAGTAGATATCGAACTTGATCCGGATCACTATATTGGTCGCTTGACCACAGAACTTTCCGGCGGAGAAAAACAGCGGATCTGCATTGCCCGCGCCCTGGCTGCTGAACCAGAGCTGATTATTTGTGATGAAGTCACATCTGCCCTGGATCAACTTGTGGCAGAAGGCATACTGGATCTTTTGCAGGACCTGCAAAATAAAACAGATATGGCTTACTTGTTTATTACCCATGATCTTGCTACAGTCAAAGCCATTGCAGATAAAATTGTTATTATGCTTCAAGGCAAAATCGTTGAACAAGGTGAAAAAAAGGAGATTCTGTCTCCGCCCCATCATGAGTATACGGACAAATTGTTGGCATCTGTTCCTGAAATGGATCCGGATTGGCTGGACAACCTTTTAGAAAAACGTGCTTCAACATTTATTTAATTTAACAATGCAACAAGGAGGAGAAAACATGTCAGAATTAGAAAAGTTAACTAAAATGTTTAATCAAAACAAAATTAGTAGAAGGCAGTTTATTACACAGGTTTCAGCGCTTGGTCTTGCCGCTGCTGTTTCCCCTGCTCTGCTTGCAGGCACGGCCCAGGCTTCTGTTCCTAAAAAAGGCGGTCGTTTTAGAATTGGTATTACCGGTGGCTCCACTACAGATTCCATGGATCCTGGAACACTGACTTCCAACATGAACCAGAACATCAACTGGCAGATCAGAAACAATCTTGTTGAAATCGATCACAAGTTTAATGCCATCCCTGAACTCGCCGAGTCCTGGGGCGCATCTGCGGACGCTAAAAAGTGGACATTTAAGCTGCGCAAGGGCGTAGAATTTCATAATGGCAAAACCATGACATCTGAAGATGTTATCTTTTCCATAAACCATCACCTTAGTGAAGAATCCAAATCTGCAGCCAAAGGTAATATAAAAAGTATTACAAGTATTAAAGCAGATGGACCCAATGAAGTTGTTTTTGAACTTTCCGGCGGAGCTGCGGATTTCCCATTTCTCCTGGGTGATTATCATTTGACCATTTGTCCGGCCGGAACAAAAGGACCGGAATTCGAAAAAGGCATTGGAACGGGCGGTTATATCCTGGAGCAATGGGAACCTGGTGTCAGAGCTTTTTCAAAACGCAATCCCAATTACTGGAAAGAGGGAAGAGCCAACTTTGATGAAATTGAGACCCTGTCCATCGTTGATACCAATGCCAGAACAAATGCTTTAAAAACAGGTCAGATAGACTACATGGACCGTGTTGAGCTTAAAACAGTCCACCTCATGAAAAAGATGCCCGGTATAACGGTTCATGCTACAACAGGAACAGCACACTACACCATCCCCATGATGGTAGATCAGAAACCTTATGGGAACAATGATGTCCGCACGGCGTTAAAGCTTGCCATTGACCGTGAAGCATTGGTAAAACAAATTCTGCGGGGTTATGGAGAAGTTGGCAATGATCATCCCATTGCACCGGTAAATAAATATCATGCAAAAAATCTGGAGCAAAGAAAATATGATCCGGAAAAGGCCAAATTTTATATGAAAAAAGCAGGCATGCTGGACCATGTCTTTAATCTGCATGCTGCAGATGCCGCATTCTCCGGAGCTGTGGATGCTGCTATCCTTATCAAGGAACATGCAAAAAAAGCCGGCATCAACATAAATGTTGTCAGAGAGCCTGATGATGGTTACTGGAGCAATGTCTGGATTAAAAAAGAGTGGTGCATGTGTTATTGGGGCGGGCGAGCAATTGAGGACATGATGTTCTCTGTTGCATACTCAGAAGGCGCTCCCTGGAATGATACACATTGGAGCAATAAACAGTTTAACGAAATTTTGATAGCGGCAAGAGCAGAGCTTGATAAAGAAAAACGCCGGAAAATGTACTATGATATGCAGGAAATATGTAGAAATGACAGCGGAACCGTTGTTCCTATGTTCAATCAGATGGTTGAAGCCAGTTCAGATAAGACCGCACATGGAGATATCTCAGCGGCCATGGCTCTGGATGGAATGAGAGTTGGTGAGCGTTGGTGGTTCAAATAATCATATCTTATAATTAATTAAACCTTAAACAGGCCGGGAGTAATACTTCCGGCCTGTTTTTGTTTTTTAATTAATTTTTTTTAATACAATGTCAGGCCTGCCCGTTAAGCTGGCATAAAGGGTTCTTCCCATAAAAATCGGATCACCGCTGGCAGTGGTTGGGATCTTGTCGCGGGTTTCCAGGGTAACTTCCTGACAGCTGGTTCCGGAAACCTGTGCCCTTTCCCTCACAATCCTGACCAATTTTGTTCTGGCAAAACGGTCTGCATTTTTAAAGCTTTTAAAGTGACGTGTTCCTGCAATCCCTTCCACTATAAACTCGCCCTTGTCCCCGGGTACAATTCGTAATTGTTTGTTTATGACCACATTAGATGTAATGGCACCTATGGCATTGGCCACATCTGCATCCTCCGGCAGGATGGCTTTTGTGCCAAGGGGTTTTACTGCTTTGGAAAGGAAAAATTTAGTGGGAGCGCCTATGCCGATAACGGGACGTTTAAGCTTAATGGAAACCTCATAATGAGGATTTTCATGGGTCAGCAGATTATCTATCAGGACTTTACATACGGGGCAGGTGTTTATCGCTTCAGGATCTGTCTCATCATCCAACTGGCGTTTTAAAAGTTCAATGGTTAACAGGTTAACCCCCATATTCAGAAGATGCCCGGTCAATTCAGGCATCGATTTTTTAGTCAGAAAGCAAAACATCTGGCAGTATTCTTGAGCCATCTGTGTGTCCCATTTAATAAACTGCCCTGTGATATGTAAAAGATCCGTTAAGGTAAGTCCGCATCTCTGGAGGATAAAATTTTCTTCAAGTCGCTTCAAAGGAAGGCTGAAGTCGGCGAGAACATTGGTTTTTTGAACAAGTTCCTCAATGGAATGCGGTCTTGCTGTAAGCAGGGAAACAATTTTTTTTTCCATGGAGGTCAACTCAAGCTGCTTTATAGAGCCTGTCAAAGCAAGAATCTGCATTTTCCGGGTGGTGGTGGCATGGCGATGCAGATTCTGATTTAAAAATTGTAACGCCTCGTAAGTCCCTGGGTACATTTGACCCAGCCAGGCAATTGGAGCCACTCTTTTGGGACCAATGGAAAATTGTCCCTTTGTAAATTCGATTAAACTGTCTCCGCCAAGGCCTGTCGTTCGAATTTCAAGTGCTTTCACATGGGTCCTGTGGCCCCCGACATTTGATCCTTTTTCATTGAGGTTTACCAGGTTGTCGGTGAGGGCAGCAGTATCCGTTGTTGTTCCCCCCATGTCCACGACCAGAGCATCCTTGATTCCCGTCAGATGTCTTGCACCTGCAACACTGGCAGCAGGACCCGAGAGAATGGTTTCAACGGGTCGTTGTTTAGCCATGGTTGAGCTCATTAATGTTCCATCACCTTTTACCACGACGATTGGGGCACGAATACCAAGTGATGCCATGACTTTTTCAAGATCCAGAAGCAGGCTGGCCAGTCGCGGGATAATCCGCGCATTGAGCATAGCAGTTATAGCCCTTGTTTGAAAATTTAAGGTGTCAGATAATTCATGGCCACAACTGACAAAGAGGCCCGTGTGTTCATGAATAATTTCTTTTACACAGATTTCATGTTCAGGGTTAATGGATCCTGCAAACCCAGACACTGCAAAGGCTGTTACTCCATGATTTTCAACCATTTGTAACGCTTTTTGTCTTACTTCATCCGGATCAATGGCAATGACCTCTTTACCCGTGATTTCCAGCTGTCCTTTAATAACAGATTTGGGATGAAAGGATATATTTTTATCAATGCCAAGGCCATAGGGCGGCATGAGAATCATACCGACTTTTTGACCTTCATTTTCAACAATGGCATTGGTTGCAAGGGTTGTGGACAAGGCAATTAATTCCACCTGGAGCAGTTTTTCCTGATCCAGTTTTTTTAATGCGCTGTGAATTCCTTTAGTAAAATCCCATTTTGTGGTCAAGGATTTGCTTTTGCAAAGGGTTTTATTCTCTTTAAGGTCATAAATCACAGCATCCGTGTAAGTACCTCCAGCATCAATACCCAATCCGATTTTGATATAGTTGTCCATATGAATTTTCTGACCTGGGATTTTTATTTTAGAAGCAGTATTATTCACTATTGTTTTAAAATCCAGGATGGGACTGGCAGACAGCGTGGATTGTATTGCATCAAACCCGATCACATGTTCCGGCGGTACAAACAGGATGTCATCCGTGGAATTAAGGACTGTGATCATTTTTTCGATTAAGGCTTGCCCCCCCTTTATTTTATCATACTTCCACTTGTATTCATTGGCCATCTCCAGGGCGAATTTTTCATATTTGGGGGATGTTTTTGCGCCGGTTTCAATAAAAGCGACCCTTTGATAGTGTTTCTGCCATGAATTGAGAAAATCAAAGGTTTCCTGGGCAGCATCTTTGCCATGCTCTTCAACCAGATCATTGAAGTTTAATTTTTTCTCCCCAAAATAGGCCCATTGTTTTCTCTGGGACATGGGTTCGGTTTTTTCTTCACACCATCCAGCTGAAAGGTAATATGTTCCTGGATATTTTTTAAATTCACTTTTGTATTTCTGATCTCCTCCCAGGAACAAGGCTACGCAATCATGCACTTTGGGAATGGTCAAGGGAACGCTCCGGGATTGAATGCCAATGGTTCCTTTGCCGCAGATACCATACCCTATGATAATGCGTTGGCACAAATTTGTTGCTGAAATTTCATCAATGGCAGCCTGAAGTTTTTCCTTGAGCAGTTTTGGATTGTTGTGAAGCCCAGCTTCCAGGAATTTATATTCAATATCAAGCCCCAGTTTTTTGGCACTGTGCTTCATATCAATGGCCAGAACAGCACATCCAATTGCATAAATCTTTTTTTTCAAAATATTACCCCGATCATTTATTCTCTATTCATTTTTTAAACTGTGCAGGTCTAATCTGGTACGGGAAAAGCCGTGTGTCAAGGCAAACCAGATAGAAATTTGTTTTTATTTTAAAAAGGTATCTCCTTTTTCAAAATCACCTTCTTTGAATCGAC
>JACKQG010002865.1_pt1 | contig 21897 bp, 18 predicted proteins | sample 8237621 | NCBI WGS metagenome assembly JACKQG01 (sample SAMN15677084, study PRJNA649215) | marine metagenome | biome: marine; feature: Black Sea; material: saline water; isolation source: suspended particulate matter (SPM) from the Black Sea western gyre | collected 2013-06-09/2013-06-10 | depth... | reverse complement strand
GATAAATATGTCAAAACAAAAATTAACTTCCCCCGCTTATGTCGGCTTTGGCATGTTGACACCGGTCATCATTATGACCGTGGATCAATTTCCGCGCCACAACACTGGCGCAAGGGTGAATGAAGTCAAAGAATTTGTTTTCGATGACGCCGCTATTGTCGCCTGCTGTCTGCGGCAATGGGGTGTGGAAACTGGCATCATCGGTACAGCGGTAGGCAACGACCCGCGCGGCCATGCATTGGCGCATCAGTTGGAAGAATGGGGCGTGCAAGGAGAAGTGCGCTTCACAGACGCATATCCAACCCCTCTCGAGGTAGATGTATCAGATAGAAAAGGTGCGCGCACTTTCTTCTGGCAGCGTAACGAAGAAATCCTGGCCACGCTGGACACTGCGGATCTGTCTCTCATCAAGGATGCCCGCCTGCTCTATGTGGATTGGTACGATGGGGAAGAGCACATCACTCGTGCAATGAAAGAGGCAGATCGTTTGGGAGTACCGGTATTCCTTAATCTGGAACACGGTCATAAGAACCTGAAACTGTTGAAGCGCTATGCTGAACTAACCTTTATTTGCCAGGCGGTGACTGACGCTGCACAACTCGGTAAAAACCGCGCCCTGCTCCATACGGCGCGTAAGCTGATCGATGCCGGGGTTGAGATGGCTGTCATCACTATGGCCGCCGAGGGATGCCTCGTGGCAGAGGGAAAGAATGCCGTGCGTGTTTTTGCGCCGAAGGTCAGGGCGATAGATGCTGCTGGCGCGGGGGCAGCCTTCTCTTCGGGTTTTTCTTTTGGCTATTTGCAGGGCTGGAGCATAGAAAAGACAGCACGCTTTGCCACTGCAGCTGCTTCGCTGAAGGTCACACGTGCTGGGCTGGAGATGTTTCCACAGACAGAGATAGAGGCGCTGGCTGCCACGCTTGAAGTGGAATATCTTACTTACCGCGATAACCAGTTCCATAAAATCAGCAAGGTTATTGCCTTCCAGCAAAAATCACTGGAACGAAAAACGCGCAACCTGGCCCGACGGGTAACCGGATCGCAGTTGCTGTCCAAACCGGACCGTTCGGGTGGGAAGGACCAACTTTAAGGGAATTATTATGGCTTATGCTACTCTTCTAACGCAAGAACAAGTCGAACGAATCCATGAAGCTTCGCTTGAAATTCTTGAAAACGTCGGCCTGCTGGTCCGCCATCCAATGGCACGCGACATCTATGGCAAGCATGGATGCATGGCAGATCCGGAAACGCAGATCGTTAAAATTCCGCCCAAGGTTGTTGAGCAATTTCGGGCCATGATGCCTCCCACCTTCACTTTTCGGGGCCGCGATCCACAATTTGATCGCACTCTCCCAGACGAAGGTCCGGTTATTGTTACGGCTAGTTCAGCCCCCGACATCATTGATCCGGTTACCGGAGAAGTAAGACGTTCCCGGTCAGATGATATCGCCCGGATAGCTCATCTGATCAACGAACTTCCCGGCTACGATGTCTTCTCTGTCTCCACATTGGCGGATGATGCACCACCCGAACAGTTTACATTATCTCGCATTTATCCATCCTTAAAGCACTGCCTGAAACCGATTCGCATCAATAACAAAGATCTGAAGGATGCTGAAATGATCCTGCGACTTGGGGCCCTGATCGCTGGCAGCGAGGAAGCCTATCGCGAGCATCCTTTTATTACGCACCATTTTTGCCCTGTTGTTTCTCCACTAACTATGGATTACGACTCGACCGAAATGTTGATCTATTTTGCTAAAAACAAATTGCCGGTCTATCCCAGCATTGTGCCAAATGCTGGGCTGACTTCGCCCATGTCCATGACAGGCACGTTGGTTCAGGGCAACGCCGAATTCCTGGCTGCCGCGATATTAATGCAAATGGTTCAGGAGGCTACGCCGCTGATCTATGCCACTTTACCGACTGTGGCCGATATGCGCACCGGCGCTTATGCCTCGGGTGGCATCGAATGCGGCATGCTGCATATGGGTTGCGCACAGATGGCTCGTTTTTACAATGTACCGAGTGGTGGCTATATCGGGTTGACCAACGCAAAGATCAACGATGCGCAGTCCGGGTTTGAAACCGGTTTATCCACCATGGCGGGCGTCCTGGCTGGAATGGATATGCTGAATATGGGCGGCCTGCTGGATGCGCTAAAGATATTCGATTTCGCCAAAGCCGTGATCGATGGTGAGATAGCCCAAATGTTGAAACAGGTCAAACGCGGGTTTGAGTTTAGTGAAGAGAACCTGGCGCTGAATGTGATTGCCGATGCTGGGCCAGGTGGTTCCTTTATGACGAATAAACATACGGTCAAACGAATGAAGACCGAAGCCCTGCTGCCAAAAATCGCAGACCGCGATGCGCGTGAAGGCTGGGAAAAGAAAGGTTCGCTGGATGCACACGCCCATGCGATGCAACGCGTCCGTGATATTTTGGGCAAGGAAACTTCTGATCTCATTTCCCCAGAAGTTGATGCTCAAATTCGAGCCGAGTTCGACGGAATGGTTTCTGGTGAGTTGGAAATGCCCGAAGGTTGGTAAGCATATTTGGGATTTTGTATTTTTATACGGGTGAAAGGAATACTATAGGATGAAGTTATATTTTGCGACTGATGTGCATGGGTCAGAAATCTGCTGGAAGAAGTTCATTAACGCCGGTAAATTTTATGAGGCCGATGTGCTGATATTAGGAGGGGATATGACCGGTAAGGCGATCATCCCTATCATTGCTCAGGGTAAAAACAAGTACAAAGTCACTTTGCTGGATCAAGAGTCAATCCTGGATGGGCAGGAAAATGTAAATGAAATGGTAAAAACCATTCAGAATAGAGGCTACTATCCGTACGTAACAACGCCTGAAGAAGTAAAGGAGATATCAACGATGCCAGGCCAGTCGGACAAAGTATTTCTCGTTCAGGTAATTAATACAGTCCAACGCTGGATGGACTATGCTGACGAAAAATTAGCCGGTACAGGTATGCGATGCTATGTCTGCCCTGGCAATGACGATATGTTTGAGATCGATGATCTTATTAAGGCTTCCAAACACATTGAACTAGTAGAAGGAAAATTGATCCATTTGGACGAAGATCATGAGATGATCAACTCTGGCTGGACCAACCCCACTCCCTGGGATACTCACAGAGAAGAGGATGACGAAACCTTACTGGAACGGATTGAGATAATAGCAAGCCAGCTACAGAACCCGCGAACAGCTATTTTCAATTTACATGCGCCACCTTTTGGTAGTGGCCTTGATGAGGCCCCAGAATTAACTGAAGATTTACATCTTGCCAACGCAGGACAATCTTTAGTGCCAGTTGGCAGTGAGGCTGTGCTCAAGCTTATTAAAAAATACAAGCCGCTTCTAGGTTTATTTGGACATATTCATGAAGGAAAAGGTATTCGCAAGTACCACAAGACGCTATGCATTAACCCTGGAAGTATGTATGAGCAGGGAATTTTGCAAGGAGCCCTGATCAATTTAAAACCAAAGAAAATTGGTACTTATATGCTCACAACTGGATAATATTTTTTGGGCAATTAAGATGATCTAAAAGAAAGGAGGTGCTGATTCATAAGAATTATTTTGGAGGGGTAGGATTACAAACACAAGAAGTAAGCTGAAAAATCGGAAATTCAACTAATGTTTTCCACGACACGGTGGGGATTGGTAACAGGTATTGTGGAAACGCCAAATTCAAAGGAGAAATTTGATGGGTGAGGTTACTCTATTTGTTCGTAAGGCAAGCGGCCTGGTGAGGTCATGGTCGATTTTCGATGCCTTCATTTACTCTGCGTTTTCCATTAACCTGATTACTCTGGGTCTGTTTATTTTTTCCTACGCATATTATTTTGAGGGAAACCTGGCAGTCGCAGTGGTGATCGGTGGTGCTTTTACGATCTTTGAGGTGATCGTATATGCCAGTCTGATCTCTGCCATGCCACGCGCTGGTGGCGATTATGTCTGGCAAAGCCGTATTTTGGGACGCGCCATTGGCTTCATTCTGGCCGTCACTGGATGGTGGTTCATCCTCTGGCTCTGGGTTCCACTTTACGGTCAGATGCTGATGTACGAGGTTCTTACACCACTATTTGCAATTGCAGGCGCAAAAGATGCTGCCCTATGGATGTCCGGTCAAACAGGCCTGCTAACAGGCTCTCTGATCCTTTGCGCACTCGTATTTTTCTATATCTCTGTCGGCATGAAATGGTATGCCCGTGTGCAGAAAGTATGCTTCTGGGGTGGGATGATAGGTCTGTTGTTGGTGTTCGTTTTGCTGGGATTTGGCACAAATGAAACCTTTATCGCCAATTTGAACAGCATTGCTCCGGCAATGTTTGGCACCGAGCAAATTGATTTGTATCAGGCAACATTGGAAGCTGGTGAGGCCGCAGGCACTGTTTCTGCGCCTTTAGGCTCTCTGGTTCTAGGAGCGAGCATGTTGCTGATTCCTTTGATCACATTCCAAAACCTATGGCCAAACTGGGGCTCCACTCTCTACGGAGAAGTGCGCGGCGCATCAGATTATAAGCGTAATTTCTGGGGCATGGCTGCCGGGGTCATCGTCACCGCAGTGTTGGCTTTGATCTTCTTTGGATTGATCGGAAAAACGTTGGGATGGGATTTTTATAATAAAGCCAATGGTGCTTTTTGGAATTACACCTGGGGCTATACCGATGTGGCTCCACCATTACCTTTCTGGCCCTACCCGGTTCTCTTCGCTGCCATGATGACCAAGGCTCCCTTTTTGCAATTCCTGGTTGTCCTGCTGATGAGCCTTTGGTGGTTTGGATGGTCAGGCACAATTTTCCTTAGCTCCACTCGGGTGATCTTTGCTGCCGCCTTCGACCGAATGCTTCCGGAGTGGGTATCCAATATTGAGCCGCGTACCCGGACACCGATCAATGCCCTATTGTTGATGGTGATCCCGGGAATGATTGTTGCCACCCTATACGCTTTCAATATCTTTGATCTTCAAACTTTGGCTTTGGATTCAACTTTGGTGATTGCCGTTACATTCTTTGGATCAACCATCGCTGCGATTATCTTGCCCTGGAAAATGAAGGATGTTTTTGATGGGTCACCTATCGCAAAATTCAAAGTCAATAGTGGTTGGTCCTGGCTGACTCTGTTAGGTTACGGCGCTGTTTCGATATTTCTGATCTATAAATCAATACAATATGGTATTGCTGGTTCTGCAGCGATAGCGGGCACAGTGTCCATGCTTATCTATATATTGGTCTGGATTCTTAATGTTGCCAATGCAGCAGTATTACTATATCTTCTATACTATGTGTGGAAGAATTTGGCCGCAGACAAGCAGCTTCCTCTGATCACCTTTGCGGGGCTGGTTTTTTTGCCCTTCCTGGATTGGTTGCTGGTGGAGTGGTTCTGGGATCCAAGTTATCTCTATGGAATTGGCTGGACAAATACCAGTTCGATCGTTTTCATGTTGATTAATTACGGTTTGGCCGCTGCCATCTTCTATGGCTTCACCGCCTATCGTAAGCGCCAGGGTATTGACGTTGAAAAAGTTTACCAGGAGATCCCGGTCGAGTAGTTCGCCTTCATTTAGATCAACATTTCGTTGATTCCTGATGAAAATTCTGCACTAGAACAAAGGAGACAGTCACTCCCCATGTGACTGTCTCCTGATGTATACAACTCCTTAACAAACTATTTCAGAGCTACAAGCTCGCGGGCAGTGTCCACTGCTGCTCCAGCATCCGGCGCATATCTATCGGCGCCGATATCTTCTGCAAATTTCGAAGTAACCGGCGCGCCACCGACCATGACCTTTACTTTGTCTCGCAATCCTGCATCCTGTAAAGCCTCTATCGTGGATTTCATGGAGAGCATTGTGGTGGTCAATAAAGCCGACATCCCCACCACGTCGGCAACATTCTCACTGACGGCCTGGACGAATTGTTCGGGTGTAACATTGGTTCCCAGGTCGATGATCTCGAATCCCGCGCCCTCCAACATCATACCGACCAAGTTTTTGCCGATGTCGTGGAGATCCCCTGCTACGGTGCCGATTACGATTTTGCCCTGCGATGCCGCCCCTGACTCTGCCAGAAGAGGGCGCAATACTTCCAACCCGGCGTGCATTGCCTTGGCAGACATCAGGACTTCGGGGATAAATAAATCTCCGGCTCTGAAGTCGCGGCCGACGATATCCATCCCGGCGATCAAGCCATCATTGAGAATCTCCGGAGCCGACATTCCCAGGTCAAGGGCGGTTTTCGTAGCCGTTTCGACCTCACTGAAATTTCCAGCGTAAAGGTCCTTTTGCATTTGTACTAAGATATCAGACATGTTTTTTTGCCTCATTTTATTTGATAGTGTTTAGTCTCAGTGAAACCCTTTTAGTAACCTTTATTTCTCGAGCGATTTCAGCGCTTTTGGCACGAATTCATCCAACTCCTTGCGAATATCTTCTGGCAGTGGATTGGGTTGATGCTCTTCCAAGATTGCCAGAGCTTTTTCTTTGGCCCGGTCGACCATGGTCTTCGATCCGGTTTCTTCCCAGGCCTCTCTGGAGTTTCGGTATTGCAGGGTTGGCTCGAACCGTTCGCCTCTGAGGAACTTGTAAGTGTGCGGATCGGCCACAAAATTCCCACCAGGACCGACCCGGTCGATGACCTCTCTCGCCAGACGTTCGGCATTAACCTCGAAGCCTTCCACAGATCGAAAAGCAATATGGTTGATTTCGCTATCGATAACTAATTGTTCGTGGCTGATGACCAGGCTTTGCTGCATCATCCCGGCACCGACCAAAACATTAGCGCCAGCCAGGGCGGCCATCATGTTCATATACATGCGTTCGAGGATCGATTGTCCATCGTGGGTCATGGAATCGCTCCAGGGCCCATGCAGACTGACGGGAACCTTGTAGAAATGGGCCATTTGAGCACCGGCAGTTGCCATAATTCCCAGTTCGACCGAGCCTGCCAGGCTAAAACCGGTACGCATGTCCATAGCCATCGGCCTCGGCGCGTACTGCAATGGTGCCCCGGGATTTGCCAGTTGGGAGATAACCACTCCAGCCAAGAACTCGGTGTTGAGCAATTGTATATTGCCCGCCATCGTCATCGGTCCGGTTCCCCCGGCGATGGGCATGACACACACATCCAGCGGAATTCCATATTCGCCACACAACCAGAGGGCATCAACGGTCACATCCAGGAATTTGAGCGGGCTGATGGGCGCCTCCAGCAGGCTGACGATGGGTCGCTCTTTGAGTTCCTTTTTGCCGCCCGCTACGATGACCGCCATCTCGAACATCAGCTTGAGAGATTCGCCGGTGAAGGCCCGCAGGTGAATATGCTTGTCGGTGTGGCCGAAAGCCTCGCGCAGCATCAGGATGTCACGGCCCAGAACCGGCATATCCTGCCCGAACACCGGGGCAATGAAGCTGATGCCGTCGAGCGCATCCATCAATTTGTAGTAATCCTTGACGTCAGCGTGCAGCAAAGGCCTGAATTCGCCTGTCTCCAGGTCGATGGTGAAGTCAGCACCACCACCATTGCGGGAGTAGGGACGACCACCGGGGATCAGGGGACAATCCTTCTCCGGGTTTCGGGCCGCCAGAGTGAACCGATCCGGGACGGTTTCCAGGGCACGGCGGACCAACTGGCGCGGGATCCTGGCCCTTTTTGTCTGGAAATCCACCTTGGCGCCATGTTTCTCGAGGAATTCCAATCCTTCCTGGTGATCCACCATGATGCCGGTATTCTCCAGCAAGTCCAGTGATCCATCATGGATCTCCTCAATGTGTGAATCGCTGAGATATTTGAGATAAGGTTTTAGGGTTTTCGATGTCATAAGTTTTTCTCCTGGTGGGGTTCTAATAATAGTTCTTGATGGTTTTTTGGCAAAAAGTTCTTAGTCTTTCAGATTTCCAAGGGGGCGATCTCGGTGACAAATCGGAAGCGGTCACCCCGGTATAGGTCTTTGCCGTACTCGATAGGTAGATCATCCTGGTCGAACGACAGACGGCGTTGCAGCATGAGCGGAGCCCCAAGTAAGACATCCAATAACTCTGCCTCGTAGTTCAAAGCGATCACTGGCTCCAAACTTTGCCGGGCGCGCAGGGCGGTAATTCCATATTCTGTTTCCATAACCTCGTATAAGGAGCGAGTCGCCAGGTCATGACGGTCGAAGCCGGGAAAACGGTGAGCGGGTATGGTGAGTCTTTCGAGCAATACCGGCTCCTGATTGATCAAGCGCAAGCGAAAAATGTGGTAAACCCTGTCGGAGGTAGAAAGCCCCAAATCATCAGCGCTTGATTTCTCGACTGGCTGGTTTTCAAATTTGACAATTTTTGCGCCGGGTATATAACCACGGCGCTGCATCCCTTTAGTAAACGAGATGATGAACTCAGCCGGCTGCTCGATCTTGGGCTCAGATACATAAGTCCCCGCCCCCTGTCGACGGTTCAGCAACCCCTGTATTTCGAGCTTTTGGAGGGCGCGCCGTAAAGTTAACCGATTCACCCCCAGTTTCTCACTCAACTCGCGTTCCGGAGGCAAACGGTCACCAGGACTCAATACTCCCGATTCGATCTGATCCAGCAGATTTTCAGCAATTTGAATGTAAACAGGAATGGAAGGATGATCGCGATTTGGGGTTTGGACAGGTTTATTCATGATTCCCCGCGAGTTTTGGGGTAAATTGACCGCCGAATTGGTGTATACCAATCCTGCGTAAGAATGGATGCAGGCGGTTGTCAACTATTCTCAAATTTTTCCCCATTAAACCAAGTGTAACACGGGTCGAAAATGTGATTCTCAGGCCATGAATCCATCCGGCGGTCTGATCTGAGCCGGCGGTCGGATGGATTGCGCCTTCGAAATGGGAATTACTGGTTGTCGTTGGAAGTTTGAATCCCCTGTTTGTATACTCCCCCAATGGCATGATGCCCAATCCCGATGACAATGAATGCGTGTTTATCTACATCCAGCACTACGGTTTTCAAAGCATCGACATCTGGCCTGCTCACCACAAAATACAAGACAGTGTGATTTTTTTCCGTAAACATTCCCTGTGCGGGCCAGGAGGTAATCCCTATCCGCAGCCGGTGAAAGACGGTGTCGGCCACGGCTTTTGGCTGGTCGGTGACGATGAGGGCCGTTCGCACCACGCTGGGGCCTTCCAAAACCTGATCCGCGGCCACCCCCCAGATATAAAGAGTGACCAGTGCATACAATGCTTTATCCCACCCGAATACGATTCCGGCTATGAGCACGACCCCGCCATCGGTGAGTAGATATAACTGGCTGACTGGAAATCCGGTTTTAAATTGTAAGACCCGGCCGACGATCCCGGTCCCGCCAGATGTGCCCTGAGCGCGGTAAACAAGACCCGTGGCCACCCCACCCAGCACCCCTCCATAGAGGGCATTGAGCATCAAATTATCGGTGATCCCCTCCGAAGGGATCCAGAAAGCAAGGACATCCGTCCCTACATTGTAGACCAGCACAACATATATGGTGCGGATCAAAAAGTTGAAACGGCCTAAATGCTTGAAGCCCACAAACAATAAGGGGACATTTAAGATCAGCATCACCATTCCAATCGGCCATGAGGTAAACTCATTGATGATGATTGCGGCGCCCGAAACCCCGCCGGGGGCAATCTGCGAGGGGGCCATGAAAAAATTGACATTGACGGCCAGAATTAATCCGCCAATGGTCAACAAAAAGAAGCGACTCAGCTTTGAACGCTGGTCCTTATTTCCAATGAAAGATTTAATTTTATTAATCATCATATTAAATTCGGTCTTCGTACCTCAGTGAGCCTCCAGAAATAACTTCCTGATAAAGATACTAAAGGGTGGTGGAGACCCTTATGGTCTGCCAGGACTTAGCCGGTGATAATTCCTTATTTTTTCCAATTTTCGCCAGTTGTCCTCGTTGGCGAGCCATTTCATGAAGTTGACTCCATGCCGCAAGTAGATCAGGTACTCCTCGGGGTTCACGTTACCTCCATAAAATTCCCTGATCGTCCAATTGAACGCATACAGATTACTGGCGCTGATCATGTAGGGTAAGCAAGCTAACTCCTTCTCACTCAATGGGCCAATGCCGGGTTTGTTCCTGAGCGTATTTTGATAGGCATCGATAAATAACCCAGTTTTTTCGAGGTGGAGCTCCCCATCTTTCTGATCATTCCAGGATGAAAAGAAGTAGGTAATTGCAAGAGCAATATCGAAACAGCGAAAATCAACCTTAGACCAATCGAAATCAAACAGCCCAATAATTTTAAAGCCTCGGAATTTGAGATTCCCCGGATGATAGTCAGAATGAATGATCTGCCGGTGAAGAAGCGAGCTTTCTTGTGTACCCAGAGCATCCTGTGTCGTGGCGAGGCTATCTTGGATGAGGCTGAGGTGTTCTTGAAAGTAAGAGTCGAATATTGTACTGCCTAGATTTCGAGAACAATGATCTACGTAGTTGGCGATATCAGGGAGAAGTTCCAAAATTCCCGGTTCGTATCTTTTCCCAGCCGGGTCCAAATCGGAAACCGCATTGTGGAATTGTGCCAAGACAGTCGCGGCGTTTGCGATCTCCTGATCCGTGCATTTAGGATTTTCCCAGGTGTATTTGTCCACCCCTGGAAGAAAGTCAAAAATGGCGTAAAAAATTTCTGCCTTTTTACCACCAGGATCCTCGAGGCGTTTGACATAAGTTCTTCCATCCCGAGTTGGTATGACCTCTGCAACCAGCTCAAATCCCTTCTCTGTCAGATGGCGAATGATCGAGTGTTCGAATTGGATTTCTTCTTCTTTGATCCCCTCTTTGTATCTTCTGAAGAAGTATTTTTTCCTTTCGCCAGCGCTCATTGTTTCAATAATATAACTGATATTCACGTACCCTAAAAGGAGTTGTTCATAATTCGTTAATGCCCCAATTTGATAATGATTTGAAATGATCTCATATAACAGGGATACTTGTTGTGCACTCATTTTCTGGCCTCGACGCCTAGATAAAATTTTAAAAGATTAGACTCAAGCCCGCATCGGGATTACAAACATGCAATGCCAGAGCTGAAAAAGCCTCATTCAAAATATCCAGTCAACCATTCACCGAATTTGTATGAATTCATAACCAGGATCTGATCTTTCGCTACTAAACTGAGCTCAATTTGATGTACAAGACACTTAAGCGTATTTTTCTACAGATATGCAAACTATTTCGTAACTGCTCAACCTTTCATTCCTTCGGCAACCTCAGGACAGGTCTGAACCCTTCGCTTATCGTCATTCTAAGCGCAGCGAAGAATCTCTCCATCACTCAGGATAAACTCCGTGAAGAATCTCCTCTCTTGGAGACCCTTCATTTCATTCAAAGCTTGTCCTGAACCCAGTGAAGGAGTGACAAAGAGCGGATTGTAACTTCTCTAGGGGCTGAACAGTTACACTAAATCTTAGATCCACAAGAATCTCGAATGATAAGCTCACCTTTAAGCATAATTTTTTGCAGGGGTTGATCAGGATTCTTGATACGGTCAAGGAGTAACTTAGCTGCAAATTCTCCCAACTGGTATGTAGGTTGAGCAATCACTGTAAGCGGGGTTTTCAGAGCAATATTCCAGGGGGTATCATCAAAGGCAACCAGGGCAAGCGCTTCTGGAATTTGGATATCATGTTGATAAATCGCTTCGAGTGCGCCAAGAGTCATGAGATTGTTCGCGATCAATAAAGCAGTAGGGCGTTCAGGCAGATTAAGTAATTCTTCCATCGCCGCGCAACCACCCCCTTGACGGTATTGACCGTTTACAATCAAATCATCTTCGATTGGGATGTCCAGATTGGTCAGAGCCTCCTTGTAACCCTTGAGTCGCTCTTGTGAGGTACTGATATGTAAAGGGCCACCAATGTAACCGATTCTACGATGCCCCAGTTTTGCAAGGCATTCTGTTGCCTGGAAAGATGCTGAAACATTATCAATCACAACAGAGTCAACCAAAAGATATTTAGATTCTCTGTCAATAGCTACCATTGGTATATCACTTTTAGCGAGATCCTGGTAACAATCATCATATCCAGAAGTCAATGCCAGTATGATTCCACCTACGCCATCGCTTATGAGAGAATTGAGATGCATTTTTTCTATTCGAGGATCTTCTTTGGAATTTCCAAGTATTAAAACATAATCCGAGCTTTGCAAGACACTTTCAATCCCGGCCAAACAACCAGTAAAGAAAGGGTTTTGGATATCTGAAAGCACAACACCAATTTTGAGCACTGCGCCAATACGCAACTCGCGTGCAGCTCGGTTTGGGCTGTAGCCAAGTTCTTTAATAGCCCGATCGACGCGCTTGCGTCGCCTGGGGCTGACTACATCACTTCCGGTGATTACTCTGGACACTGTCGCGGTTGAAACGCCTGCACGATCAGCAACTACTTTGATTGTGATATTAGATTTTTTTTTCCGCATTAGAATAACCTGAGTGTCAAAGGGAAAACTTTGAGTTTGGAAGGCACATTGGCGGTTAATTACCGCTAATGCTCGTATTTAAAAGCAACATCTCTATCCTAAGATTCAGGATTGACGGACCATTAACAATCCTATCCTAGCCATCAAGGTACCGTTTTTCCTGCTTTAGTTTGAGCAGGGTCTTTGATCGAGCATTGACAAAAAAAGTGTGATCGTTTAACATAAGAATGTAATCGTTTACATATATCATTGTACCAGATTCTGTTTGTAAGAACACATCTATCTAAAAGGTTCTTTAGGGATTGCCATAACAAGATATTCCTATGGGGGTGTTTTGCGAGCGAAGCTCGCAAAACACCCCCATATCTTCACTTGATAACGAGGATTCCCAGAGTCCCATCCAAAAACTTCCCCAAAATCATAAAAACATATTTGCTAATTTAAAGGAGTTTCGAATGTCTGATTTCTCATTCTCAAATATTATTAAGGATAAGCCAGGTTGGTATCGTGGTGATTTTCACGTCCACTCCACCTGTTCTGACGGGGATTACCCTATTGGAACAGTAACCCGTATCGCCGAAGCTGAAGGGCTGGATTTTTTCGCCATCACCGACCACAATACGATCGAAGCCTTCAAATCGCTGGAAGAGGATCTTAATACGCTCGTGATTCCTGGCCTCGAAGTGTCCTTTCGTCTGGGGCACTTTAACCTCTTTGGACTACATGGTTGGGAAGATTGGATGGAAGGAATCGTGGAGATTGTTCCTTCCAAGCTGGATGATGGCGATGATGCAGATGTCGCCGCGCTGCTGGAGCAGCTTACGTCGGATGGGTTGATCACGTCAATCAACCATCCCTGCCTGCCTCCCTGGGCATGGGAATTCGGATCGACAGATCTTCGATATTTACACTGCCTTGAGATCTGGAACGACCTCTACTGGCCTGGCAACGTAACCGGCAATCCAGATGCAGTCAAAATGTGGATATCATGGCTGAATGCCGGTCATCGGATTACAGGCATCGGTGGTAGTGATTATCATTATCCGCCCAGAACTGAGCATGGGCTGCCTGGAGAGAGGTTGGGGATGCCTACCACTTATGTATATGCCAGAGAGTTATCGACTGATGGAATATTGGAAGGAATAAAACAGGGTCGTGCTTATGTAACCAAAGGTCCTAAAGTGACATTCCTGGCCAGTCTGGATGGATCAGACTATATGATCGGTGATGACATGGGGGAACAAAGCGGTGATATTGAATTTTCTGCTACCGTAACGAATAAACCTGCCGGGATTAAGGTTCAGCTTATCAAGTGTGGTGAGGTGATTGCAGAAAAACAACTCGATGGTGAAGCAACCGATGTAAAATTCGCTGATAGGGTTAATTCAAAAGCATCCGTATGGTACAGTCTCTTTATTACCGACCTGGAAGGGGATGTTTTAGCGATCACTAACCCAATCTATGTTGGCCCTCTTCGAAAGCCAAAACTCAACCTCTACTCAGATTTCTACCCTGGCTAGATCATCACAATAAATTTCATTGAAAGCCCCGAAAATTCTTATGAAACCACCAACGAGTCGTGAAAATAGGACTCGTTGGTGGTTTCATCGCGCCCTTATCACGTTGATAGGCCCATCGGCCATAAGGTCTGGATTGTAGATAATCCTGACAGGATTTCTAATGGATGCGGACGCCCTGTTTCTTCAGAGCGCTCTGGACCCTGCTGATATCCACAGCGGCTGTAGTGACGCCATCCTTGAGGGAAAGTGCTGCAGCAACCCCTGCACCCTGACCGGTGACTACACAAGCCATCATATTGCGCATGGCACCATGCGATATCTGGTCCCCGGATGTACAGCGTCCTGCAACCAACAAGTTGTCGATATTTTGCGGAACAATGACCCCATAGGGAACCTGAAAATATCGTCCCGTGGTGGGCAAAATCAGCAGACGATGGCCATCGATGAATTCCGGGAAAATGCCGATCGAGTCTTCAAATTTCGCCTGGTTGCGGACATCATGCCCGGTCAGGGATGTCCTCCCAATTATTTTCCTCGAATCTCGAGTTCCCAAGGTCATACCAAAGGTCCGGAGATAGGCATTCTCGAATCCCGGGGTGTATCGCCTTAGCGCTTCAATCGCCAGCATGGCCTGGTGGCGGCCTTCAATTTCTGCCTTGGTCAGATCCCAAACATCCGTGCAGTCATAACCGAACATGTAGATCAAATTCATGCCAAGGTTTTCACCCGTATCTGTGACCAGACCCACTGATCCGGCGATACTCTTCATATCCTTGGGGATCAGCCCATCTTCACGCGCCCGTTTGAAAGGTTCATCAAGGAAATACGTGGGCATATCATCTTCCTTACCGGAAGTCTCCATAGCCCAATTATCACTCCAATCTTTATATGTTTTGGGATTCTCCTTTAAATAATCGTAGAAACGGGCCTTTTCCACATTAGAACAAGAGAACATGACCGTGACTCCCATCATCTCATCGACGGGCGTTTTATGAATGGGGGCACCGGATAAATGGGCGATATCCGCATCGCCAGTGGCATCAATCACTCGCCGGGCAAGGATGGCCTGCCGTCCGGATTTGCTTTCTGTGATAATCCCATTGATGGTGTTGCCATCCATCAATGTCTCGACCGCTAAACAATGTAACAATGGGACAATACTGGCTTCCTGTATCATGCGGTCAGCCACAACTTTGAAAAGGTCCGGCTGGATCAAGGTAACACGCGGATGCATTGGTTCATACCAGGCATTGCTGAGTTCTACGGCTCTTCTTTCGAACTCGATGCCGATACCTTCTACATCGGTGGTACCCTCATGACGGTACCAGGACATACTTCCGACGCCAACCTGGGTGAGGACACCCCCAAAACAGCCATAACGCTCAACAAGCATTGTGCTTACGCCCTCTCGGGCGGCGCTCAGCGCGGCCGCAAGTCCCGCCGGGCCGCTCCCTATAACCAGCACATCAGTTTCGGCCATGACTGGCACCACTCTAGACACCTCTTTTATCTGTTTCATTGCTGCTTCTCCTTGGATAATAGAAGGCAGGATGTGATCGCCTTACCTCATAATCGTTTGGATGACCTCACCCGGACATTTGGCCAGTACAACATGGGGCCAAATCACTGTCAGTTGGGGGGCTGGGCATGACGCCGGAGGTAGGTCTCCATAGATGAAATGTGTTTTGTAAAACAATTCTAGATATGCGAATTCTCCAGGATAGAGGGGAACAAAATCACACTTGAGCATAATTGGCAGCCAGACAGGCAGACTCAAGATGTTCGATCATTGGCGACTGTTCTTCTAGAATTACGATTTGAGGGATTGTTCTGGTATTATACTGCTGCCCCGTTCATCAGCGATGTGGCAGTGTACCAGATGTCCGGGACGGATTTCCCGCGTCTCAGGCACTTCACGAATACAGACATCGATTGCTAAGGGGCAACGAGGATGAAACACACAACCAGACGGCGGATCTGCCGGGCTTGGCGGCTCACCTATCAAGATAAACCGTTTTCTTTTTCGCTCCAGCCTGGGGTTTGGAATGGGGACAGCCGAATTGAGGGATTGGGTATATGGATGCAGCGGGGAGTCGAAAAGCGACTCGCGGTCCGTCAACTCCATAATCCTGCCTAAGTACATGACTGCGATACGGTGTGAGATATGCTTCACCATGCTCAAGTCGTGAGCAATAAAGAGATAAGCCAATCCAAGTTGTTCCTGCATATCTTGCATTAGATTCACGACTTGCGCCTGGATCGAGACGTCCAGGGCCGAAATGGGCTCATCGCAAACGATGAAGTCAGGATCGAGGGCCAGGGCGCGTGCAATGCCGATCCGCTGGCGTTGTCCACCTGAGAACTCATGGGGGAAACGTTTTGCATAGGCGGGATCCATCCCTACCAATTCAAGCAGTTCGGAAACGCGATCCGCAAGTTCAGCTGATCCTTTTTTAGCCGTATTATGAATGAGCATCGGTTCGCTGATGATTTTTCCCACAGAATGGCGCGGGTTAAGCGAGGCATAGGGGTCCTGAAAGATCATTTGCATACGGGGGCGCAGCTTACGCAGTTGATCCGCATCCAGAGCTGTCAGATCATGATCTTCAATGAAGACCTGCCCGGCGGTTGGTTTTTGCAGCTGCAGGATGGCGCGTGCAGCGGTTGATTTCCCGCAACCGCTCTCCCCTACCAGCCCTAGTGTTTCACCCTGGTGGATGTCAAAGGAAATGCCATCCACAGCTTTCACCACCCCAATCTTGCGGCTGATAATCAAGCCACCCATGATCGGAAAATGCTTCTTTAAGTCTCTAACACGAATTAATAAACCATTTTCAGACATCACGCGGTCCTGCCTTCTCTAGATCGTAAAAACATGCCACCTTGTGTTTTTCACCAACTGAAATCAGTGGTGGGATTTTTTCCCAACAACGCTCGAATGCATAATCGCAGCGCCAGGCAAACGGGCAATGTACGAGCGGTTGGAGCATGTCTGGTGGAGCGCCCGGGATGCATTCCAAGCGATCTGATGCTACCGAATCAAGTCGCGGCAAAGCGCAGAGCAACCCGGTTGTGTAAGGATGCCGCGGGTTATCATAAAGATCGTCCACCAATGCAACTTCTACCGGACGGCCGCCGTACATCACCAGCACCCGGTCCGCGATCCCAGCGACAACACCAAGGTCATGCGTAATCCAGATGATCGACACATCAAGGTCCTGACGAAGCTGCTTAAAGAGATCGACGATCTGAGCTTGCACGGTGACGTCCAGCGCCGTGGTAGGTTCATCAGCGATTACAATTTTTGGCGTACAAGCAATAGCGATGGCAATCACTACCCGTTGGCGCATGCCCCCTGAGAACTCGAACGGGTAATTCTTCACCCGCAGCTCGGGATCCGGGATGCCTACATGACCGAGCAGTCTGATCGCTCGCTCCAGGGCTTCTTCTTTGGGGAGGCCCTTATGGCGGGTGAGGATCTCGGAAACCTGCTCGCCGATCGGGAGGATGGGGTTCAAGGATGAGATCGGATCCTGGAACACAAATCCGATCTGGCCGCCGCGGATATTGCGCAATTCCTCGCGTGACATCTGAAGCAGGTCCATTTCGGTGAACTCTTCATCAGGTTTTACAGCTTCGCCGCGCAAATATTTGAGCTCCAGTTCACTCATTTTGAGCAGATCACGCTCACCATTAGCGCCGTAGTAGAGGGCGCTTCCCCCCGTGACCTTACCCGGCGGGACAGGGATCAGGCCAAGCAGCGACATCACCGTCACACTCTTCCCGCTGCCGCTCTCGCCGACAATGGCGAGGGTCTCCCCTTCCTCAAGTGTGAAGGAGACCCCATTGACGGCATTGACCACACCATCCAGGGTGTGAAAATGTACATGTAGATCACGAACATCAAGAATTGGCGGCATGTTCAGTCCTTACCTTTCGGTACGCCGCAAGCGTGGGTCCATCACGTCCCGCAGCCAATCGCCCAGCAGGTTCATCGAAAGGGACGTGATCATGATCGCAAACCCCGGGAAAGCGGCGATCCATGGGGAAGTTGTCAAGTATTTTCGTCCGGCTGAGAGCATATTGCCCCAGCTGGGGACGCTGGGTGGGACACTTAGCCCCAGGAAGCCCAGCCCGGCTTCATAGAAGATCATGCCCGACATCTCAAATGTGGCCACCGTGATCAGAGGACCGATCAAGTTAGGCAGGATGTGGTCGAAAAGTATCCGCCAGCGACCGGCACCAACACTGATGGCAGATTCAACATATCCGCTTTCGCGAATCCGCAATACCTCGCCACGCGTGACGCGCGCAAAGATCGGCATGTCGGTAAATCCAAAGATAAGGATGACGTTGATCAAACTTCTGCCGAGGATCGAGGCGATCACCACCACGAACAATAGATACGGAAGTGCAAGGATCAGGTTGATGCCCCCCATGATGATATTGTCCACCCGCCCCCCGACAAAGCCGGCGATTGCGCCTACGAGCATGCCTAAACTCCCTGCGATCAGCACACCCAGAAATCCGACCGCCAGCGAAACGCGTGTGCCAAAGATGATGCGGCTGAGCAGATCGCGCCCAAGGTTATCGGTCCCAAGCGGGAATTCCCAGGTGCCTTCAGCGGTCCAGGCAGGTGGGGTTTTAGCCATGCGTAAGTTTTGCTGCTCGGGATCATGGGGTGCGATTTGGGGCGCAAAAACCGCAGTTAGCACCAGCACGATAAAGATGGTGAGCCCGATAACTCCCGATTTATCGCGTTGTAATAGCTTGCGGCCGTAAGCGAGGCGCGCCCGCCAGCCGCGTTCTTCATCTACTTGCAGACCAGTGCCGCGCTCGGGGTTCATTTCAGGTGCCAGGTCAGTCATTGTATCGAATCCTTGGGTCGATGAACGCATAAGCCACATCTGTGAGCAGGCTCATCAACACAACCACCACACTGGTAAACACGGCGATCGCCTGGATCAGAGGGTAGTCGCGCCAACCAATCGCCTGCTGGACAAGCTGTCCCATTCCGGGCCAGGCGAATATCGTTTCGATGTAGATTGAACCGCCCAGGCTGTAGCCGAAAGACACACCAATCACGCTCACCAGGGGGATTAAGACATTTCTCAGTACGTGTTTGATATAAATCGTTTTGGGAAGCAAGCCCTTGCTGCGGGCGGTGCGTATATAGTCTTCACCGCGAATCTCCATCGTCGCTGAGCGGGTGAGGCGCACAAGGGCGCCCATGCCGCCAAATCCCATCACAAAGCCCGGCAAGATGATCGATTTTATGCTGTCACGACCAAAAGATGGAAACCATCCCAGATCAACAGCAAAAAAGAATATCATCAATAAGGCCAGCCAGAAACTTGGTGTGCTCTGACCCAGCAGACCCAGGAAACGGCCCAACGAGTCGATCCAGGTTCCCGGACGAAAGCCTCCGATCAACCCCAGTGGAATGGCCACGACGATCGCCATGATCATCCCTGCGCCTGCCAACTCCAGCGTCGCCGGTAAACGGTGTACGACCATCGGCATCGCCGGTTCCTTGAAATGCAGGGAATTGCCGAAATCACCCACTAACGCGCCGCCCATAAAATCCGCCAGTTGAACCAAGAGCGGTCGATTAAACCCCATCATGTTCCGGAATTCTTCCCGATATTCTTCGCTCGCTTCGCGCGGAACCATCAGGTTGACCGGATCACCGGCGATGCGCACCATAAAGAAAACCAGCACCAGGACCCCAAAAAGTATTAGTACTGCCTGGAGTAAACGCGATAGCAAATATTTCTGCACAAGGCCATCCTTTCCGGTATGAGCTGTTTAACAGTGCGGGGATAGACTTCGTTGCCCATCCCCAAGCGTACAAGATATTGATACAGCGGACAACCAAGCGGTTGAAATAATGGACCCCTGATCCACTTCGATCAGGGGTCACATATTGTTTCGATTACTCCCCGGCAACCCATGTGTAGAACAAGTTGTAGTCCTCGGCCGAACGTGGCCGGTAGTCCTGGACTCGGGAGTTGATCGCCTCAAAAGCATTCGGCGAGTAGAGATAGATGAACGGCGGGTTCTCGCGCATGTACACCTGGAGTTCGCCGTAAAGATCGGCGCGTGCCTGGGTATCCATTTCGGTATTGATCTGAGCCATGAAATCATCGATCACAGGGTCAGACCACGCCGAGTAGCTGGCATCCCAGCCGCCAAGGGCACCCTCTAGCCGGTTGATTGACTCACCAAGGGTTGAAGACCAGCTGTCCCCGAAGATCGGCGGCAGTGCCTTCGTTGCTTCCAGGTCCCAGTACTGGCCAGACTCCATGAGGTCGAGGTTGGTCTCGATTCCGACTTCACGCAGGTAACCCTGGACCGCCTCGCAAACCTGCTCAAAGTTTGTGTAGGCACCGGCGGGGCAGGCGAAGTCCATCTCGAAGCCATCCGGATAGCCAGCATCGGCGAGCAACGTCAGGGCTTTATCTGGGTCATAGCCAAACGGATCAGCGTTGTCAAAGCCCAGGTTTCCGGGGGTAACAAAACCAACTGCGGGGGTAGCAAAGCCATCGAACAGCGCATCGATGATCGCGTCGACATCCACCGCATAGTTCATGGCGAGGCGGACATTGGGGTCCATTGTGGGCTGATCAAGGCCACTCGTCAGGTTATTGAAGGCAATGTAATAAACGCGGTCGACGGGATAGCGAATGACTTGCACATTCGTAGCGCCGAGCAGGCTCTGCGCTTCCTCCGAGCTCAGTCGCTGCACGATGTCAACCTCACCCGTTTGAATGGCTGCCACGCGGGTGGCCGATTCGGGGATCGGGCGGAAGATCAAGTTCTCTACTTTAGGATAGCCTTCTTGCCAGTAATTGGGATTAGCTGCCAAGGTGATATGATCGCCTTTTTCCCACTCGACGAGCATGAAGGGGCCGGTGCCGATCGGGTGGGCGACAAATGCTTCCTCACCCACCTCTGCGTGATAACCGGCAGGCTGAATTAAGGTGGTGGCCATCATTCTCAAGAATAGCGGATCGGGAGCCTCGGTTGTCATTTCAACCGTGTAATCGTCAACCTTGGTCCAGGATTTGGCGCGCTCGAAAAGATAGCTGTATTCAAAGCCGCCGTTCAAGCCCCGGTCGTAGGTGAAAACGACGTCATCAGCGGTGAGTGGATCACCGTTGTGGAAGGTGACATCCTTGCGAAGATGGAAGGTGTAGGTCAGACCATCTTCCGATAGCTCCACGCTCTCGGCCAGGGCGTTGTCAAGACCGCCGTCGTCGTTTACCCACATCAAGCCGTCAAACATCGTTTGGCTGGCATTGGTGGCATTGCGCTCAGCGGTTTGGGGCGGATCGAGCGAGTTGGGGAAGGTTGATAAGGCAACGGTAAGGGTGCCTACTGGCATCTCTGGCGGGGCAACTTCCTTTACCACTTCCACTTCCTTAACCACCTCCACCTCTTGGGTGACGATCACCTCTTCTTTTTCGGTGACCACCACTGTCTCGATAACCGTAGTCGGCGCGCAAGCAACGAGCGCTAACATTCCAGCTATGGCTACTATAAAAGCAATCCAATAACGCTTGAACGATAACATATCTTTTTCTCCTTTTTTTGGTGTTCTTCAATTGGCGTTGGAACCAGACAAATCAATTGGATTTGTTCGTGCTTGTCACTCGAACAATCAAAACTGATTGTTCAACGCCATAAGACGTTCATAAAAAAAGATCTCAGGCGTTGAGTTGAATATATTCTATCATTGAAATATGGGCTTATGTTTACCTCCATCGAGAAAAATGAAATTTATTATGCTAAATTTGGAGGAAGTTGATTTTCTTTTTCTGGAGACACACCTCCTCCTTCCTGTAAATATTTTCGCTTCCGGATTGTATCATCTCAATAATTTGGGGTAGATGAAAAAGACCAACCCAAATTGAGTTCTT